>Ga0123355_10019501_pt1 | contig 10797 bp, 5 predicted proteins | sample TergutEmb28metaG_3_FD_89872 | JGI IMG/M metagenome (GOLD analysis project Ga0123355, IMG submission 89872) | Embiratermes neotenicus P1 segment gut microbial communities from Petit-Saut dam, French Guiana - Emb289 P1 | ecosystem: Host-associated > Arthropoda: Insects > Digestive system > Gut ...
ATATATATATATACGCTATATAAAATACATCCAGTGTTTACTTCCGGTGTATACTAGTTGTGAATGCTGGATTTTGGTTTATTAATTTGTATCAAAAACACAGTCATTAGCATAAGAGAACTGTGAATGTTGTGGAGCAGTTATCAGTCCTCAGCAAGTTATAGGAGGCGTCCTATCACTTGTAGCGTCCCGTGAGGCGAGAAATGCGGTAACTAGCCTCGTAATTATCACGATCTTTGTCATTGTGCTGACTGACTACAGGCTGGAATACCGCAATTCGTTTTCCGGTAGGGAAAGAAATTTGTGTCTTGACCACCTCTTTCAGACCAACCCTGGAACCGACTCAGCCTCCTCACCAATGGGCACCCGGGGAAAATTGCCCAAAAGTAAAGCGGCTGGGGCATGAAACTGACCATTTGTATCCATCTAGTGCCTAGAGTGCATGTAATTAGAGGCAGAAAGGGACAGTTCTACATTCTTGCATTACACAGTAGTGGATGAAGTGCGTGTGTTTTGTATAATTTTGGGTAATTTTACCTACAATATATTTGCGCTCTGATAGTAAAGGTATCATGAAATTCAGAAGTACGTATGATAATATATAGCTGTATGTTTTGTGCCGAGATAACTACGCTGGAAAATACAGCGCGTTCTTTGAATTCTCATGGAATGCATTACCAGCAGACGTATGAGTACGTAAGTAGAATGGGGTGTCAGCCTCTAATTTAAGGGGTGTGAGTAGCTGATTTGTTGACAGTAATTTCAGAAGCTAAATGGTGTAAACTAAAGCCAAATAAATTCTTATAATAAAACCAACTAGATGCACTAATTTCTCAAATTTATTTATGGAATAAAACTCTACATGTTTCGGACAGTTCCTCTGTCCATCATCAGGAGTTTTTCACTGTATACCCAGCAATGGCATATGTCATAGAGGTTCAGGATGCAACTGCAGTTCCGTCCTGATCCTGCTCGCAAGCTGTCAGCAAACCTGTATGGCATACACATTGCTGTGTGTACAGTAAAAACTGCTGATGATGGACAGAGGAACTGTCCGAAACATGTAGAATTTTATTCCATAAATAAGTTTGAGAAATTAGTACATCTAGTTAGTTTTATTATAAGAAAGCCAAACAAAGTGGTTTATCTCTTATATTTATACCGTCCCTGGATCATGTCTTGTGTCGTTAGGTATGTACATCACTCACACAGCTATCTGTATCACTTCTTACCCTGAATCAAAAAAGGACATACTTCTTTCCATGTTCTTCAGACATTTTTTTAATTTACTGGGGGGCCCATTTTAACATCCACTTCCATAATGCTCAGATCTGTCATGTAAAGCTGTCTCTGTGCAGGCAGTGAAGGCATATGGGGTAATGGAGGTATAGCTCCATTCATTCTTAATCATCCACGTAACTAGATTGAGGTGAGAGGTCAGCATCACGCCTCGGCCAATTTATGGCCCGGGAAAGAGCCTCCGGTACACCCGTCGCATAGAAGGCTGAATGGGCCCCACATTTATTCTGGCCTCTTCGTAGAAGAGAAACCCCTTTTGCCCTTACCGGGAATCGAACAACTGTTCCTCAGTCGTCCAGCACGAAGCCAGGTCACTATACCGACTGCGCTACCACGGCACCCTTATTGATATAATTACGTTTTCAATTATTAAACAGTTTATGCCACTGTCTATAAGTCGGTCCAGTACAAAGCACATATTTATACAGTCAAGCTATATTCCGACATGTCTTGGTGGCGGTCACAACCAAGGTAGACACCTAATAGCGGTTGAAGAATAAAAGACCTTGATGTTACTTGTTATTTTACTTCACTCCTTATGTGCTCAACATGTTGCGGACATTAATATATATATCATCAGGAGCTTGCGACTGTGCTGTAGTGTCCGTGTTGCAGGCTGAAGCAGTGCTTCAGCCTGCAACACGGACACTACTCAAATCCAGCCGCACCAAATCTCCCAACACACAACGAACAGAGAACAAAACGACCGATGTGGTAATTCAACAGCACAGTCGCAAGCTCCTGATGATAGATATATTAATGTCCGCAACATGTTGGGCACATAAGAAGTGAAGTAAAATAGCAAGTGACATCAAGTTGTTCGTTTATTCTTCAACTATTACAATGATGCAGGCCCAATAAACATAAGATTCGCCTAATAGAGGTGTTTTTGATCGGTCATGTTGTCTTCCCTGAAGATGGTGGTGACCGTCACCGAAACATGTCGGAATATAGCTTGACTGTCTAAATATTTGCATATTGTTGGACCGACGTATGGACAGTAACTTGGTACACATGCACGGAACAAAAAACTGTGTGAAATTTATGCCATTTATGCATACTTAACCACAATTCTTCAACATATGAATAAGTCATCATGAGATAGGTGTCTAACTAAACACGCCTTCTTTGTGGCGAGTCACGGGTTACCAAATTATTCAAATGCGCTATAATGTAGATCTGTGCTTCAGTCAGACTTACACAGAAATAAGTTGCATGTACATGAAAACACATTCGAGTCAGTTGTCTTTCTTAGGCCTAATAGGCACATAGCAAGCCATTGTATACGTGTAGATACCTACAAGATAGTGACCGATCATAGGTCGAAACTTGATGTGGTTAAATGTACATTGCAAGTTTGAATGCTACATTGAATAAACTATATTAAAACTTTATCAAAAATGGAATGCTTCTGTAAACGTAAAAGGAAAGATCTTAACTCTGTGGTGAGCTGTGGGTTTTTTTAAAGACGCCGTCAATTGCTAAGACTGTATAGCATCGGAAACAGATAAACTGATCAGTGTTTGCAATGGTGGAATGACGCTGACACGGTAAGATCTGAAGTACTCGGAGGAAAACCCTGTTCCAGTGCCACTTTGTCCACCACATATCTCACGTGGACTGGCCTGGGTTCGAACCCATGCCTCGGCTGTGACGAAGCCGACGACTGACCGCTGGAGCTATGGCTCGTTCTGTGATGATTTATACTATTAGTGTTTTGCGCTTCCTGGTCTTCAGATTTCTGACAAGCGGACGAGATGGTAATGACAGTTGAATCGACAATAATCTGAACATTACCGCTGTATGGGTAGCACTCCTGCAGCATACTAGAGAGGTCTTGATCAATTCTTGGCGCAGAGATCAGCTATCCTCTCGATTTCACCATTGCTTATTCATCTTATTAAACTGTCTATTTAATCTGTGTTGCTGACAGCGTCTTTAAATATACCTTATATAATATCAGTAAACAATCAGTGAAACATAGCATGAATAATATCGCTAATTAGTATTGCACGTGTTTACACTGTAAACAAAGAATACATTCAAAATCAAAGAGAAAAGCTTTTCATTTAAATTTTGTTGAGCCATTTTCCCTTAGAAAGATGTCGGCCGTTATAATTCGCCTCGTTATGCAAAAGGCTCAGTACCAGTGCCCTCGTTGAGTAAAAGGTTCAGTAACAGTACCGTGTCTTGCTGCAGGAGCTGGCTCTAACGAGCCTTACAAGCATCCTGCGCGGGTCTGTCCGTATCGAGAAGAACCAGGAGCTCTGTTATGTGGACACCGTTGACTGGGGATCGATTCTCCACAACGGAGAACTCATCGCTGCTAGCAACGAGGAGGAGCCTTTTTGTCCCAGCTGCCCTGCCAGTTGCGAGGATTCCAAATGCTGGAGTGCCGGCGTTTGCCAGAACTTGAGCAATAAGAAGGATAATTGCCACGAACTTTGTCTTGGGGGTTGTACGGGGCCAGGACCAGACCAGTGCTCTGCCTGTGTAAGGGTCGTCGACGAGCGTGCAGCCTGCGTCGAAAGTTGTCAGCCTGACAGGTAAAGAAAGATCTATTGAAACGGGCGAAGAGAAGATGTCATATTTTCCTGACAGAATTATGTTTTTATTTTAAGAAGTAAATCTGATGCATCACATTTGTTACACGATTTGCTGTGTGTACGTTTCAATGAATTCCTGCAAAACTGAGTGTCCCTTTCCCGGCCATTTCTGGATCTACGTTTGTACTCCGTTGTTAAGGTTGAGTGTCATTCTCTACGCGGGCCTTGAATTGGTATTAGTGACACAGATATTAGAGTGTTTTTCCAATCACTATTTGTTTTGAGATAAATAATAAAGGTCGACAGCTGCTATCCAGTCGCACGCGGAATTGTTCATCGCGTCACAGGTGTTGACATTTTCCCCTTTATAACAAACACAGGTGCTTCTCTGTGTGCTCTTGGTCCCTTGAGCAACAGGGGAACTGCACCTAAATCGTTTTAAATATAATTAAGTTAAAGTATTTGGAGGCAACAAAAACAATTCGAAATTAAGATGTAAGACACTTGGAATATAACGCCTTGTCGATGGAAGCAGCAAGCCCCTCCGAAACGTCGGGAATTGTAAACCAGTAATATTCCATGAGTTATTAATATTCACCAGTATTGCTGCGAGAACCGCTTTTCTGACAAGTAAAAGTAACATTCACAAGAAAGTAAGAGCAGATTACATTCTGCGAACACTTGCTACCATTCATTTAAGAATATTTTTATTTCCCGTTTGTTATCGGGAAACGTTGTTATGTGTGGGTGGGTGTAAATCTTGGTATCTCACAATGGGGGTTAAACATAGGCTGAGGGTTAATATATTGCATATCATTGCGTTAAAGGAATACTTTAAGTCTATGTAGTAGTATTAAGTTTCTTTTTTTTAAATTAAAATATGCTGAGGGTGTTTGAGAATAGGGTGCTGAGGAAGATATTTGGGCCTAAGAGGGACGACGTAAGAGGGGAGTGGAGAAAACTACATAACGAGGAGGTTAATGACCTGCATTCCTCACCAAATATTTTTCGGGGGGAGGGGGGGTTGATAAAATCAAGAAGAATGAGATGGAAGGGTATGAGGCACATACGGTGGAAAGGAGAGGTGCATACAGGGTTTTGGTGAGCAGACCTGAGGGAAAGAGACCACTTGGAAGACCTAGGCCTAGATGGAAGGATAATATTAAAATGGATCTTCAAGAGGTGGGATGGGGAGACATGGACTGGATGTATCTGGCTTAGGTTAGGGACAGGTGGCGGGCTATTGTGAATGTGGTAATGAACCTTCGTGTTCCATAAAATGCAAGGAATCTCTTGACTAGCTGAGGGCCTTTTAGCTTCTCAAATAAGTACTGTGCTCCATGGAGTTAGTTTTTGTCATCGGGAAACAGAGATTAAAACAGGCTATACATAAGTGTAAGTTACTGTTGTTTGTGTTGTTTGCTGTGGGTGTAACGTTTGGCATTGTAACCTAAGGAAAGTCTTCAATTTGAGGCATTTGATAAAAAGCTGCTTAGAAGAATGTTTGAACCTAAGAGAGAGAAAGCAAGGAGTTTTATGACCTGCACTTTTGGGTGTTATTTGGTTTATGAAATCAAGGAGGATGGCATGAACCGGTCACGATAGAGATGAGCAATGCGTACAAATTTTACACAGAAACGTGTAGGAAGAGCCCACTTGGGAAGCGTATGCATAGGTGGGGGATAATATTAAACAGATTTTTCAAAAGAATGTTTCAGCGTGTTCTGGGAGTTGAGTGGTTAGGAGCAGCGGTCAGTGGCGGGCTGTTGTGTTGGTTTCCGCCGAAAGCAGACAAGTTTCTGGCCCGCTGATCGACCGTTAGCTTCTCAAGAGGCTCTGTTGCAGCTAAGAACTACAGGCATCTCTGTGTTACATAGGTTCGAATTTGTGGGCAGACGCTGCATCACAGAGGAGGAGTGTCGCAATGCTACCGTGCCGCCTGACTATCTCCAGAGAGGTGATCGTACCGGTTTCCCTAGCAAAGCCTGGATCCCCTTCAACGGAACATGCAGCCTGGTGTGCCCTCAAGGATATCAAATATCCATTGACAATGCCGGCAAACAGGGATGTGAAGCTTGTGTAGGGCATTGTCGTAAAATTTGTGGCAGCGGCGGTCAAATCCCAATTGAAAATATTTACGATATCCAAAGCCTCAATGGTTGTACGTACGTCAATGGTTCTTTGGTAATCCATCTAATGGGAAGCAAAGACGTTGAGGAATTAGAAAGTAACTTCGATGCAGCCGAAGAAATTAGCGGCTACTTGAAAATCTCCAACTCTTACCCCCTGGTGACCCTCAATTTCTTTAAGAGACTCAGAATTATTCACGGAATGCAACTTGAAAGTGACCAGTTTGCTTTAGTCATAGTGGGGAATGACAATCTTCAAGAATTGTGGAACTGGGACTCTCGTCCTCGAAATTTTACTATTGGAAAGGGCACCCTCTCTTTGCACTCCAATCCTAAATTATGCATCTCAGAAATAGATAAATTAAGAGATATTGCTGAGCCTCGCAACAGCACCACAGATGAAATTTCGTACGAATCCAATGGCAACGAGGTTACTTGCATCGTAATTAAAATGAATGCATCTTCATTAGTCATCAACTCCACATCCACAACGATTCAGTGGGATCCCTTCTATGTACCTAAGGGGCGTGGGACATTGCTAGGTTACACAGTGCACTATATTCAGACTTCGGTCAACAATGTTACTTTTGAAACTGACAATGATGCATGCGGAGTTGATAACTGGAGAGTAGCCTATGTTGTGCTTTCAACCATGCAGTCAACAACTCCTGCTAGAATGTCTCACAATATCACCCATCTAAAACCATTTACTCAGTATGCCTACTATGTAAAGTCATATGTGACTGCATCAGCTACAGAAGAGGGAAGAAGCTCTATTCAGTACTTCAGGACATATCCTGACCGGCCTTCCATTCCCAGATCCATCAGAGCCTACTCTAATTCAAGTTCTGAAATAATTCTACATTGGCAACCTCCTCTATTTCCAAATGGAGAAATATCCCACTATATTATTGTTGGCTGGCTTCATTTGGATGATGATAAATTGTTAGATGAAAGAAATTATTGTCTTTTACCTCTGGAACCCCACAAAGAAAGCATGGAAGATCAGCTGTTTGATGAATCTGAATCGAAGGATTCTTGTTGTAGGCCAGTATCTCGTGGAACTTGTATATCTAATGATGACCCAGAGTTTAATTTTATCTACACTGAGGAACCTGTTAATGAAGAACAAGATTTCTGTGACCAGGAGACTGCAATTTATAGTGTTCTGTACAGCCCTCGACTTTATGGAAATGGAGGGGGGATTTATCTTGCGGATGGTCACTCTGTGCAAAGATCGGAGGGAAATACCACAACTGCAGTCCTAAAAGACCTTTATCATTTTTCCAAATACACCATCAAAGTTGTAGCCTGTAGAAAAAACCATTCTGGAGACGCTGATCTGTTGTGGGACGATAGACGCTGTAGTCCAGCCAGTCTGATTACTACTCGAACCCATAAGTTGGAAATTGCTGATCACATAAATTCAAGTTTTGTCAAAGTAACAGTTAATTCGGGGACAGTGCGAGTTTTTTGGCTGGAACCACCAAATCCAAATGGAGTTGTGGTAACATATCACATAGAATATAGAAGGACTGATATACTAAATATAAAACCAGTCATTGTGTGTGTAACTAAACTTCAATTTGAGAAAGCAAAAAACTGGTATGTTTTGAACGACCTAGCTCCAGGAAAATATGCTCTGCGCATTAAAGCCACATCTCTTGCAGGCGAAAGTAACTACACAAATTTTGTGAATTTTGCAGTGAAACAAGAGAATACTCCTCCGTCCCGCCAATCTGAGATTATTGTTTTGCTCTGTGTGGCTGTTGCTTTATTGATTCTTTTACTCTGTCTTTCTTATCTGATGTGGAAAAAGTTGAAGGCTAACACATTTAGGACTATTGTGACTTCATCGAACCCTGAATATGTGAGTCTGGCTGTGTATGAGCCAGATGAGTGGGAAATTGTAAGAGATAAAGTTGAATTGGTGCGGAAAATTAGCAAAGGCTCCTTTGGTGATGTATATGAAGGAATTCTTTGGCCTGCAAACATTCGTTGTGCTGTTAAAACTGTGGATGAGAAAGCTACCATTCGAGAGCGAATTGAGTTTCTTACAGAGGCTTCAGTAATGAAATCTTTTGCTGGTGGGCACCATGTAGTGCGACTCTTGGGAGTGGTTTCTAGAGGCCAACCTCCTCTTGTGGTGATGGAACTAATGGTTCTTGGAGATTTAAAGACATTTTTAAGAGAATCGAGAAACATAGTTCCATCAACAATTAATCTTCCTCGTATATTTCTGATGGCTGCACAGATTGCTGATGGCATGGCATACCTTGAAGCTAGTAAATTTGTACATCGAGACTTAGCAGCAAGAAACTGTATGCTGACAGAGAATATTACAGTCAAAATCGGGGACTTCGGAATGGCACGAGATATTTATGAGATGGATTATTATCGAAAAGAAAACAAAGGTTTATTGCCAGTCAGATGGATGGCTTCAGAAAGCCTGGAAGATGGAATATTCACAAGTAAATCAGATGTCTGGAGTTATGGTGTTGTATTATGGGAAATATCAACATTAGCTGAACAACCATATCAAGGACTTGCCAATGAAGAAGTTTTGCAGTTTGTCCTAAGAGGTGACTTACTAGAGAAGCCTGACAGTTGTCCACAAGTTCTGTATAATCTTATGCTAATATGTTGGCAAAAGCGACCTGTAAATAGGCCTAGTTTCTTGAGGCTTGTTGAAATAATTGAGGCTGTCGCTGATGTAGGAGATGAGTTTAGGCAATCATCATTCTACCATAGCCAGGTGGGAAATGAGTTGAGAGGACAAGGGTGTCAAGCAAGAACAAGTTCTTCATGTGAAGAGTATTTGTTTGAAGATAAAAACTGTTTTAACTCATGTGAAGCAAATGAAGCAGAATTTCCTTTGCTAATTGAAGAAGTTCGTTCTGTTTTTCCTGAAACAAGGACATCATCATCATCATCATCATCATCATCATCATCATCAGGCGTGACTTTCAATATGGACACACTAACTGGCAGCAGTTGTTCTAGTACTGCCGAACCTCATTATTTAAATATGTCTGTAGGGTAAAGAATTTAGTTGTACCTAGTTTCGTATTTCCTGCATACAAATGACAGCATATAATTATAATATTTACAATTTGGAAGAGGTCATCATACTACTTTACGGTGATTTTGGCAGCTAATAGATGCTATTGTTCCTGAGTGCCTCTTGATGACCACCAGCTCTGGAGTCCTTGAACTGCCACTAAAGGTATGGAGAATGCTGTAGTATATGTATGATACAGAGTGATGAGAAACCAGTACTGCAAACTTAGAAATTTACTTTAAGTTCTAATTCACAAAGGGCAATTTTGATAAATACACACTGAAATATAATAATACACAATATATAGGGGCTCAGTTTGTGTGTTGCAACACATTAATGAGAAAGAAAGGAGTTTAGTTTACACACCTTCCTACTATTTGTACATTTGAAAGAGGCATATGATAGGGTCAACTGACCAATTTTACAGGGAACTTTAAAGTTTTCTCAGACACCTATCTTCTTTTAAGTGAGTCACAGTTGTCACAGTTTTTAGTGTGTGAGGTCACTAAAGTAACAGAAAGGTGAATAATTTTAATGTGTCGTATGGAATCAAAACCATTATAGGTGTAAGGTATGGATGTGGTCAGTCTTAACTATTAATTAATTTGCAAAAATATAATAGAAGACTAGTTCAGTTTATTTATTTATTTACTTATTAATTCCTGTGTCAGAGTGACTCTATGACTCTATGGCTGTGGCCTGTAATGGACACTGTCCATACCTTGAATGATAGCTGAAAGAACATGAAGCACTGGTGGAATGGTACTGTCAAAGTGAAGTACTCAAAGCAAGACATGTCCCAGTGACATTTTGTTCACCACAAATACCACTGCATGGTAGCTTGCACATGTGACAAACTGGTGATTAACCTTCACAGCTAAGGCATGGTCTGCTGATATTCATTTGCTTGTCACTTTCGTGTAGGAGGTATGGCTCTGTAGGAGAAACTGTAGTTCAATAAGAAGTTATCCAAAATTTATTATTATTATTATTATTTAGTAGCAGTAAGTAAGTAGTAGTAGTAGTAGTTGTTGTTGTTGTTGTTGTTGTTGTTGTTGTTGCTGCTGCTGCTGGTATTTAATACAGTTACAATTGCAGGTAATAATAAAGAAATGTGACCTGACTCAGTGATCACCATGTATGCCCTAGACCAGCATGCTGCACACAAGCTGAATCATATCCTATTGTTGGATAAGGTACAGAAACTTATTTATCTAAACAGTACATTAGCACCACAAGATCTATAGGAATGGAAATCTATGTATAACATTAAAGTCTGTTTTATGGTTTTTGCCTGCAACTAGTTCTGTCAGTGAAAATTTACATTTTAAGGGAATTAATTTGTAGTACAGCATTGCATATTTCTTTTTAATCTGCAATTTCTTTGTTAACAGTTTTTTAATGTACTGGCAGAAGCTTTCTATGAATAGGCTGTTGGGAGAGTAGACTGCATTATAGCCAGCATCAATGCCAATACCAAGCTTGCTCGGCGTACCCTTTCACTCTGTAAATGGTGGCAACAGTTGCCTCAGAAACAGTGTTACCTATCTACCAATTCGCACGACGTCATGTCCCAGAAGACAGTAATCTGAAGGTTCGCAGGAGAACTTTGAATCTTATACACAGAAATTGTTTATTGTAATTGTAATTGTAATTTTATTAACATTCCATAGACCATAGTACAATGCATATATGATATAGAACAAGTCCTTAGGTACATATAATGTAGTTAATATAATTTAAATAAGCAATAAGACAATAT
>Ga0123355_10019503_pt1 | contig 10797 bp, 8 predicted proteins | sample TergutEmb28metaG_3_FD_89872 | JGI IMG/M metagenome (GOLD analysis project Ga0123355, IMG submission 89872) | Embiratermes neotenicus P1 segment gut microbial communities from Petit-Saut dam, French Guiana - Emb289 P1 | ecosystem: Host-associated > Arthropoda: Insects > Digestive system > Gut ...
ATTGGAACAACCTTGGCTCGCAAGCCATACAAGACATCGCAGAACGCATTGACCGCGCATATGCTGTGTTTTTCCGTAACATGAAGCGCAAAATACATACCTCTCCGCCTTCCTTCAAGAAAATCCGTAAATACAAGTCGTTCACACTGAAACAATCAGGTTACAAGTTCTTGGACGGCAACAAAATCAAAATCGGCAATAAAATATATAAATATTTCAAGTCGCGCGATATCGAAGGCAAAATAAAAACTTTAACCGTAAAACGCGATAGCTTGGGAGATATCTGTATCTATGTTGTTTGCCAAAAAGATATCCCAAAAACTATGCCAAGAGCCGGTAAGATGGTCAGGTATGATTTTGGACTTAACTTTCGCCAGACTCTATTAATTTGAAACCTCAAGTCAAGTTCAGCAAGAATAGGTGATATATGCTTGCCAGAAACTTGTCTGCGAAACAAAGAATGCAAAGAAATGAAGAAATAAAAAGCGTTTAGATTGGTTAAAGATTTCAGCCTTTTCCCATTCTTTCCAATAACCTCTGCCGACATCCCATTAAATAGAATATCGGCAGAAAAATACAAACAGTTGTATATTATAAAACAATAGTGCTTATGTTATCTTGAAATAATTTCTATTTCAAAGTTATTTCAGCTTATATCAGAAATTCGTCATCTGGTGGCATGCATCCAAAATTGATGCATGCTATGTTGCGTCTTATTTCGCATCCAAAGTTTATGATGCATCTACGGTTTCTGCATCCTTCATTTGGAGGAGTAATTTGAAGCGGACTGATTCCTTCGTTAATAATTTCAAAATCCATAATTAGTTCCTCCTTAAATTTTATATTCTTGCTCTTGGTTGAGCAATAAAAATTTATATCAATAACATACAACTGTTCATAAGCGAAGGTTTAACCCTCAAGAATCAGGGTCCTCAAATGGTTTTCATAATGTTAAGATATGTTCCATGCTTTCCAAGTCCAATAAATCATATAACTTCTGCCGATATCCCATTAAATAGAATATCGGCAGAAAAATACAAACAGTTGTATATTACAAAACAGCAATGCTTATGTTACCTTGAAATAATTTCTATATTCAAAATTATTTCAGCTTATATCAAAAATTCATCATCTGATTAGCAGCCGCATGGGCATCCATGGTTGGTTATGGGGCATCCAGTGTTGTGGCATCCGTTATCGATGTGAGGGGGAGGGGGAGTCCAGCAAGCATCATTTGGGGGAATTTGAAGCGGACTGATTCCTTCGTTAATAATTTCAAAATCCATAATTAGTTCCTCCTTAAAATTTTATATTCTTGCTCTTGGTTGAGCAATAAAAATTTATATCAATAACATACAACTGTTCATAAGCGAAGGCTTAACCCTCAAGAATCAGGACCCTCAAATGGTTTTCATAAAGCGATATCCGGGATTCGCAATAATCAGGATTACGTATTTCTGATCCCTATACTGCTGGCAGACATTTTCTTCCATAAAATCACTTGCCGCTGATAGCGAGGAAATTTTTGCTTGTACGCCATAGTTGATAAGATTATCCCTTTTTGTTTCTTCAGTTTAGTTTTATGCTATTCTTTATTAGGTTTGGAAAACATGAAACACATCTCAAGCAAAAAGATTTTAAAATGATGTTATCGAACTGGCTTATTGTGCATATACATCCTCTGACGATGGGCAATTGATGTTGCCGACAGAGCAATCTCGCTTTATGCAATTGCATAATCGATCGATAGGTATAGGTCCGCAATGATCATTTGGAACTATTTGAGATGGTTCAATTCCTGGGCTGATGACTTCAAAATCCATATTTAACCTCCTTTAAAGTTATTTGCACAGATGATAGGTGAAACCATGTGATGGGCAAAAACTCATTTTTTGGCAGCTTAAAGCGTTGTCCATATGCATAGTTACGGCACGAACTTGAGTTAATGTTAAGATTTGCTCTACGCTCTCCAAGCCCAATAAATCATACTTATAATAAAAAAATTATTCGTCTTGGTCTCTGATTTTTATCTGCAAATATTCGACAGCCGCCCTCAATTGGGTATCTATGCCGTTTAAAAAATCGTCATATGTTTGCTCTACGGTAATATCAGGCGCAATTCCGTTGCCTGAAATATCTTGACCATCTGCCGTAAAGGTTCTGTTTGTGCTGAGGAAGAATTCTCCTCCTCCTCTCAAAGGGAAGAAGAGTAATTGCCCTGTAATACCCATGGTATTTGTTCCCATTATTGTAAATCGGTTCGTGCCTTTTGCAACGGCAATAAAATCCTCTCCGGCAGACCCGGACCTGTGGTCTGTGAGTATCACAACAGGAATTTCATATAACCCTGCGGATTGGGAATTTAACTCAATCACATAGGGGCTTTGCGCGTTAAAGGGATCTAAATTCCTAAATCCATCAAAGCGAATAATGCTTAAATGATTAAGCTCTGTAATATCTATGAAGTGGCTTAAAAGCTCATATCCTAACCCGCCATTGCCTCCGTTGTGCCTTCTGGCATCAATAATAACAGCGTCAGCTTCAAAATGATTTGTCAAATAATTTCTAATATCTTGTGCAAAGTCCTCATTTTGAAAATGTTCTACTCTGATACGCAGAATATTGCTAGTATGACGTTGCACCCGGAAAGTATCTGTGGAGTATTCCCATTCTTCGCTGACATTGCCGTAATTTAATTGCGGGGACATGGACAGGAAATTCATGTCAGGGGGTTCCAGCGTAAAGAGTATAGATCTTTGAATAATTTCCCCTTCAGGTGATATTAACTCAATATCGAAAGCCCTTTCAGTTACAGCTGCTCCAAAAAATATTTCTGCAAGCATTGTATCTCTGGTAAGCGGAGGGCGATGATTTGATAAATAACCATGATTCTCGCGTAAGTATTTCATGGCGGGCATTTGATTTATTTTTACAATTTCACTTCCTACGGGAATATCAATAAAATTTGAATCCGCAGACCGTACAATAATTTTATCTTCAATAACCCTGACGTGAATTGGTGAAAAATACCAATCAGTTGTCGGCGGAAACCGTACGCCGGAATGCGCGTCGCCGAGATGTGATATAAAGCTCCGCAAAATTTCATAATGCTCAACCATGCTTTCAGCAGTTGTAATTTTAGTCAAATACTCCTGATGAACAGCCTCCCAATCAAAGTCCTCAGGCAACAACGACCAAAGAGCAAACTTGTCTATGCTCGTAGCGTAAATGTTGGACAAATTAGACACTTGCTCCTCCATTGTCAGCCCAATAATATTTGTTTCATTATCTTTTGAACCTATATCATTTGTTGTGTCACTATTAAAAACAATAATAGCTGTAACAGAAATACCAACCAAAATTATTAATAGGCAAAAAGTTAATGTTTTGCGCAATTTTACCATCCGAAACATGTTTCCTCCTTATAATCCTTGCCAGCACCCCGTTTAGCATAATATATGAATAACTTCCACATCGCCAGAAATGAAGAAAATTCTAGCAAGATGATTTCCAAGACCTCAAAATTGTGTACGCCAGAAATTTATCGTCTAATGATGTATATCCGCTTACGGCGATACATCCTTGATTATGATTAACATTTATTGTTATTGAGCATCCATCATCTCCGTAACCACTGCCTGAACCAACTTATTGCGTATGGGCTAGGATGCATCCTCTGATGGTGTGCAGCCTGCGTTGACATCGGTGCAGAAGTGGACGAGACCTCCGCATGGGCAGTCCATGTTGTGCCAGAGAGGAGGAGTCCAGCAATTGTCATTTGGAACTATCTGAAATGGTTCGATTCCTGCGTTGATAACTTCAAAATTCATATTTAACCTCCTTTGAACTTACATACATAATGGGTAAAAACTCATTTTTTAGCAATTTAAAATGTTGTCTGTGTCTGTGATTGCGACAGAAATCAAGTTAAATTCCGTTGCCAGAGATATTTTGACCATCTGCTGTAAGGATTCTTTGCGTGCTGAGTAAAAGATTTACACTTTGTTTTTTATAACCCCTGCCGATACCCTATTTGATGGAATATCGGCAGAAAAATACAAACAGTTGTATATTACAAAACAATAACAATTATGTTCCGTTGAAATAATTTCTATTTCAAGGTTATTTCAGCTTATATCAAAAATTCATCATCTGATGATGTGCCCGGGCATCCAAAATTAAAGATGCATTGCTGGTTGTGGCATCCGTTATTCTGGGCAGGCGGATTTTGAGGGCTTGAAAGCGGATTGATTCCCCCATTAATAATTTCAAAATCCATAATTAGTTCCTCCTTAAAATTTTATATTCTTGGTTGAGCAATAAAAATTTATATCAATAACATACAACTGTTCATAAACGAAGGTTTAACCCTCAAGAATCAGGGTTCTCAAATGGTTTTCATAAAGCGATATCCGGGATTCGCAATAATTAGGATCAAGTATTTTTGATCCCCATACCGTTGGCGGACATTTTCTTCCATAACACAAAGGAAGTATAGAGCAATTCAAGCATTCTTTGGGAAGATTATAAGAAGTCCATTCACAGATTTTAACATCATCAATCTCAAACCCGTTATCTGTCAATTTGCCCACAAAATTTTCGGGAGAATCAATTCTGACAGTACATTTAAGTAATGTTCCGTCAGTATCGACGACAAGACTACTGTTTCGTGAAGCATAACACATATCGCCGAAAGGCGCCCAAGCGAATTGTATGTCCAAATTCTTTTTTTTCGCTAAGCGTACCATGCGCATTGTAGCGTCAGACTCCTGGTGCTGTTCAACTATATCAATATCAGGCTCTATGCCTAAATTTTTAACCGCCTCGAAATGGAACTTAAATCTACTATCATCAGAAAAATTCTCTGACAAAAACTCAAGATATCTTTCAAAGTCTTCAGCAAGGCTTGAGTCAAAATTAGTTCTGATGGTTATGTTAAAATCAAGATCGCTGTTTTTTGCATCCACCAAATTCCCAATTATAACATCCCATGTGCCGCCGCCGCTTATCAGAAACCGATTTTTATCATGCGTTTCCTTCAAGCCGTCTACAGTTATCTGATAATGAGTCACGCCTAGCTTAACAAGTTTTTCAAGTTTATCAAGAGACAAAGAATAGGCATTGGTAGTCGCCCAACCATAAATTTGAAAATCGTTTTCCAGTGACAAATTTTGTGCTTTTTCCATAAAATCGCATATCGCTTCAAATTCAAGCAGAGGCTCGCCTCCAAAAAATGAAACCGATACAAATTTATACCTTTTATGCTCAACTTCCTTTTTTATTGCAAGCAATAGATTTTCATAAATTTCAGAATTCATATTTTTATTCTCGTGCTCTTCATAGCAATAAACGCATCTAAAGTTACATTGCCTTGTTACAATTGGTATAACATACAAAACATCTCTGCTCGACTCAAAATAATAATAATTGAGCAAATGCATTTCGTTGACATTATCATCTACCAGCATGTGCGTATCTTTAAGTGCCTTATGAAATTCGTTTTCTTCGTCATATTCAAAAATATCCTGACTTTCAAGCGCATCAACCACAGATCTGCTGTCGGGGCATTTAGCTTTAATCATTGAGCCACGTATTGTGCTGTGCAGCAGATACACCTCTTCACCATTTTCCTTATTGCTTTTAAAAATATTAAGAAATTTACTCTTTTTCATAGATTTTTCTCCACCTCTATTTTCACCTATTTTTGACCACATATTTTTCGGCTTGAATATTGTACATCTCAAAATAAACCCCTTTTATTTTCATCAAATCGTCATGGACACCTTGCTCAATAATGCGACCCTGTTGCATCACAATTATCTTTGACATTTTATATGTAAGGGTTAACCGATGAGATATGATAACAACTATTGAGTTGTGCCTGATGTCTTCCATCAGCCTATTATAAAGCTGATATTCGGCATAAGGATCTAGGTTGCTTGTTGGCTCGTCCATAACAAAAGTTTTGGATTCAGCTGCATATATTCTTGAAATTGCAAGCCTCTGCGCTTCTCCCCCGCTTAATTCAATTCCGTCAGCATACAGCTGACTGGTGATAGGAGTGTCCAAGCGGTGTGTTAAATTTTCTATTTTATTTCTCATGTCAACTTTTTCAAGAGCATCTAAGATATCTTTTTCGCTGACATCTTTCCCAAGCGAAACATTGTCTTTTATGGAAAAAGCATAAATTGCAAAATCCTGAAACAAGGTCTGTATGTTAGCACGCAAAGACCTCGTATTGTATTTTTTTATATCAACGCCATTGATAAATATTTCACCCAATTGAGGGTCGTAAAGCCTCAATAATAATTTTATAATGGTTGTTTTACCTGCACCATTTTTACCCAAAATAGCAACTCTATCTCCTGCCGCAATTTCAAATGATACTCCATCCAAAGCCAGGCAATTGTTATTAGGATATCTAAATGATACATTAACGAATTGAATTTTTCTTATTTCTTCCAAATCAATGCCTTCTCTGTTCAGAGTTACATTCTCTTCCGAACTTAGAAAATTTAGATAATCATCGGCGAAAAGGCTGTTGCTGTATAATTTCGTATATATTCCAGTTAAGCCCATAACGGCGTTTTTAAGCTGATTATACGCATTTACGCATGTGAAATATTCCGAGACGGCGATCCTCTGTGCAACGACAGAAAAACCAAAATACAAAGCAACAAGACTGCTTTCCAAAACACCTAATCCACCTAAAAATGCGTTGTAAGGTGTTCTTTTAAGTGCCTGTTCGCGTGTCAGCGCAACTACATCTTTATTAAAGACTTGCTTAACTTCAAACATGAAATCACTCAAATTATTTGCTTTAATTTCTCTGACAAATTGGGGTATATAAAACAACCTGTACAAATAATTTACCTGTTTGTTTTTTTCGCTGAAAAGCTTGCTGTAATTATAGTCCATTTTCTTCAATCTGTTGTTAACCAAAAAATTTACAGTAATTACAATTGCCACAGCAACAAACATATAAATATCCATCCATATAAGCAAACTTACAATAAATCCCATGTTAAAAACAGACGTTATAAAGCCAGATAAGATACCATTAATATTGTCAACAACCTTGCAACAGTTACCAAATGCTCTGTTGTATTTGTCATAAGATTGCGTGTTATCAAAATAAGCTAAGTCCAAGTCAATGGTCTTCTGCAAAAACTCATTTATTATTTTGACGTAAATTTTTTCTCTTGCTACACTGTCGTACGCAAGAAAAATTGTATTCAAAAGCGCAATAAACAAAAAAGGTATCATAAATATTATTATAATCCTGATAACCTGCATTGTATCGCCGCTAAATATGGCTTCGAGCAAAAACATGGGCATCAAAATCGTCAGAATGGTGGAAAAACTTCCTAAAACAGCGATAAAGATGCGAAAAAATAACAATATCTTATTATAATGAAATACCTTCGCCAACAGCGAAAAATTATTTCGTAACATTGGTCTGATGCCTACGAAAATCACTCCAATCTCTCATTGCAACTTTTCAAAAGGCAATCAAGTAAATATTGACTGTATGTTATTTTCCAAAATACTTGGAGACAATAATTTCCAGGGCATATTGCCGCTACTGAACAGTAGCATAAACCAAAGCATTATAAAACCAATATAAACGCAATCAAGCTTATCAAATTTGCAAAACGCATGGCGGAAATTTTGGATTATCCAAAACAGATGCTCTGCCGCTGCGCATCCTGTGCAGCTCCTAACGAATGAGCGACCATATGCGTATCGTATCATAATGTATCAACAATGTAAAGAGGCATCTCACGAACGAAGCTCGTTCATAAAATGCCTCTTTACCAATCCACATCCCCTACATTATAATATGATAATAAGAAACAAGGAATAATTCAAATCCAAAAACCATTTTCTTAAAAAAAGAGGTTAGCAACAGCTTTCGATAATTTATGAAAACCCGTGAAAAGTTATAAAAATCCAAAATAGAGGAGGTGAAAAACCGTTGTTGCAATCTTACAAAATAAGTGTTATAATTGACGCAACGAACTTTGAAAACTGAATATATGCCGTTGCGTCCTTATTTGCCCTCTTTTGCAGAGCAAAAAGAGGCGCATTAATAAACCAAGCTTAACCCTTTGGCGCGTAAAATATTCAAGGTATAAAGAGTTCTATATTAAAATCCATTAATCTGAAATTATCAAAGAATAATGGATTATATAGGAAATCGTTGTGTCCAAATTCATGCCTGTGGATTGCCACACAAACAATATTAGGCTTGCCGAAATTGGGCGATGTGAAGCAGGAAGCAAACAGAATTTTATAACCTTTTATAAGATTTTGGCAACGGGATATCACTTATGAAAAATCACTTTATCAGACCATTGACCTCAATTGCGCTCGCTTTACTTTTGTCGGTAAAAATTAGCAATTGTTGGATTTACGACCAAGCTTACGGTTCGCAAATCAATCACACAGAATTCTCAACCGGTTTTGCCCTTGATATCTCGTCTCTTAATGAAATATCGCCTGAATATTTGGCGGATAACCATACCTCAAACCAAGCTCACAAATCAATGGCTGGTCATACAGATTTCGTAATCACTCCTTCTTGCGATGGTCCACCCGCTATCGTACCACCACCCGATCCCACTGAAATAAGAAGATAAAAGGGCAGTTCAATATATCAACTACTCTGCTCGCGGTCGTCAAGATCCATGCCCGCTCTCTTAGCATGAATCTTGATGGTCTCGGCATGATCATGCTGTTCAAATACAATCGCAGACATATACGCTTGCCTGACAAGATGTGCATACTCATCAAGCTTGCCCATTTCATGCAGACACCATGCTTTATTGTATAACATCATCGGGATAAACCACAAAGCTCCCGATTCAATACACACTATTTTACCAAAATCACACAATTTTATGGCTTCATCATAGCGTCCAGCCATACCTAAATATTTGGCAAGATTATATATTATTAATGAATATGTTCCGCCTTTCGAAACAGAATCATGAAACCTCCTATCCATATTTTGTTTCAAACCATACATAATGTCTATCGCCTCATCCAATTCACCATCATTGTAATGTAATATCGCCATCATATTTATAATTCTAATATCTTGTTTTGTCAAACAAAACCTCGTGCCTATTTCTCTAATATTAAGTGCCGGCGTGGTAATTTTAATTGCCTCCATTAAGATACCATAAATTTTAGGCGACCTCTCACCTTTGATAATAAGCAAATTTGCCTCGTTCATCAAGATATATTGCTGCACTGTCATTTGCTCAACAAAATTTTGATTGCCTTTTAGCCTATTTATCAAAATTTCAGCTTCGTCAATTCTTTTATTCATAAGATAGAAGTCAAGTTTTTGGCGTATCCTATTAAAATCGGCTGTAATTTCATCAACCAGCAAGCCAACAATTATATTCGGATTTTGACCTAATTTCTCAAGTAATCTTTCAAGGTTAAACGCATAAGGCTGGACTAGCCCTCGCTCTATTCTCCCCAGATTGCTTTCGCTGCAAATCCCCTCAGCCAATTCCTTTCGTGATATACCTCTACTCTCTCGCATGCTTTTAATATATTTTCCAATTGTTTGCAATATTTAATGCCCCCTCATCATATCCTGACGCCAAAAAACATTTCTACATAAAATAACAATTAATTTTCATCGCTATTATTATAACAGATAGAAATTAATATATCAATCCTATATATAAATTTTTAAACAATTTATATAAAAATATGATAATATAAGCGCCGCAATCTTTCAATAACAAAATATAGAAAATATTATAAAATTTCCATTATCTTAGCTTTTCAGTTTAGCTTCAAATCTCAGCCAATTTTAGCCATAAACCAACGGCAACATATCTTAACGTCCCTTCAATTATCATAACAAATAGAAGCTAATATAACAAATTTATACATAGCCCACGCATAAATTTTTAAACAATTTATATAAAAATATGACAATATAATCGACATAATATTCCAATAATAAAATATATAAAATATTCTGATTTTAACCATAAATCAATCACAACATATCCTGATATTTCTTTAATCTCAGAGTAAGCAACCAATAAATATTGGCTACTTATAATCAAATCATAAACATTCTCAAACAAAAATCGGAAAAACAAAGCAGCAGAATTCTTAATGTTATCCAAACTGCCGCAATCAGATAATCTCGGTCAAGCGATATAACAGGATATGTGCGATTAATTAGATACAAGACAATATCTGGATCTTCGTTTACCTATGTTCCGAGAGGTGTTTGAGATCTTCCCTTTGTCCTTCAATTGCGTTTTATTTAACGTTATTGGCACTTATCAAATTTTTTCTTTAAATTTACTGATTTTTGTGTATTACGGCATCTTTAATTTAAAAGCTTCCTGCAAAAATAAAAAAATGCATTAAGAACATAAAAACAGCATCACCATCATAGCAGACACCATAACCCATGAGCGCAATAATTGGCGGCAAATTAATTTCCCGTTTATTGGACATATGCTTGGATTAAGTTTGTGCATGTAATTTTTACATTTCGCGAGCTTGAAAATTCATTTGAATTTTTGCATCCAAAATTACCTGCAAACACCACTCAAAATACTACAGGACGCCGAAGAAAATACACTTCATGATATTAATCTTGATATTAATATCGGCGAAATGGTTGCTTTCGTAGGTGCTTCGGGTTCAGGCAAATCCACCATTTTACGCATAATAGTCGGCTTTTACGAACGCGAAAACCTTGGCATGACATTAGGCGGCACATCATCGGATGCGGCGAGCGTTGCGGCATGG
>Ga0123355_10019504_pt1 | contig 10796 bp, 13 predicted proteins | sample TergutEmb28metaG_3_FD_89872 | JGI IMG/M metagenome (GOLD analysis project Ga0123355, IMG submission 89872) | Embiratermes neotenicus P1 segment gut microbial communities from Petit-Saut dam, French Guiana - Emb289 P1 | ecosystem: Host-associated > Arthropoda: Insects > Digestive system > Gut ...
AAATTCCGCTAAACTCACATGTGGCCTTCCTGAACAAATCATCACAACGTGACCAACCGCTTGCGCATCACGGATGGCCTGCTTATTTTCTGGTGATATCGTTTTATCGGTTGATAAAAGGGTTCCGTCCATATCTAAAGCTATTAATTTTTTTGACATACTATTCCAACTCCAGTAATCGATATTTCGTCGCTTTTCCATTACCAAAACGTTCAATTTTATTTTGTTCGAGTAAAATTGATAAGATATTCTTAACCGTGCTAGCACTTGTACCTAGATGCTCTTGAATTTCATTTCTACCACAAGCACCTTTTTCTAGTAATTGCAAGACCATTCGATCGCGACTATCAGTTAATTCTTTTTTCTCATAATCAATTACAGGTAGTTCAATTTCAATGTGATGGGTTGAAATTTTAAATTTCGACTCCTGACTAAATGGAACATATTCACTTTTAATTCTAGCTATCCCAGTCCCCATTGTTTCGATAATCCCTAAGCGATAAAAAATATTAGCGATTGTCGTGTTCCGAGGTAATGAAATATTCCCAGCTAGATATTGTGCTTCAGATATTTCTGGTGTCAAACCACCAGGTGATGTGATTTTAATATGTGTATCCCAAAATTCAATTTGAATGTTTCCATTCATCTCATAATTCCGATGGACAATTGCATTTGCTAAAGCTTCCCGAAACGCATTTCGAGGAATCCTTACACGGTCAATTCGTTCACCATTATAGACCACTTGATAATCATGATAATACAAATCGAACATTTCCATAGCACTGTTGAATTGACTAATTAACGACTGATTTGTCATTCGCTTGCGTTTAACAAATTCCGAGTAATCTTTCCCAAATTTTACGATATCAACCCCCATTAGATAAGAGTTTTTATCAGAGAAAAGGCGTCCAATGTTAGTGTATTTCCCATCCTTTTTCAAGCCTAGTGTAATGAGCGCCCCATCATTAAAATCTTGCAAACCTGTTCTCTCCTTGAATTCTTGTGCTAAATCATCAAATGTAAAATTATAGCCCTCATTTTCTGATACTTCCATTTCCTCAAATTTAACGCTGTAAATTTCTTGAAACCAATTCCGAATCCGATAATCATCCGCCACAAATGTCGAAGTGTCCAAACGCATATATGCCTTGTTTTGGTATAGGTAGGGAATTGCTTTTCCACGAAAAACAGACAAGATAATAATTTCTTTATTTTCAACCAGTTGAACCTCGATTTTAAATTCTGGTATCGGCTTAAAGTTGTCATTAATTGCGTTCTCAATTTGATGCCTAAGCTTTGATTCATTTACCACGCCAATGATTTCACCATCATCCGCAACACCAAAAACAATTTTCCCGCTTCGTTCATTGGCAAATGCAGAAACTGTCTTTAGATATGATTTTGTGTATTCACGTTTTAATTCCATACTCGTTGACTCAACAAACATATTAATCCCTCCCAATTTACGGATATTTTTGCAGACATTAAATTGTCCGATTGAAGTTTCATCGAGATTATACCACAAAAAAAACGCAAAATCAATTGATATTACAACATTTTCGATTCAGACATTTTTTCGGACATTAAATTGTCCGATTCGCTCCCGCATAATAAAATGGTTATCAAACAACTAGGTGATACAACAATCGGCGCTACGTCACAAGTTTTGCAACATAGCGCCGATTTACGCTTTTAATTAAATAAATTTAATTAGTAGTTTTAGTGTTGATTCACATTCAAAACCGCGCCCAAAATATTCGAATCATTATTATATTTGCATTTCTCAATGCGGGTCGTAACAATGTTTGGCATATAAAAATCTTCGCAACGCCAGTTGTATTTGGTGCGAATCAAGTCAATAATCCATGTTTCTTCAGAAATACCGCCGCCGATACAAATGACTTCCGAGTTATAGACGGTCGTAATAATTAGGAGTTGCGACGTTAAATTCATCAACCATTCGCCAAAAGCGAGTTTGGCATTTTCGTCGCCAGCAAGATACTTGATACAAACGTCATGTCCGTACTCAACTTTTGCTTCGTCGGCAACCAACTTATTGTACTCACCGATTAAACCATTGACGCCACAATAAGCCCCAATGCGTTCGTATTTGCTGTTGTTTTTGAAAACCGGTAAGTGGAGGATGTCACCCGCCAAACCGTCATTTCCTTGCCAAACTTCACTCCCAATCGTAATGCAACCACCCGTTCCAGTTCCGAGTACAACAACTGCGCCCGATTTTGTCCCGACTAGATTACCAAGTTTTAATTCGCACAATCCCGCTGCCTTGCCATCATGAATGGCAGCAGTCTTTTTTCCGGTTCGACCACCAATCTCAAGACTAACATTCGTCCCGAGTAAATGTTTTACCATACCAGCCGTTTTAACATTAGAATCCGCATCCACTACACTAGGCATACTGACACCAATGTGTCGAATCTCATCAAGGTTTTTAATGTTAGCACAAACATAATCGTATAACTCATCCTTGCTAGCGAAGTCAATATTTCTAATCTTCCAGTTCTCAACGACGTTATAATTTTCGTCGACCAGCCCGTATTTCAAAAACGTGCCACCTAGATCAATCCCTAAATCATATCTTTCCATGACTATTCACTCCGATTACCTGTTCGTACTTGCCATACGGAAATAGGTGTACTGCTTCCCTTTTAACGAAATTGATAGTTGCATCACATTTTCTGGCGGGGTACAACCTGCGAAACCGCCATCACCGATGGCATGAATATCGGCACCTGTTTCTTTCATCATTAACGCAATCTGGCGAATTGTATCAGTGTCAGCACCTTCAACCGAACTATTTAAGAAGGTCATCGCTAAGGTTCCCGGCTTATAAGTATGAACGAGTTGCACAAGTTCTTGAATCATATGGACGCTAATACCATGACGTGAGCCAGGTGCTGGTAAATCAATCACATCAGCGCCAGCATCAATTAACTCTTTGATAATCTCTTTCGCATCACGCTCCGCCAACGGGTCGCCAAGCACTTTTTCCGTAATGCCATCTTCCCATTTACCAGCGAAAATCAGCATATCTTCGCCGAGCAGCTCACGTGCTAATTTAGTTGTTTTGATAACATCATTAATCGAAGTTCCGCAACCCGGGTTACCGCCAAGGACGATGAAATCAGCGCCGACTTCTTTTGCTTTTAAGATGTTTGCTTCGTCAGCTAACATCCCTTCGGCATCATAAATACCATTCTTTGGCATCCCTTTGCTACCAGGACAGCCTAAATAAATGCCCAGCGGAATATTAATTTTGGCTTTTAGCTCACGTAATGTCAATCCTTGCATCCCAAGATTATCTTCTAAATTCTTTAAATTATAAGTATTTAGCATAATCATGTCCGCACCAAAAGCCTTCATTAACTCCGCATTAGTTACACCAAAGCATAAGCCACGACCAGCGAATACAAGTTGCTGACCCATTACCGTCCGACCTTCTGATTTGAAAATTGACGCTTTTAAATCACGACCAGTCATTTTGTCAAAGTCTTTCTTCGATGCATTGATTAGTCTTGTTGTCGTATTACTTTCCATTAATTTCACCTCTGTCTTGGTAATTATATCACTTTTTAAGGGAGACAGTAACTAACCAATCTCCCTTATTTCGATTTTATTTTGCTTCTGCTAATTCAGCTACAGCTACTTCCGCAGCTGCTTCTTCAGCCGCCGCCGCTTCTACATCGGCACTTCTAAAGAATGGTAAATAAATTGCAATACTCACAACCGCTAAGATTAATTGAAGAATTGCAACACGAATTCCACCCTCAAGGAAGCCAGAAATAAAGATTGGCGTTCCAAGTGGTACACCTGTTCCTCGGAGCGGTGGTACGATACCTGTATAAGTTGCAATAATTGCAAGCCCACTGATTACAACAGGAGCCACAATTACTGGAATTAAATACTTAAAGTTTAATACTAATGGTGTTCCAAAGATAACTGGTTCGTTAATTCCGAAAATCGCTGGTAAGATTGATAGTTTTCCGAGTGTCTTATGACGTTTTGATTTTGCAATTAACATCAAGACTGGTAAACCAAATGCGGCCATTGCGCCACCGATATTCGTATAGACGACTAAGAATGAAAGTCCTGGAATCATGTTTGGTAATGTTTCATAACCAGCTTGGAATGCGGCTAAGTTTTCTGCTCCCGCTGCCATCCACATTGGAATCATAATCGAAATGATAACCATTGTTCCATGCACTCCGAAGAACCAGAAGATACTCATCGCAGCGACACCAATTAAATATGCCCACCAAGTCCCACCTAAATTAGTTAATGGTCGTTGTACTAATGAGAACATAAACTCATGGAGATGACCAAAATTAGTATTAGCAAAAATTGCCGCAACTATTAAAGCAACAGTGATGGTAATTAAACCTGGTACAATCGCCGCAAACGATTTTTCAATGGTCGGCGGTACACCTTTTGGCATTTTTATGTACCAACCTTTATCAGAAATAAAGATGAACAATCTTGCCATCAATAATGCCATGATAATTGCCACGAATAAACCTTGCGACCCGAGCCATGTAAATTCAAATGCATTTACGGTTGTCCAACCTGCATCTAGTACCGTAATTGGAGTTACGATAAAGAAACTCATTAACGCAACAATTGCCGGTGAGAAAGCATCCTTGTCTTTTCCGAATGATTTCGCAAATGCGTAAGCAATCCCGATTACTGCGTAAATTGAAATAATATTGGTCGTAACATTTAGCGGTAAACCAGTAAATTCTTTTAACCCTGTGTTATATAAAAATGTTTGCCACGGTCCAATGTTAATCGTATCAATTAACGTAAAGATTGCACCAACAATTAATGCTGGTAATGTTGCAACTAGACCATTTGAAATTGCACTTACATATCTGTTTTTCTGAATTGCACTTGAAACTTTTTGTATCCGCTCTCTACCTGTCATTTTAAAACACTCCTTCGTTTTAGTAAAACTTTATTATTTAATTAAATCAATTGCCGTTTGTAAAACTTTCTCACCATTCATCATCCCGTAATCCATCATATCGATTACAGCAACAGGGATTTCCCCTTTAACTAATTCTTTGACATTACTCTCAATATGTCCCATTTGTGGTCCGAGTAAAATAACATCGACTGGTAAATAATCCTCGATGCCGCTATCACCACAAGCATTGATTGTAACTTCCAATCCTTGGCTATTTGCTGCCTCTTTCATTTTTTCAACCAACATACTAGTTGAAAATCCACCTGCACAAGCTAATAAAACTTTCATTATGATAACCTCTCTTTCACAATTTTTTCTAATTCCTGCCTTGCTTTACTTTCCTCGATTAACTCATCTGCCAAATCCTTGACTGTCATCGCATTCATTAAATGATCTTGCGCATGAACCATCAGTAAGCTCATTTCGTTATGCTCACCACGAATTTCGGCTTGAATTAACCGGGTTTGCACCCCGTGGGCAACTTTTAAACTTTCTTTCGTTTTAGCCATTAAGCTTTCAACTTCGTCCCAATTACCATTACGAGCTTCACGAATTGCTTTGATGCAAGTTGACCGTGCATCACCACCGAAAGTGATAATTTGCATAATATCCATTTCCATTTGTTCCATTTTGCTACACCTCCATATTTGCTATCATTTCAATTCTTGCTGCATGCCGTCCACCTTCAAATTCGGCTTCAAGCCATGATTTGACAATTAATTTCGCTAATTCACTCCCGATGACTCGTGAACCGAAGGCGAGGATATTCGTATCATTATGTTCACGTGATAAAGTTGCCGAATAGGGCTCACTACAAACGATGGCTCTAATACCTTTGACTTTATTTGCGACGATTGAGATGCCAACGCCGGTTCCGCAAATCAGAATGCCTTTATCGAATTCGCCATTTGCTACAACCTCGGCGACTTTCTTGCCGTAAATCGGATAATCCGTTCGTTCGAGATTATTTGGTCCAAAATCTGTGACTTCATAACCGAGTTCTTTTAGGTAATCGATAATTAGTGGTTTTAATTCTAAGCCAACGTGGTCACTACCAATTGCGATTTTCATTATGAATCACCTGCCTTTAACTGCGAGATGATTGTTTGGTAACTTTGTTCTTTGCCAAATAGCGCCGACGTTCCGAGCACGAATCCGGTAACACCGATTTTGCTTAACGTATCAATGCGTTCTGGTGAAATTGCCCCATCGACAAAGATTTCATACTCGTATTGCGGTTGCAAATCAATAAGGGTTTGAATCTTTTCATCGACTGAATAAATATATTTTTGTCCCGCAAATCCCGGATTTACGGTCATAACCATCACATAATCAACTGCCGCAAGCAATTCCTGAATCGTTGCCACTGATGTGCCTGGGTTAATCGCAATTCCCGCTTTTTTGCCCTTATTTTTGATTTTATCGACCGTTCGTAATGGATGAAGGTCTGCTTCCGGGTGGAAATAAATAATATCAGCGCCCAGATCAGCAAACATTTCGACATATTGACCCGGATTTTGAATCATCAGATGGACGTCGATCAACTTGTCGGTCGTTTTGCGAATCAACTGAAAATCTTGTAATCCCATTCCGAAGTTCGGGACGAATGATCCGTCCATAAAATCGATATGGAAAATGTCGGTGCCAGCGTGGTCTAAACTTCTAACTTCCTCGGTTAATTCACCGAAGTCGGCGCACATCATGGAAGGGCATATTAATGTTTTCATATTTTGGTAATCTCCTTTTGAGTAATCGTTTACTCATTTATGATAAAGATAAACTACGTTTTAGTAGTTCCTCTTCTAATTAATTCAATTGGGACAATGTGCTGGATTTCTTCGAGCACATTTCCATCGATTAGTGATCGTAATGTTTCGCAAGCACGTTTTGATAATTCTTCAGTATTCTGTTTTACTGTTGTCAATTTTGGATAACAATACTTAGAAATCGGATCGTTATCGAAACCAACAATTTTAATATCAGCAGGAATTTTCAAACCGAACTCCAATACTGCCTCGATGGCTCCGATTGCTAATCGGTCGGTTAGGGCGAAGAAGCCGTCATAGGTCCTGCCAGCTTGTAATCTGCTCAAAACGGTCGCCCGAGCATTTTCAGTTTGTGAAAATCCGCCGTTACGAGGGACTTCGATGATGTCAGCCGTGATTCCGTGTTTTGCTAATGTTTCTAAAAAACCATTTTCACGGTGTTTGAACGCTGACATGGTTGCTTGATTTTCGAGTAAGGAGATTTTTTTACAACCGTTGCGAATTAGTTCTTCCGCTGCGACTACGCCGCCTTGATAGTTATCTGAGTGGATAATGGCGATGCCTTCACCACTTTTGGGTTTACGGTCAACACAGATAATCGGAATTTTACGGTTGATATTACCAGTTGAAAATTCTTTTTGACCCGAGATGACGATTAAACCGTCGACCATCTTGCTTTCAAGCATCGTGAGGTAGGCAGACTCTTTCTCTTTGTCGCGGTTTGTGTTACAGATAATCGTTGAGTAACCTTCGTCGAAGAGTTGACTTTCTAATTTTCTAACCAGTTCGGAGAAGAAGGCATTACTGATGTCTGGCACAAGGATACCGATGGTATTCGATTTTTTCATGCGCAGACTTTTCGCCACGGTATTCGTTTCGTAATTGGTTTCTTCAATCACCGCTTGGACTTTCTTCCGGGTTTCTTCCGAGAAACGACCGTTATTATTGATGACCCGCGAAACAGTTGCAACGGACACGCCGCTTAATTCGGCGATTTCTTTGATTGAGATATTCTTCTTTTCCATGGTCGCCTCCTTAGTGTTCTTTTTGGGTAATCGTTTACCTTATGCGCATATAATAGCATACCAAAACTACCTTGTCAACACCTTTTTCAAAAATAATATGATTTTTTGTCAATTAAGGGTAATCCTTTACTCAAAGCCGGTATTTTTCCGGTATTTGACTCGAAAATGTCTTAAACCAGAAGTTTTTAACTCAAAACGGTCAAAAATAAAAAACTAGAAAAAAGATTCTCTCTAGTTTTAAAGTTTTTATAACCTCATAACTTATAATAATTCTTGCCAATTTCTTCGCTGATAAAGAATTCGTTCAATATTAACAATGGAATTTTGTTTGTCAATCGTAAAAAATACAATATAATTTTTAATCATGATTTTACGATAACCTAATAAACGGAGCCTGTCATCATCAACGAGTGTTGCTCGTTCGGGAAATGTTGCAAGGCTCATTAGTTTTTTTTCAATTTCATCGTACATTTCCTGTGCAGTTTCTTCTGCATCAAACTGATTGGCAATGTAAGTTATGATGTCGTGCAAATCTATTTCTGCAATTTCGGATACATTTACACTATAACATTTCATTAGCAATCCTCGTCTTCAAACTTTGTAGCACATCTGCAAGTGGACGGGTTCTTCCTTCTAAGACCGCTGTTCTTCCTTGATCAAGCAATTGATATAATTCTGCCTTTCCACTTAACTTGTCATACACATCCATACTCATTACTGCTAAGTCACCTTGACCATTTTTTGTAATAAAAACTGGCTCTTGACGCTGATTGCAAAAATTTGAAATCTCATTATAACTATTTCGTAAATCTGTACTTGACCTAATTGTTGGCATAAAATTCACTCCTCAAACACATTCTAAAGAAATTATACCCTAATTTCTTTAGAATGTCTAGTAAAATAAAAAACTAGAAAAAGATTTTCTCTAGTTTTGCTTTAAAGTTTTTATTGATGAATAGTACCATGCGACCAATCATTAGCATACTGAGGATGGTTCCGAAGCCGATGTCGGAAAAGCTATTTGAGGTAATGAATAACATGACAATTGAGGTTGCCACGATAATAATGTCGAAGACAATCTTCCCTTTCCCGAAGTCGGCTTTCATTTTGACGGCGATGGCCCCGGCGATGCCATCCGTTGCTAATGGGACTAATTTCGGTGTAACGGTCAAGAAGATGCCGGTCGAAACAAAAACAAGACTTACCAATAATAAAGCGACCCGAATTGGCATGGATGTCACGCCAAGCTGGATGTTGTTGTTGAAAAATCCCAGGAAGTAGCCGAATAAAATTGCGAACAAGATTTGGAAAAATTGGATTGGTTTGAAGTCTTTTTTCAAGATAATTATCTGCCAAACGACACAGGCGGTAAATGTTACAAAGGATGCGATTCCGAGTTCTAATCGCAGGCTATGACTCACACTCAGTTGAATTAGATTGACCGGCGACACGCCAAGTCGTGAATTGATTGCCAATACGCCGCCGAATGCGAGGATCACAATTCCCAGTAAATAAATTAATAATCTAAGGATATTTTTTTTCGTTAACATTTAATCCACCTACTAAAACAAAATCTGACACGGGTAGTAGTATACCACATGTCAGATTACTTTGGTAGTAAATATGATCAAAATAGCGTGTGCTAACTATAACACATACTCTCTAATCGCATGGGCGACGCCAAATTCGGTGTTTGGGAAGGTGATAACATCGCACAGTTCGATGATTTCTGGCTCAGCGTTCCCCATTGCGATGGTCAAGCCAGCAACTTCAAACATTCCCAAATCATTGAAATTATCACCGATGGCTACGGTGTCTTCGATTGGGATACCGAGATGATTAGCGACGACGACAATGCCGGTACCTTTGTGACCATTAATGTCAGAAATTTCAACGTTATCAGGGAAAGATGATGTGATGGTGAGTTGACCAATTGTCGCCGCAAACTCTTCGAGGTCTACCTTTTTTGACTGGTCGGGCGTAATCGCAAAAATCTTCACGATACCAACGTCAGCCGAAAAATCGGCCCACGTTGTGAATAGATTCGGAGCGACACGCTCCATGTAGGTCACTAGTCCATCGTAATCCAAGCCACGTTTCGCCATTGCTGCTGCTTGTTCAGGATTTGCCAGTAACTCGCGCTGCGATCGTGACAGGAATTCTGAATGGCGTCGAACCTCTGTATCCGTGAAGATATTAAACGGGTATTCACGTTCATCCATCCAATTTACCAGTTGCTCAACTTTGGCGAGATTCATCGTCACCCGGTCGATAATTTGACCATCAATAATGGTGATTGACCCATTCGCCGCCGAAATTGGTAAATCAGCTAAACCGTAACTAGCTAAAAAGGTTAATAAACTATCGTGCGGTCGACCAGAACAAATCATGACGACATGACCCGCTGCTTGGGCTTCACGGATGGCTTTGATATTTTCGGCTGGTATTTCACGATTATTATCAAGCACGGTTCCGTCCATGTCAAGGGCGATTAATTTTCTTTTCACTACTAACACCTCCTTGCAAAATAGACTACCCCGTTTGGTAACAAGGTAGTCGTCAGATATTTTAAACTAATTTTTTCATTATCTCGTATAACGTGACAACATCCGCTGGGCGGGTCAAGCCATACTCATCAATAATTGACGAATACACGTGGGGAATAACTTTTTTAACCCCAGCATCAAGGGCAATTTTGACAATCTCCTCGAAATTATCCAAGTCGATACCACCTGTTGGCTCCAAGTAGAAGTCCGCCTCAGCACAAGCTTTTGCCACGGCGATGTACTCGTCTTTATGGTCAAGACCCTTCATCGGAAAATACTTCACTGATGAACATCCCATATCTTTCAGTAAAGCAATCGCCGTTGCAACCGGGACTTTTGCCACTTCCGCTTTGCTACTTAGTGGTCCTGTTGCGATATTAACATAGCCAACTTCGCCGCATGGACTGATTAATCCGTTGACAACCGTTTCATTTTGACCGAGGGCTTCGCGTGTTGCGGCCGTCCCGGTGAAAAC
>Ga0123355_10019505_pt1 | contig 10796 bp, 7 predicted proteins | sample TergutEmb28metaG_3_FD_89872 | JGI IMG/M metagenome (GOLD analysis project Ga0123355, IMG submission 89872) | Embiratermes neotenicus P1 segment gut microbial communities from Petit-Saut dam, French Guiana - Emb289 P1 | ecosystem: Host-associated > Arthropoda: Insects > Digestive system > Gut ...
AACCAGCCACACCAAAACTCCAACACACATCGAAACAAGAACACACAACCAAGGTGGTGATACAATAGAAAAGTCGCAGGCTCCTGATGATGGATGTATAATGTCCGAAACATGCTGAGCACAGAAGAAGTGAAATAAAACTTAAGAAATTGTGACATCAAGTTGGTCTCTTATTCTTCAACTATAAAAATGATGCACGGTCCAATATACATAAGATTTAAAGAATGGTCAGTTTGCAGGCAGTATAAAGGCCTGTAACTGAGGTCCTGAAACTAAAACAAAGAATATAATAGGGTCACACAATTCCTTAAAAAATTGTCAGTTGCAGGAACTTGACAGCCCTTCAGATGTAACACAAAATGCGGCACGTCACAAAATACATCTCCTTGCTATTGCTGTGCCCACCTCAAGTACATTCTCCATATGATTTACTGCTTAATTAAATTACCACATTAAAATCTCCATCTGAATGCCCATTTATTACACAAATACAAAAGAAACCTTTCAAGTATGATAATTTCACCTAACTCCTGCTTATTTCTCACATCACATTTTGTCATCCCAATTCACATCATCACTACAAAATCAGAACATCTCACAATGTTAACATTCACGTCGCTTCTTTAAACTTTCCGCTGCACGTCTGACAATTGGCAACACTTGCTTACGAGATGCCTTAACGTTCGACTGTCTAAAGAGCTGTAGGCCAGAGATCTGGTGTGGTGGTGCCAATTCAACAGCCTCCAGCTGTAATACTGGGTCAGTACTGCACTTCAGCTGTGCAGCAACCTGCAAAACAACTTCTAAAGTAATGAACAAGTTTTTATGCTGTCTGTGCACAATGGCAATAGAATGAACAAATGAAAAAAACTATATTTAAACAGCAAATGGGAAATTAATCATGAGTGGACCATAAAATAAATTGTGATGTATTTAAAGAACTAAAACACAACACATTTTACACAAAATGTCAAAACATATGACCAGTTGCATTTAACTTGTCAACAGACCCCAAATATACCGATTTCAAGAACTATTCCAAACATATAAACCACACACATCTGTGTTAGATGGTGACAATATTGCCAACCCAAGAGACTGTGATTTCATCTACATGTTTTATCCCCGATATACACGAGTGGATTTCAGTTTTATTTGTAGTTTGTATTAGACTAGAATGGGGCACATGGTAGCGCAGTTGGTTGAGGCACTGTGCTACCAGCCATAAGGTCACAGGTTCAATTCCCAATGGGGTCTTGGGATTTTTTATTGACATAATCTCTCCCGCCACACTTTGGCCCTGGAGTCAATTTAGACCCTAACAAAAATGAGTACCAGGCGGCCAGGGCACTGGGCTGACAATCTTAACATCTTCATGTAGTGATTGTATAGAACTGGAGCCTCAAGCTCCTGGAACCCTCAGGGCCTGTGATAGGCCTGTACAGGGATTGCTTTATAGCACGTTTGAAACGTGATGGCACACACGCAGAAACCAGATTTGGTCTTTCAGTGAAACGAACGAGTCCATTTAAATCGGCGGGGGTGTCAGTTCAGTCAATTACTGGCAGTCGAGGAGTGTGGATCAGAGGACAGCAATTGTATAGACCATGTTCCGATGTACAGTGCAAAGCTGCTGGCTATCCACTCTATTCGCATCTTTCCCCTTCACTTCCCCTCCTGCGCGTCACCGTGTGCCATCAGGTTCCGAACGCGCTATACCTTTTATCAGAGTATAGCAAGTTGTGTTATCTGGATCTCTGAAACCCATATCTCTGCATACACAGAATCAAAAATTTGCACAAAATTCCCCACACTTCTAGGGATCATATTTACAGTGCACAATAAAAAGAACCTTGCTTCAAACTCGCTGTCATCTGCCACTCCAGACTGCTGGCGAAATCATGGGAAAAATTTTGTGGTAGAAACCAAGTGTCAATACAAATATACCAATACATACTTCGTGAGCAACTGCAGGTTGTGACAAGTGAAACACTGCTACGTCTCGCCATCTCAGGTCGCCAACGACACACATACCCATTATAACTGTGACATCTGTTTTGTTTGCTACACAGAACTCCTTCAGTGCTTCTGCTGCATTGGGACAAGTCACAAATTCCTGAAACCAAAATAAAGATACAGCAAATTACTTGAAAGTAATGTACAGAGATAATGTGTAAAAAGCAACACAGACTGTGTACAGCAGGTACAAAAAGTGTACACAACATGAGATCTGTGTTGTTGAGGATTCAGAGCTTCTAGGATGACATGCAGTGCCTTTGTACAAGGGGTTCCAAATGTTTTTAAAGAAAGAAATGTTAGGAATCATTCTCCAAACAATGCAGTGCCACAGTGCAGACAACCAGAATCTCTCAATGTAACAATTCGTGAAGACAGGTCACAAGATAAGACGTAAATATGAACTGACGAATAAAAAACCAACTAGATGTCACTTGTCACTTTTATTTTACTTCTTAGAGACTCAACATGTTTCGGGCATTAATATGCCCATCTTCCAGATTTAGCGACTATGTTGTTGAACTACCACATTGGCCATTTTGTTCTGCAAAGATGGAGGAGTTGGCGTTAGCGTAAATTTATGGTGTTTAGTGGTGTGTGATTGGTGTGATGTGTTCTGTCGCTTTGTTGTGGCTAGTAACATGTTTCCGTTGATGTTAGCAGTTGTGACCTTTTATGTGTGTTGCTCATAATGTTTTCTTGTGTGTAGTGCGAAACCTTATTGGATTTGTAATTTGACAAGCTGCTAGTGCTCATTAGTGTTGTGTATCTGAGAGTGTACATACTTTGAGTTGTTGTGTGTTGGAGTTAAGGTGCGGTTCGGCTAGGATGGTATCCAGGCTGCCGGCTGAAGCACAGCTGGTCTATTCATGTGGTATGTGGGGGCTGGGGGTTAATGACCATCTGAAATAACGGGTTTACTTCTCCTGGGTATTGCTTGGGGATGAGTTTGCCTTCTTGGCAGAGGGTCTGGATATAGTATTGTTCATATGGCACGAGCATGTTTTGGATATTTAGTAGCTTTAGTAAGGCCACTATATTGTTCACTTGGCTGTATTCATGCCGGTTTTGTAGAATGTGTAAGGCAAACGCCGATTGAGGGTTGTCGCTCCTGACGTGTTCTTGGAACCACACAAGTCGCAGACTAAAAATACAGTTCCAAAAACACACCAGAATGAAATGGCCAATGTGGTAGTTCAACAACATTGTCGCTAACTCCTGAAGATGGGCATATTAATGCCCGAAACATGTTGAGCCTCTAAGAAGTAAAATAAAAGTGACAAGTGACATCTAATTGGATTTTTATTCGTCAGCTATCACAACGATGCACGGTCCAATTAACATCGTAAATATGAACCTTAGGTCTCAGGGATGTGAGATGGTTTCAAGGTTATCATGCCAAGGTACAATGGTACAATTCTGCAGCGAATTACTTGCAGACCCCACCAACTGTTGCTCACAGAAAACCTTAAATTAAACAAATCTGTACCTCAAAACAAACACCGCATTTCCTGCTGGGTAACACACAGCCACACAAATCAATGTGTCTTATATTCCAGCACTTAGATAAATATATTAATTTCCCCTCCCCAAAACATTCAGCATCTCACACATTCAGAAATACAGTAACTGTGGCTCTGGCAAAGACCGTTCCTATAAGAAAACTAAACAAAATTGATGCATCTCTTAGATTCAGACAGTCATAAATAAGTGTTCAATTGTATCAATACAACCAGAAATTTCAGATACAAAATTGAACAATCCTCACGATTTACGTGTAAGATAGTGGGTTTCGGAACCAAAGGTCTTGGGTTCAAGACCATTCCAGTTAAGTTCAGAATCCTCAATGTGTCTTTTTCTACACAGGTAATGCACTGCAACTAAGACAAATTACACGGGCAATATAATCTGGTGGACTTGCTAAGTTGACCAGTCCATCTACCAGACTTCAATGTACCATCAAGGGTTATGCAGAATACCTGAAGAGTGGATTAGTAATGAACAAATGTCAAACTGACCCATAACTGGGGAAATTTATGACCCAGAGTGATGCAAAATGTATTAGCCACACTTTCAAATAAATAAAGGTTCACTTACTTACTACAAATTTGGTTATTTAAGAGCCGAAAAGTAAGATACAAGGTTTGCATGGCAGTGTGCTATCTTCTGTAACAACACCACACACCCTAAAAATGCAGGTTGCAGATATCTCCAATGTTGCTCATCTACCAGACCAGATGTCAGAAGCAAAATAATGTTCAATCTTAGTAATCTTAGTAATTGACCAATTTAATGCACAAATTCTAGTTTTATAATAAGTTTCTTATAGCAATATGTGCTCATCTTCAGGAGGTCAAAATTGTATTATACAGCATCTGGTATCATCACACCTGTACATGGCCGTCCCGTGCACAGGTTGAGAGAGGACTCACACGTTACACAAGTTTAACTTGGAGGTACTCAAACTGGTAACTCCTGGACTATGAACTGTACATACAGAAAATACAGTTATTCACATCAAACAGCATCATTAAACAAGCTCTAAAACAGAACCAAAAAAAAAAAAAAAAATCTTTTAAAGAAGCAACCAAAACACACCTCGACAAGTATAGGCAGACCAGGCACTGGGATACCTGAAGCTATCTTCATGTCTTTCATCAGCAGCTGGCTTGGTGTGAGGTGGCTAACGTCACAACGAGCAGCAAACAGCTCCTCAAATAATTTCTCTCGTCCTCCTCGATCAACTCCCCTGGCCTCCATTTCCGCTGCCATTCTGAGATCCAAGTCTGTGGTTCGGTCTGCAGCTTGCGAGAAACATGCCGTGTCCAGAATGATGGGCCCTGTATGTAATAATGTTACCAACTTTCACATGTATAAAAATCAATACCAGGGCACCATTTCCATTAGTTCTGAATTTCTGGGCAGCAGTTGAACTGAAACAATGCAAATAACTCCATCACACACCTGCCCAAGCCCAACATCCTCAGCTCCAGCTAGTGAAATGAACACAGATACCTTTCTGTGTACATAAGCAGCACAGGCAAGGTGTCCCATGACATGGCTTGATACTGCGCACTCACCATACAATAATGTGGCAATCTGACGGTCGATCAACTGTGGACAGCGCTGTATCACTTCATTAGCCACGAGCGTACAACAGGATCCAACTGTTGTTAGGGTTACTTTCTGCTGTGACCACAGCCATGCTGGGTCTTGCGGGTGATGATCTATGATCTCCACGACTGATGTGCGCAGAAATTCATTTGCTGGTGACAGAACATGATGGTCCACCAAAGTAAGCTGCAGCTTGCCTGCCATTTGTAACTGTTTTAGGTCTATACTGTCCCTGAACACAACAACATAAAAATGTTTTATACAAGCCTCCTGCTTAAACAACAGGTAATTTGTTACGTCACGTGGTGTAAGTCATGTCTTAGTCTTTGTCTGGTGTAAGTTTCAAGCAGGAAGTCAGAAGCAGCGCCCTTGCGCAGTGACAGCGAGTGATAGCAGACTGGTCAATGAAACAAAACAAACACTCTCGCCTTGACAACTCAAGTACAGAGTAGGCCTGTCTGTGAACTCTGCTAGGTCCTTCATGGTCCAAAAACTAACAAATGACCTTTAAGACTCAGGCCAACTGTACAACAATGGCCACAAATTTTAACTGAGACTTACTATTCACAATGACTTATCTTCTTAACAAAGAAATCTCAAACCCAAGACTTCTCTTGCAGCAACACTTTACCCTAAACTACCACACTTGTGCTGTGCATTCTATGGCCAGGCTGACATTTTCACTGTATCTTAGAGGACAATAAAAAGAGCCCAGGCTCGGAGAGGTAATTTACAGTCCAGTGTGAAGTGTGCTGCAAGCCATAATACGTCGCTGGCTAAGATGTCATCATACCCTTACCTAATCTACCATGTCGATCTGTGTGTGCCTGTCATGTGTTCTGGTACATTGTGTGTGGCAACACTGTCTGTCAGCTGCATGTGCTAACTGGGAACAGATAAAAGGCAGTAAAGATCCAAATTTCAATTCATATCATCTGACATTCACAGATGTCCTGTAGCATGTTGACAGGAATCAACACTAATGCAAGCACTGTTCAATGCTCTCATAAAGACTGCATCCTGCTGGAGGGATCACTTCAACTCTTCACTGAAGAGTGTGCAGTTTATCACAGTAACCATGACAGAAATTGTGTTCCTAGAAAGAGAGAGTCTGCATATCACAGTGCAGCTGGTACACAGCCCACCAAATGTGAGTGTGAGCCAGTACAACAGCTGGAACACAGCCCACACATGTGATATGGGCCGGTACTACAGCAGCCCATTTGATGTGGCATGCAGCATGAAGACCTGCTCCGGAGATCTGCACTGCTCATAACTGTTGCAACACTGGTGAGCAGACATTTGTTGTTTCCTAACCCCATGAAGAGGTGTCTGGTGTGGAATGATGAGGGCTGTGTGGTGGCCAGGATAGTGGCTGAGATGCCAATGAGCCATCGCCAGAAAATGTCGGCTCAAACTTTCATGCAGAATGACAGCAGCAAAATGGGCAGGTGCTCAGCTGTCCTGCAGCCCCTCAAATCAAATCAAAACAAAACAGGAAGTTGAATCAAACTGCAGAGCAGGCCGAGTCTGTCGAACACCAGTTGTGCAGCCACACAACTTCCAACAGTCCTCTGTCTCTAAACTTGAGTATAAAACACAGTTCTTCACATTTCCACAAAACACATGGCACGAAGAGATCCACACAAGAAACAGTAGTCAGTCAAACAAGTTGCTCTGCACCAGCCCACAACATTACATGTGGTGGGTCATGTTCCAATGTCACTGTAAAATGCAGAATCCCACTATCCCAACACACAACATTTCTGTCATGGGTAGTGCAATAAATTGCATGCTCACTGGTGCACAGAACCTTCAAGCATGAGGCGGTGTTCAAGAAAGTACTGGGCAAAGCACAAAATGCATCAAGGTGTTCATTCAAGCTAATGTCTGTGAATTCATGTGTGAATGTCTACAGATACAACTTAAAACTCCTATCTTTTATTCCTTTTAACTATGCCCTGCAAAATGTGCAAATGACAGTGTTGCCACATACTAGTTTAAAGTTTCATAGTATACCATGGAACATCACATGCACACAACGATCTACAAGTCACACCAAGCACGGGTAAGGTAAGTCTACCAATCACCCTGCACAAGCAAATTATACATTATGAGCAATGTAAATCCCTGATAATAAATCTAAAAGTTCAAAACTGGTCATCACCTGCAATCTAGAAATCCTACATGTATACAACAAGCATTATAATAAAAATTATTATTACAGACTGGATTAAAAATGCCAGGCTGCACTGACACATTAACTGAGCCAGGTGATAAACAGCCTGTATGTATATGGAAATATTTACTATCATGTGCAAGAAGCTGTATCCACTCTCCATCTTTAAACATTCCCTACAAAACGAAGTGGCTTCAAACATGTCACAAATTATGGGCAAGTGGGAGAACACCTCTACAGACTACTGGATTTAGTTGTTTCCAAAAGCCTCATTCTTGATACCTAACTGGAATACGAGGTGGTCCAATGGGATGCTGTTGCGCTGCAGATAGTAAGTCACCTCTGTTCTGAGTGGAAGTTCCTTCTTTAAGATGTTAAGCAGTGGAATAACCGCCATAACCTCTCTTGTCTCAGCACTCATTTCATTATGAAGGAGATATGCATACAGCAAAGCTGAGATGGTAGAATCAAGGTCACATGCCTCATTCCCCATAACAATTCTGACAGCAGTGAATTTCCGCAGTACAGCCTGAAGTGATATATATATCATAATTATAACACAACATTCACACAGTACTTACGGGCCCACGGCGACAGTTAACATCCTGCACCGTACCCTAACCGCCTAACGAACGCAACACAGACCCATCCACGACACAACATAATAACAACTATGTCTAACAAAATCGATGAAGACATACTCCTGAACACACTGAAATGGTGGTCATACCCACGAATTAATTCACAAGTGAAAACATGTACATATTTAAAAGTGCTAGGATATAAAGCATCGCCGCCTCTTCATTTCCATCAGCCCATTAGTAGCCTTAAACAAATCACGGGGAAAATATGTACCAATGCATACTGCAACACAACATACGCTTAACTGGCGTGAAATACATCAATTATTCTGTAATAACCACTTTACAAATCAAACTGTCGCCCTACACGGATGGTTAATCCCGCTGACTTACCAAACTGTGGGAAACTTGTTGCAAATACGTCTCCATATTAACACAATAATTTATAATGTTTATAGTTCCCCACGTTCTAGGTATCAAACACTTTACACTGGTATTGACAATGTTCGATATCAAATTATACAGCATTGCCATTCAATGGTAGAACTACCCCACATAATTCCACACACTATCAAGCACAGATTATCTAGTTCTCTCTACCAACCATATTGGCTACCACCACAGATCATACGTACCACAGATTACTACGTACCACGGATCGTCAATCAGATACTGTCCACTGAGAATATAGCCACCCGTCGCATACACCGTGGTATGACTGCTATCACCAATCGGATGATCGTAGCTCGAAGTGCCTACGGGGTTGCTGACAGTTTTATGTATAATAATATAATATACTATAATATAATATAATATAATAAAAACATTATACCACGTGAAATTATACTGTAAATCATATATGCAATAAAATTGTATTTAAATATACAACGAGAATATAAACCAACCAGTACACAAACCTATACACCAAAAAGCTTTACATCATAAATTGTGCAGTGAGACATATTGGTGCTGCCCATCAGCTACTCAAGTCTGATGGCCTACACCTCAACAACTCCATTCTCTTTAACCATACTACAAAATATTAAAAGTTTTAAAGTTCAATGTATTAACAAGTGTTACCACAACTCATACTCTGTTTAAATAATAATCCGTTTTAATAATTAAAAACTCTATGTAAACGAGATTTCATCCATTTTATGACATTGTATTATATAAACCCTGGCCCAGGACAGGGACAGGTGGCAGGCACTTGTGAATGCGGTATTGAACCTTTAGGTTCCATAAAATGTAGGAAATTTCTTGACTAGCTAAGAACCAGTTAGCTTCTCAAGAATGACTCTTCTCCGTGGAGTAATTATATATACTCCTTTATATTCAGCCTGAAGATAGCTTTCAAGGGCCGAAACATGTTGCTGTAAGTTGTTTAAAATGACAGTTAATTAAACTTGGGTTAGACTCTATTTATTATTACTTTATGTATTGCATTATAATGCAACAGGGAAGCCTTGCCAAAAAAAAAAGTTTAAAAAGTCTTTTCATCTTTGCCTTCTCTTTCCACTGTGTTGTTGTGTTGTGACTATGTTGTTGAAGGGTTTTCTCTTAAATGATGGATTTCCTTATCAGTAAAAGCGGAGTCAAAAAAAGTCCTGTACCGACCCATTAAAGTCAGTAATATGAATGTCCATATTTTATGATGGGTGATGATCTGGCTTACCATGGCAATAAACTTATAGATATGGCAGGTAGGTTTTCTGTACAGGTTGTGACTGTGAGTTCTATCCAGTTTCTTTGTCAACAACACATCCAGACAAGAACAAATTGTAATGGTGGCTTTTTTGGTTAAAATTATTATGTAAAGACCGAATTGTTGTCTTACTCTCTAAAATTGATGTCCTGACAGATACAATTCAGGAACTGCAACAACACAACAGTACTACAAATATGTCACCCACAAGTGAGTTCTGAGGTTTTGCAGCAGTCTGGCTGAAGATTCAGTTGTCTGGGATGTGACACAGTGACTCCCAGCCAGTAGTTTCGAATGTTTCAAAGGCACTATATTCATAATCCTAACCATCAGGAACTATTATGTAATGCTAACCAACAAAATTCACTCTTTAAAAAGTGCATTTTGCCAAAATGATGTGATTTGTTAGACCAACTTGATGCAACAATTATGATATATTGATAAACCAATAGCTCAACATGTTTCAGGCACCATTGTGCCCATCTGCAGGAGTGCAAGGCTGTACACTACTGCATATGGTTTTAAGCACTGTGAAAGATAAGTCAAAATAATGTGTCAAGTCACAGCCCTACTGTTCTGTCAAGTCACACTTCTATTGTTCTGTCGAGTCACAACCCTATTGTTCTGTCAAGTCACAGCTCTACTGTTCTGTCAAGTCACAGCCCTACTGTTCTGTCAAGTCACAGTCCTACTGTTCTGTCAAGTCACAGCCCTACTGGTCTGTCAAGTCACAGCTGTACTCTTCTGTCAAGTCACAGCCCTAGTGTTCTGTCAAGTCACAGCCCTACTGTTCTGTCAAGTCACAGCCCTACTCTTCTGTCAAGTCACAGCCCTACTCTTCTGTCAAGTCACAGCCCTACAGTTCTGTCAAGTCACAACCCTACTGTTCTGTCAAGTCACAGCTCTACTGTTCTGTCAAGTCACAGCCCTACTCTTCTGTCAAGTCACAGCCCTACTCTTCTGTCAAGTCACAGCCCTACTGTTCTGTCAAGTCACAGCCCTACTCTTCTGTCAAGTCACAGCCCTACTGTTCTGTCAAGTCACAGTTCTATTGTTCTGTCAAGTCACAGCACTGCTGTTCTGTCAAGTCACAGCCCTACTCTTCTGTCAAGTCACAGCCCTACTCTTCTGTCAAGTCACAGCCCTACTCTTCTGTCAAGTCACAGCCCTACTCTTCTGTCAAGTCACAGCCCTACTCTTC
>Ga0123355_10019506_pt1 | contig 10796 bp, 8 predicted proteins | sample TergutEmb28metaG_3_FD_89872 | JGI IMG/M metagenome (GOLD analysis project Ga0123355, IMG submission 89872) | Embiratermes neotenicus P1 segment gut microbial communities from Petit-Saut dam, French Guiana - Emb289 P1 | ecosystem: Host-associated > Arthropoda: Insects > Digestive system > Gut ...
CACAAGTTACCATTAAAAAAATAATGTTTATGTAGTTTTCATGTATGCAAGGCTGACTGTGAATGGTGTTTTCAAAGATTTGCTAAGGAAGGATAATCATAACTGATCAAAAATAACCTACTGTAGGTAGTTGAACATAAATAAGATGCCACAAAATAAGTCAAAATGTCTCATTGTGTTAACGAATGGCTCTTGCCTAAGTTGCCTTACGAAGTGCAGCTCCCAAAGCCCGTCTAGCTGGTTATCCCTGCCATACAACATAATTTTTTAAGTACTTTTTGTGCTAAGCACACTTCATTGTCTTCCCTCACAGGGATATCTATCTCAATTGTGCCAAGGAAGTTAATGCATACAATTCGTTTAATAAAGAAAAATTTTGGTTTTTCTTCACTTGTAGAAACCAAGTCACAGTTTGCCCGAGATGATCCAGCATTCTTGGTTCTTTTGAGTTTCTGGCTTTGTGGTAAGTAAATTAAGTCATGTAGGCATACAAAAATAAGCTATGAAACCTGATCTTGGATGGAAAAATGGTGTGTAAACCTGGGGAATTGGACCCGTGTGTATAAGATAGGTTTCGTAGTACATTTAAATTAATTCACCTGTGAATGATGGAGTAGTGATACATGCACCATGGGCATTCTGGAGTATGCAATAAAGTGGGGAAAAAGTTTTCAATGGTCCCAAGAGTTTAATACTAGCTGCCTTAGTGCTGCAAAGGAGATATAAATCAGACTGTACCAGTGTGTGTGAAAAATCTGGAAACATGGCTAACGTAACTCATTAGCATATTTGAAATGATCATACATGACAGACGAGATGATGTTTGATGTAAAGATATTAACAGTTTTTCTTTCTTTGTTGTTTTTCAGCATCTTCAGTTGGTTTTGCCTTAGTACTCAAACTTGGTTTTTGGGGCTTTGTCAAATTCCTCATGTATGTGATATTTGTAGATTGTATAGGAGTTGGGCTGCTCATAGCCACACTGTTCTGGTGAGTGATGTTCATGTTGCTGAATGTGAGACATCTTAAGTTTTATGTATCATCCTCTTGTAATAAAAGAGTGCAAATGTAATTATTGGTTATACTGGTACAGATTATTAACATTTTTGTATGAGCAGGTGATGGTATGAAATTTGTGTGTTAAATAAGATATGTGTATGATTTGTATCTGAAACAGAAATGTTCAGCTGTTTACTCTTAATACAGAGAGGTTAGATTTGGTAAACAGGAGTTACTGTTGAGTAGATGTTTGCCATATGAGGGATTTAATGTATGAAAATTATGGGCTGCTGATAGTGACTTGTCTCCTCATTAGGAGATCACTGTCTTCTGGGGTATGACACCTCATAGTTCGGTACCTTGTTCTGTTGGAGGAACCTGCCGTCTCCATCTGTGGAGTAGATCTTTCCTGAAGATGAGAGATGACAGATTCCTCCAAAATTTTGGTGACCAGCTGTGAAACTACATGGGGTTACATCCTAGGAATCCATAATTTTCATAGTGCCTGTCATGAGGACCGCAAATCTCATTGTCAGTTATTTGTTATACTGTATTTAAGTTTAAATTAGTTCATTGTTTATCAGTTGTTATTGGGAGATTTCAGTCTGATTGTTAGTCAGTTCCTCTGACTTCATTAGCATGTTCTGTGTTGCAGGTTTGTAAGCAATAAGTATCTCATCAAACCAACTTGTCAGGATCAGGATGTGGAATGGGGATATGCGTTTGACGTTCATCTCAACGCATTTTTTCCCCTTCTTATTATCCTTCATGTATTTCAGCTCTTTTTCTACAATGGTGAGTTCATATTTTGAGAACACATAAATTTAGACCAAGGGGATAATTGTCATTTTCTATTAATATTTGATTAAATTCTTACATTGAATTAGTAGTTGATGTGTGGCTAGATGTTAGTACAAAAAAAATATAAAATTTTGGCATTAAAATTTCTTGAAGGTAATATTATTTTGTAGAAGTTTTTAATGTATTGCTTGGAAGCTGTTTATGCTAATTAGCTGTAATACCTTCAAAACTAGGAAGTAAAATCAGATTTTTAGAAAGAAGAATGAAGAAGACCACTTTTGACTCTCTCTCTCTTTCTTTTTTTTTGAGAGAGAGAGAGACAGTGGACACTGATTGCAGGATTTAAACTGCATCATGATGTAGATATTGCTGGAAGTTCATTGATTGAAAGGAGTATAAACAGTTTTATTGTCATGTAAATAGTGAAGTTACAAGGGCATACCTGAAGCAAAACTCATTTGTAAAGTTTGTGGTATGTTTATGAATGAATGAAGTATGTCAATATATAACACAGACTTTTAAATGAATTCAGTCATAGTTCATATAATTATTAATATATGTTTCAAATGAAATATTGGTTCAGTATATTTCCATCACATAAAGGTCTAGAAGCAAGTAGTCTATATAGATGGAATTGACCCAGTGTTTTTATGAATCCATTTTAAGGTTTTTACCTGCTTAATATGTTAACAGTGTTCATTCCCTTGGAGAGCTTCTTAAGAGGGAACCACTGTATTTGGGTGTTCAGGGTTTGCAATTATACAGGTTTGCAAGTCTGTGAACACAGAATCATTTGTCTGATACATTTTTTTGTTTCCTTTGGGTTGCAGTACTGATTAGTCATGAATGGTTTGTGTCAAGATTGTTTGGCAACTCTCTATGGCTAGTTGCTCTTGGCTACTACATCTATGTAACATTTTTAGGATACAGCTGTAAGTAATTGGTACTTCTGATATAATGAAAAGATTTTAAAGTTTTCATTCCACGTATTTTGGATCCATTTTTTCTTTTATAATACCACCACAACAAATACAGATAAATATTCAAGCTATTACTGCAGTGTGTTTTGGGACTCACTGATGATGGTGTATTTTCACTGAAACATGTTGGAGTAATATCTTGACAATTTAAATGTATTTTATATGGTGCAATTTTTGGCATAATAAAGAATAATAGAAGGAATTTACTACCATATGTACCATACTCAAGAATATGAACATGTTTATGGAAACTGCAGATCTTACATATCAATATTTCAGGGTGTTAGTACTTGGGTATATCGTACTTGCTTACTGAGAAACTGTACTGAATTGCTTTGAAGCTTTCCGCACCGTGTATTCTTGCAGTCTTTCACCTTAGTTGGGATAAAAAGAAGTGATTGTACTGAATTGTCTTTATATATTTACTTGTGGAATGGACATCCAGGGTTGTAACTGGCCTTCGTATGGGTCATAACACCCGGAGGAGACATCTCTACTTACTAGGGCTGCTTGACAGCCCCTTGTGTAGGAAGTGCGGGGTGGGAGAGGAAACCTTGGCTCACATTCTATGTGAGTGCGAGGCTTTGGCCTCACGCAGACACACATACCTGGGCTCCTTTTTCTTGGAGCCGGAGGATATTAGGAGTTTAGGTTTGGGGGCCATCTGGATCTATAGTAAGGTTGCGGGGCTCCCATGATTCGATATGGCGCACAAAGGGTCCGTCCTAATCAAGGCCTAGGTGCATCGAGGCTGAGAGGCCCTGAACCCAAATCAATCAATCAATGTGGAATGGACTGTGAAATAGGGTGGCCACTCATCAGAATTTGATTCAGTATAGTGTATATGTGTGGGTTGGGTAGCTCAGTCAGTATAGCGACTTACTATGGGCTGGATGGTCCGGGATCGAATCCCGGTGGGGATGAGATTTTCCGTCCATCCAGACCAGCCCTGGGGCCCACCCAGCCTCCTCTAAAATGGGTACCTGGTCATTCCCGGGGGTAAAGTGTGGCCGGGGCGTGCTGCTGACCACTCACCCACTTCTAGTGCTGCGGTCATGGAAGAGTAGAGCTATACCTCTACGCACCCACTGGGCCACACTGGGCCTCTAATGGAATTACTTTACATTTACCTATATTGTGTATATGTGAAACAGAAGTGTATGTGGAAATGTGGAAAGACCATTGGTGTATTGCAGTAAACGTGTGTGTGATGAATGTAGAATAGTGTGTATGTAGTACAATGATTTGAAATTCTTTAAGCCAGTTTCATCACTGAACTTTATGAGCACTCCCTGCCTGCCACATACTTTATTTCCTGAACCCTACAGGTAAAACTTCACCCTATAACCTCGTGTCTTGGCACAGAGGGGGAGTAGAGATGTAGCTCTACTCTTCCTTTCACTTTGATGCTAAATGAGAGTGGGTGGTTAATACCATGTCCCTGCCACTTAATTTCTGGGAATGACCTGGTTCCCATTTGGGCCCCAGGGCCGGTCTGGATGGGTGCGGAAATCTCGCCTCCACAATCCCCGGCCTTTCCAGCCTGTAGTGAGTCTCTATACTGACTGGTGTTATGGCCCATGAACTCTACAGTTGACATCCTTTAAGGGTAAGATGGGAAATCCATATTAATTTGTTCGTATATTGTAACCTGCTCTATGATGTCTTGCCATGTGGTAGGTGGTTAACAATTTGTAAGGTACTAACACATTTCAGAAGTTTGTCTTTGCTGTTACATTCCTTTTGTATAGCAGTGCCAACATTATGTATTTTCTTGATATGTACAGGTTTGCCAATCCTGCACAGAACTCATCTACTGTTATATCCTCTGACAGCATTGCTACTGGTATATGTGGTGACTGTTGCTATTGGGTGGAATGTCAGCCAGACAGTAATGGACTTCTATAAGTATCGAGTGTTATGATCACTGATCATCTGTGTCTGTACAGTCAGCAAGTAAAATATACACACCATTATTTCTGTGAATTAATTTTGTATTATATATCACAGGGGTGGCCACAATGTGGCTTGTGCACGTTTTCAGTAAAAACTGAATAGTAATTGGAATTTCTCATGAGAATGCTCTACTACAGACCACTAGTGCTTATAGTAGATTCTCTAAACAACAGTATTTCATTGTGTTGTTAACAGACGGTGCTGGCGGCATTCTCCCAGACAGTGAGCGGTATTGGTACTACACATCTCGCTGTGATTATAAAAACATGGCTCTGACCTAAGTTGCTTCCTAAAGTGCAGCTCCTGATGGTCATCTAGTTGGCCACCCCTAGTATATGAGTATATCCAGTACAATACCTCTTCGTTATATCACATTGTTTCCCAGACCATTGTCTAAGAATGTTTCTTTAAAGTTTGTATGGAATATGGTAATTTGGATTTAAACTCTCCTATTATTGTCAACAGGCATTCTTCGTAAACTGTTGCCATATTACAAACATACGTAGAACAAAAGTACAACAGATATAAAGAAAAGGCTTGCTGTGTGAGGAAACCACTTGGACAGTAGTAGTGTGAACACTGTGCAAATCTGATGTACACGTAAAGTTAATTCACAGTACTGTTGTATGAATAAATCCATAGGTCCTATACTGGGAAACTGAATAGGCAATGAAATGGGCCCATTCCACCTGCCCAGCTTCCAGTCAGTTCTGATGTGTGGTGCAGTAGAAACTGTGCTTGGAGTTTAGTAATATTGTGTTTTCAATGTTCGTGTTGTGTGTTAATGTCACTGGTAGAGTGGTCAAACTTTATAGCTTCTTGCACATGGGTGCAACTAATAACTACCTTAAGTTGAATATTTACATGCACATTCATCTTCAGGAAATGTGCTACAGTAATCAATTAAAAAATAAAAAAAGCCTGGTTTAAAAAAAGTTATATTAAAAGAGCAAAGACTTGGCACTTTTCTGTATTTTACATTACAGTATCAGAACAGCCTCGTGGTCTAGTGGACAGAGTCTCTGTCTACTAATCATGAGGTCCTGGGTTCGATTCCCGGTTCTACCGTGGGAATTTTCCCTGAAGGGGAGGATTCCCACAGTGACCATGGTCTGGGTAGGTTAGTAGAATTTAGGTTTAAGGGCCCTCCTGGCACTACATCCCCCTATATAACCATTTGCATCATCGGGACAACATAAGCGCGCCTCATGGGCGTCCCAACCTCAGAAGTTGGTTACACTTCTGCCATGCCCAGGAGGGAGGATCACAAAGTCCATAAGGACATGTGGGGCATTTGGGAGGGGGGGGAGGGGGGGCATTGAGATCAAGAATTAACTTAAATTTTATTAGATATTTAAGAATTTACTACCCTCTTGATTATTACGCAAATTCAACATGAGTACTTCTGAATGTATCATTTATATGCCTGCATATTTGGATAAACAATTCAGCCATACATTTCAAAGTGCAAATCTTACTTTTCAGAATTGTGTAATAACTTTTAAGAAATTCCAAGTTTTGTCATCCACATTCCAAAATACACAATTTTCCTGACACAGGCAAACAAAGGAACAAATTCACGACATTAATTATAAATTTGTGTTTGGGGTGAGACATAAATGCTGGGCTGTGTGGATCAGTGCCTTATATGCATGTTGTGTCATGGGTGACTTGCAATATTGTATTGGGGGGGGGTTCAACTGAAGTCGTGTTACTTCCTCCATGGCAACACATGTTCCATTATGTGCTAGACTGTCACTAAAATATTTGTTTTGTTATTTATTATGAACGTTTTCTACTTTCCTTCATCCATATTTTATGTTGTGTCCTGAAATTAAGCTAGTCCCCATCATAAACAGGTGAAACTGATGTGTGTTCTGCTTATAACTGACATGCAGGACACAATCTTGACCCTAACTGAGAGATTGACAGGTAATGTGTGTTTGTAATGAGGTGCATAATTTATTCTTTCTTTGTTAGAAATCTTACCTTTCAGGAAACCATTGTGGCCAAGTCTAATATGTGACGTGTAATAAGAACTGTGTATGTATTTTCTAGATAACACATGAAACATATTTGTAAATAATATTATATTCTTCTCTTAGAAATGCAGTTTGCTTTATATTAAGGTGTACAGTTTCTTTCACATCAAATACCAAGCAATGTGGTGATACTGCTGTGAAGCAGAAAATGCAGAGTACTGTCTTTTGGTGTGATGCCATGTAGTTTGATAGATATTGTGCTACACACATCACATAATGGAAGATGGTCTTCACTCACCAGTCAGAACTAAGAATCTGACAAGATTAGTAAATTTTTAAGGTGTAGGAAATCCAACACTGACATTATTTTAAGAGCTCAGTTTTTCAGTATGTTCATCCACTCAGTTTATGATACTGATGTGAGCATGTGCTTGTGTAAATGGAGGACAACTTTGGGCCTTGGGAGTTGATGACCTTGAAAATGAGCTTCACTGTTGCAGATGAAGTTACATGATGTCAGCTCGAAGGGTGAGTAACTGTGCTGCAATGTTCTGAGTCGCCTTGTGAAACCTTCAAAATCACTTGGGTCTGACTGTCATCCGACATTGCACAACTATGTTATGCATCACAATCCGTTAGCTGAAAACATGTCTCAAAATTTTTCTAGTGTTTTTAAAGTAATTCTCATAAACTGTAAATATGGAAGAGCATATGATTCATATAATCAGTATGTGTCTTGATCCTGGTTACTAATGCATGTTTTCAGTGTTGGTGAATTTTTTTACGTTACGCCTCCTGCTGTGTTATCTGTATTGACAGAAGGTACTTGTACAGTCAGACACAAGCTTTATTAGTAAATGCAACTTGTTACTTTAACTCTTAACAACATACGATCAATGAAAAATAAGTCGAAACATGTCACTAGACTTGGTGTGACAAGTTTATTTACTCAGAAATGTGTTTCACGCTGTGTGCGTACTATTTGTCGGTGTTCCTCAACCTTCTAGATACCATGGGCCCTCTTATCCCCAAAATTCTGAATTTGCTGACCCCTTATGCACAATGACATTTAGAAGTAAGTGAGAAGAATATTGAACCTTGAAATGACCTACATTCACATACACAAACACGTGTAAAAAAAGTCCGTAAAAATTAATTTGACATATTAGGCTACAGTGAAATGTACTGCATTTTTTAAGACTGCTATATAATCTCTCTTATTTTTCACAAAATGCAGTTTGTTTCATTCTTTTTTTCTGTGCACATAGTTATCATGTTTTCCTGTGCACGTAGTGCTCATGTTTTTTGTGCACATAGTTATCATGTTTTCCTGTGCACGTAGTGCTCATGTTTTTTTGTGCGCATAGTTCTCATGTTTTCCTGTGCACATAGTTCTCATGTTTTTCATGAGCCATGCGCTAAATTTTAAATACCAACTCGGTCACTTAAAGATTAAACTGTAAAATTTTTTTAAAAAGTCAGTGTAAATGTTTATAAAAAGGACTAATTTTCACAGCAGTAGTGATGATAAAAGTAAGATTATGAAGAGTCCACAGGCAAAGGACTTGTGTACTCCTGAACAGAACTGACTGGTTGCCAGTTAAATTGATGTGTCTAATTAGCTGCTTCTATTATTAATACATAATTTATATTCCTGTAAATTATACTGAAGAAATGTAATTGTCATTGCAAATATGACAGTTAGGGTGCCAAGAAAAATATATGCAATGTCAACCACTCAGTCAAAATCATTATGCATACTGAATATCTGTTGTTCTTACATAACAAATTCTTCATCTGGACACTTCAACACCTTATGTACAGCCACTTACCACACACACACATACTACTACTAATGGAACTGACATCTGGGTACGGATACATACGAATTTAAAGTTATGAATTAATAATGCAAACACAATTTTACAGCTACTCGGTTTTTATTAATTAATGCACTATTCACACATACACAATGATCATTGGACATTTATACAGTTTTATTCATATAAAAAATAACTTTTATTTCCATTGAAAGGTTGGTCAGTTTAACTCTCATCTATGCTTATGCAAAGAATGTTCAATAACTCAGTTCCCTGGTCCATAAATATTAAGTGAAGTTATTATAATGTTAATTAGAATAACCGAGTTACATTTAACATTGTAACAACTTACCATTCTATTTTTATGACGTAAGGAACTTAGCACTGTAGGCCTGAGTTACACTGCAGGTGTTGTGGGACAGCTTTAACCCGCGTTACGAGTAAAAACAGCCGTACATTTTGAAGGTTTTGTGGAAAACATGGTCATATTTAATTTCCATCTTGGGGGAATGATCATACCTGCTGTGTATTCAATCTGTATCTCTAGAAATATGGGGCTGACAGCTATTTCATCACTACCAAAATACTTGGCCTAGAATTGATCACAAAGCTGCAGCCTGACAATAAACTAGGAATGGATAGTAGATCACTGTGTTAATAAGCTCTCTGTATGTACAAATTAATATATACAGCATCATTACATGTCATACTGAAATGTAATGCAGACAAGGTTTCACTTACAACATACTGTCATGCCAAACATAACAGTTACATGGTTTAAAGATGAACTAATGCTCTCAATATTTGTATGTCATCCCCTCCTTGCAGCCTGCATACTTATCCACCGAACTGTTGTCATTTACCAATCTTTAGTTCACTGCCACTGCATCACTCATCTCATTAGGTCCTTATGTTGTCACTGTTACATGTGCAGTGTGAATTCTATCTAATTTGGAACACATTTATTCTCAATGTTTTGAGCACAAAATGTGTGATTTATTCAGTGTATTCTCTGACTGCAGTTCCCCACCTTCCTCAAGGGTCTGTGCAAGTGTGAATTGGGAGACCTCTGAAAATCCCCAGTGCTGCCACTATATAATGTGGAAGTATGACACCAATCTTTAGCAGGTATTTCATTTCTGGTAAAAATGTCCAATATAACTATATACATACAGTGACTATTGCCTTTTCTTGCTGAACTTCACAGCTCGAGGTTTTTGCTTCTCACTTCCAGTAAAGAATGAGGTCAATACTTCTGAAACTTCTGGCATATCATATTTGAAATTGTTGAGTTGTTCCATTTCCTGCAAAAGTTGAGGTCAGTAAACAATATTTTGCCCACATTTTAACATGTGAACACACTGCTTGCTTTGCCACGTAATTTAAGAGTATATGGAATAATGAAATTCAACATTTGAAATTTTTACCACAATTCACTGACCAAATTCCATTATATTCTATTCAACAACATGAAATAGGGGCTGTCATGTTCTCAATATACGATAATGTGCGCTACATTAACCCTTATCCTGCTAATGTAGAGAATAAGGTGAGCTCCCAGTAATACCAGCAAATGGCAAATGGAATTTAACTTGGCGTTTAAAAGGTTAAATAAAGGATATAGTAGAGGTGAAGTTGCCCCTAAGTCTCAGCTCTATGCCATTCAAAACTTCGGCATGTAATGGAGGTAAACATCACACCTCCAGCTGACTTATTGTTGAAGAAGGGGCCCTAGTACCAGTGAACATGATGTGAATTTTGCTGGATTAAACGATCCCTTTGTAAGTCTGACAAAAACACCTGATCTGTCATACCTTTCTTGTTTCTGGATCATTCATCATCTTGGGAAGAATCATTATCAACAGTAAAGGCAAAATCATCATCAAGACCTAAAAAGATAAAAATTTACTTAAGAGTGAGGTAAAGACAGATTCAAAATATTACATTAAACCAGTGCCTTACAAAATTATGCACCATCTTCTCCAACCACAATGATGAAAACAATGCACCTATTCAGTCAATTTGCTGAAGTTTCAAGTAAACTGGTTTCTTCTATATGTGCATAACTTTGTTTAGATAACATGCTTTAAAGATGTTTTCCAACAGTTACCACAATATACCCTGACATATCTTCTGTTTTCTATTTGAGAATTTAAGACTCCAGGCACAAATTACTGTAAAAAATCTCGATACAGCATAAAAATGTAACTCTCACATATTCTGCAGACAAAACATACATGATAATACAGGATTTGAAG
>Ga0123355_10019507_pt1 | contig 10795 bp, 8 predicted proteins | sample TergutEmb28metaG_3_FD_89872 | JGI IMG/M metagenome (GOLD analysis project Ga0123355, IMG submission 89872) | Embiratermes neotenicus P1 segment gut microbial communities from Petit-Saut dam, French Guiana - Emb289 P1 | ecosystem: Host-associated > Arthropoda: Insects > Digestive system > Gut ...
CAAAGTGCTTAAGCCCGCAATAAATCTTTTGGCGGGCATCCCGTCGGTGGTTTATGGCTACTTTGGCATGGTGGTGCTTGTACCGTTTGTAAGGGCAAACTTGGGCGGTAACGGCAACAGCATACTCACCGCGTCGCTGTTGCTGGGGATGATGATTTTGCCCACAATAATCACAATATCTGAAAGCGCAATACGGGCCGTTCCTTATGAAATTTACGAAGGCGCTATTGCCCTGGGGGCGAGCCACGAAAACGCGACGTTTCGCGTGGTTTTACCGGCCGCAAAATCCGGCGTTATGGCATCTGTTATCTTGGGTATTGGGCGCGCGGTTGGGGAAACAATGGCTGTTAGGATGGTTGCGGGCAACCAGGCTGTTATGCGCATGCCGCATGAATTCTTAAGTGGTGCGCGTACGCTAACCGCAAATATTGTTTTGGAGCTCGGATATGCTTATAGCGGCGACCATAGACCAGCGCTTATAGCCACGGGTGTTGTGCTGTTTGTGTTTATAATGCTGATTAATACGTTGTTCTCGATGTTAAGCAAGAAAGAGGGTGCTTAAATGAGACTGATAAAAAGCAAAAAGCCTTTTGATCTTATCCTTCTTATGCTTACATGGCTGTGTATTGGCGTTACTGTGGCGGTGCTGATATTCATTGTGGGTTATGTAATTATTAATGGTATACCATATATCAGGCCGTCATTTTTTGCTGTCCAGTTTACTACTCAAAATCAATCGTTATTCCCGGCCTTAGTGGGAACCCTTATGATTGTAGGGATGGCACTGATACTTGCTGTGCCTCTTGGGGTGTTTTCCGCGATATATCTTGTGGAGTACGCAAAACGTGGTAGCCCTTTTGTAAAAATAGTCCGCCTTACAACAGAAACCTTGGCAGGGATACCGTCAATTGTATATGGGCTGTTCGGCTTTATTTTTTTTGGCGTATTTATTGGCTGGGGGTTGTCATTGATGTCTGGAGCATTTACGGTTTCTATTATGATTTTGCCCCTTATAATGCGCACAACGGAAGAAAGCCTGAAGTCTGTACCTGATACATATAGGGAGGGGTCTTTTGGATTGGGTGCCGGGCGGCTACGCACGGTCATACGCATCGTGCTTCCCGCGGCAATGCCCGGTATCTTGGCGGGAGTAATACTCGCTATTGGGCGCATTATAGGTGAAACGGCGGCCATAATTTTTACTTTGGGCAATGTAGCACGCATGCCAAATAACTTGTTTGACACAGGGCGCACCTTGTCCGCGCATATGTACGCCCTTGCCAACGAAGGAACTCATCCTGGCGAGGCTCATGCTACGGCGGCTGTATTGCTTATTGTTGTAATTTTGATTAATGCGTTGTCGTCGTGGATTGCGCGGTTTATTAAGGCGGTGTGAGTATGAAAGAGAACCACGGGACACTGCCCCGTAACCCCGTAAGCTTTTTGAAAAAAGTTCAATCAAAAACTTTAAAGGAATGCGCATTGCGCATTCCTGGTATTGGAATGGAGAGTATACTACGTGGAAAGTATTTTGTGTAAATCAAGTAAATTTTCTTTAAGAAATATTGATTTATGGTATAACGATTTTCACGCGCTAAAAGATATTAATATGGATATACCCGCCAATATGATTACGGCATTTATCGGCCCGTCTGGTTGCGGTAAATCTACCTTAATTAAGAGCCTAAACCGTATGAATGATCTTGTCGAAGGCTGCAAGATCAGCGGAAACATTATGCTGGACAACGAAGATATTTACAGCAATATAGATGTAAATGCCCTTCGGAAGCGGGTCGGCATGGTTTTCCAAAAACCCAACCCTTTCCCTATGAGTATTTACGATAACATCGCATACGGCCCGCGTACTCACGGCATTAAATCCAGATACAAGCTTAACGAGATAGTTGAAAAATCCTTGCAAGATGCCGCCATTTGGGACGAACTTAAGGATAGGCTTAAAAAGAGCGCGTTAAGCCTTTCTGGCGGGCAGCAGCAACGGCTATGCATTGCCCGTGCATTAGCCGTCCAGCCTGATGTCCTGCTTATGGATGAGCCAACCTCCGCCCTGGATCCTATATCAACCGCCAAAATCGAGGAGCTAATCATAAAACTAAAAAACAGCTACACAATAGTTATCGTGACTCACAATATGCAACAAGCTACACGAATTTCTGATAACACTGGGTTTTTCTTGCTGGGGGAACTGATTGAATATGGTGATACCCAACAAATCTTTTCTATACCCCGTGATAAACGGTGCGAAGATTATATAACAGGGAGGTTTGGATGATGCGCAGGTTTGATATGCAATTAACAGAACTTAACGACCGGTTGCTGGAAATGGGTGCTTTGGTCGAGAAAACAATAACATTGGCCTCCCAAGCATTAATCGAGCAGGATGTGGAGCTGGCTAAAAAAGTAATAGCATTTGAAGCCGATGTGGAGCAAAAAGAAAAAGACATTGAAGCATTGTGTCTAAAACTGCTTTTGCAGCAGCAGCCTGTAGCAAAGGACTTACGATTGATTTCCGCGGCTTTAAAAATGATTACTGACATGGAGCGTATAGGCGACCAGGCCGCCGATATTTCGGAGATAGTAGTGATGATGGGCGGCGCGCCATATATAAGGAAATTAGAACTTATCCCACAAATGGCAACCGCAACAGTAAAAATGGTCACAGAAAGCATTGATGCATATGTAAGAAAAGATTTAAAACTTGCAAAATCCGTAATCGAGTACGATGATGTAGTAGACGACCTTTTCGACCGGGTTAAATTTGGTTTAATCGAATTAATACGTACAGATAGCAACAGTGGCGAACAAGCCATTGACTTGCTGATGATAGCCAAATTTTTTGAGCGTATAGGCGATCATGCTTGTAATATCGCTAAGTGGGTTGTGTTCTCTATAACCGGGAGGCAAATTTAACTCTTGGGTCAATTTGTTTCAGTGTCAGCGGCGCTAAAAGGATTGATGATTTGGTTAAAGGCGCTCGGGCCCTTAGTACAGGCGCTTTGTCAAAATATCTGACAATAGAAGGTGAAGACAATGCCACATATTTGGATAGTAGAAGATGACGAAGACATACGTGAAATAGTACTGTACGCTTTACGCGCTGCGGGCTTTGACACAATGGGTTTAGAGTGCGGAAGGAAATTCTTTGCGGCCCTTGAAAATAATGAATTACCACCGCCAGATTTAGCTATCTTGGACATCATGCTGCCAGGGGATGATGGCTTAGTTATTTTGAAAAAACTGAGACAAAACGCTAACTATAAAGCGCTGCCTGTCATAATGCTGACCGCAAAGGGAAGCGAGCACGACAAAGTAAAAGGGCTGGATCTGGGAGCGGATGACTATTTAACCAAGCCATTTGGTGTAATGGAGTTAATATCGCGCATCAAAGCATTGCTTCGACGTAGCAGCGTTTTGCCTAATACCCAACAAGGCTACAGCCACCAAAACATACAGATGAATCACTCGCGCCGTACTGTGACCGTAGATGGCGTACCGGTTAATCTGACCTTTAAAGAGTACGAACTATTACATTATTTACTTGTAAACGCGGGTATCGTTTTAAACCGAGACAAAATATTAGAAACTGTATGGGGCTATGACTTCGAGGGTGAAAGCCGCACACTGGATATGCATATAAAGTCATTACGGCAAAAGCTAGGCATGGCAGGCGGGCATATAAAAACTGTCCGTAATGTTGGTTATAAAATGGGGGAATAGGCGTGCACAAGCGTATTTTTCGCAATTTTGCGGGGCTGGTTATGCTTTGCATAGTAGGCCTTGCAGTACTGTTCAGCGTTCTTTTTATAAGAGCCGCACAAGCTCGTGAGATAGTAGCCATTAAAGATAAAGCTTATCTCGTTGCCAGTATGCTAAACAGCGGGGATTTTGAGTCTTACTCAGGATTAACGGCTGGAGCCACCCGCATAACAATTATCGAGCCAAGGGGCTGGGCGATTTTTGATAGCTATCCGGGCACGGACTTGTCTATAAACCGCGGTGACCGTATAGAGTTTGCCCAAGCCATAGCATACGGCAGTGGCGAGGCCATTCGCAGATCCGTTACTTTTGGTGGATATACTTTCTATTATGCTGTAAGGCTCGAAAACGGTAATGTGCTACGTCTTTCCAGCACACTAAACAGCTTGCGCGCGGTGTTTCCCGCTGTGTTGCCGGATTTGGTAATTATAACAACTGCCATATTGCTACTGGCGTATTATCTCACTTACCGCCTAACCAAGAGAATCATAAAGCCCCTAATAGAAGTTGATTTCGAAAATACCGAAACCGCCGAAACAGAGCATGAAGAACCTGTATATGAAGAACTTTGGCCCTACATCAATAAAATCTATCATCAAAAGCTTGAGATAGCTGGTCAGCTAACGATGTTAAGAAACCGAGCCGAAACCATAGAAGCCATAATAGAAAATATGCGGGAAGGGCTAGTAATATTAGATGAAAAAGGGCTTGTGATGGCGGCAAATAAAAGTGTGTTGAAAATTTTTGAAATACCCAAAGAACAGGATATTATCCACAAAAATATCCAATATGCTTATCGCGACCCGGAGTTTGTACAGGCTGTCAATCAATGCTTAGAAGGCAAAAGTCTAGAAATGGCATTTAATAAAAACAATAGGGTGTATAACACATTCCTCGACCCCGTAAACGCTGACGGATATAATATAGGAGCCATAATATTCTTCCTAGATACAACCCAGCAATTTAAAGCCGAAACCCAGCGCAAAGAATTTACCGCAAATGTCTCACATGAATTAAAAACTCCGCTAACCACCATTTCGGCACTATCTGAAATGATAGAAAGCGGCATGGTGCAAACCGGTGATATACCTGACTTTGCTAGCAAAATTGCCAGCCACTCCAAACGTTTAATAAATATAATAGATGACATTATAAGATTGTCCGAGTTTGACGAAAGCAAAGTCGAAAAAGATTTTATCGCCTTTGATATTTATGAATTGGCAAAAATAGTCATAGCCTCACTTAAAGACAAAGCCGCCGAAAGGGCGATAACAATCGAGCTAACAGGGCAGCCGTTAATAATAAAAGCCAATAGCCGCCTATTAGATGAGCTTATGTACAACCTCGTTGACAATGGAATCAAATACAACAAAGATGGCGGTAGATTTACGCTAGATATAAGCAAAGAAGATAGGTGGTGTAAAATCACCGCGGCAGATACTGGCATCGGGATTGCCAAAGAAAATCAAAGTCGCGTATTTGAGCGATTCTATCGTGTAGACAGCTCCCGGTCTAAAAAAACCGGAGGTACTGGGCTGGGGCTTTCCATTGTTAAACATATAACGGAGCATCATAACGGGAAAATTGAATTAGATAGCACAGAAGGCAAGGGCACAACCATTGTATGTTATATCTCTACTGAGCCTACAAATGCAGGTGCATAAGTAATATAGCTATTAATTCAGTTTTGACCATACCGATAAAAGCGATCAAACCCTGTTTATTTACGGTTTTTGCTTTTTTGTTTCCTAGTTTGCGGGTTAGCTGTGGTCGGTTTTTTTAATCTTACAGGCCGTATAAGCGCAGCCGGGTCATGCCCAATCAAATCTTTACGCCCGGCCTTGATAAGGGCGCTTTTTACTATCTCGTAATTAGCGGGTAGCCTATATTGCATAAGCGCACGCTGGGTAGTTTTTTCCCGTTGGGTTCTCGCAACAAACACCCTTTTCATAGTGCGTGGGTCGAGCCCGGTGTAGTACATACATGTCGAAAGCGTACCCGGGGTAGGGTAGAAATCCTGCACTTGCTCGGGCATATGGCCAACGCTTTGCAGGTACTCCGCCAATTGGATTGCGTCGTCAAGGTTGCAGCCCGGGTGGCTGGACATAAGATACGGTACCAGATATTGCTCCTTGCCTAATTTCTGATTAATCTTTTCGAAACGAGCCGCAAACTTCTTATACTCATCAAACCCAGGCTTGCCCATGTTTGTAAGCACTTTTTCCGAAACATGCTCTGGCGCGACCTTTAGCCTGCCGCTTATGTGGTGGGCGCATAGTTCTTCCAAAAACGCGTCGCCCTTAGGGTCGCCCAGCAGATAATCATATCGTATACCAGAGCGGATAAACACCTTTTTAACCCGAGGTATCTCCCGTAATGCTTTCAATAGCTTGAGATAGTCCTCATGGTCGTATTTAAGGTTTTTGCAGGGCTTGGGTACAAGGCAATTTCTTTTGCAGGGACGGATATCGGTATTACTCGACCTTTGAGCCGCCGGGCTGGTGGAGTCTTCCCATCTATTGCAAGCGGGCGCTCTAAAATTTGCGGTCGGCCCGCCTACATCGTGGATATATCCCTTAAATTGCGGGTCATGAGTAAAATTTGCAGCTTCCGTTATTATAGATTTATGGCTGCGTGCCTGCACCACTTTGCCTTGATGGAAGTTTAACGCGCAAAAATTGCAGCTGCCAAAACAGCCTCTGCTGGCGGTAATGCTAAACTTCACTTCCTCTATCGCAGGTACACCGCCAGCGCTCTTGTACATGGGGTGATAATCCCGAGTAAAGGGCAAAGCGTACAATCTGTCAAGTTCCGCCGTTGTAAGGGGGTTAGCAGGCTTGTTTTGCACTACATATATATTGGGGTACTCTTCAACAAGGATTTTAGCTGTCAAATAATCAGTATTTTCGTATTGCATGATAAAACTCTTGGCATATTCTTTTTTCGAATGAAAGGAAGATTCTTTTACAGCTCTAAAAGGCGGAAGAATTATTGGGTCTTCTACAAAAGAGATATCCTTGGTTTTAAACACCGTCCCCGGGATAAATGTTAAATCCTTAACCGAAAGGCCGCTTTCCAGCGCTTCCGCGATTTCTATTACTTGATTTTCACCCATACCATACACAATCAAATCCGCAGCAGCATCCAAAAGAATTGACCGCCGCATTGCATTATCCCAGTAATCGTAATGGGCAAGCCTGCGCAAACTGGCTTCAAGGCCGCCGATAATTATTGGGATATCGTTGTAAGCTTCGCGGATTTTATTAGAATATACAATTGTAGCGCGGTTTGGCCTAAGGCCCAATTGCCCGCCTGGTGAGTAAGCATCGGTTTTACGCTTATGAAGCGCAACGGAGTAATGGTTAACCATCGAGTCTATATTGCCGCCTGTGACCATAAACGCCAGTCTAGGCCTGCCAAACCGGGTAAAATCGCCGGTGCTTTTCCAGTCCGGCTGCGGTAAAACCGCCACAGTGTACCCCCGCGACTCCAGCAACCGCCCAATAAGGCTGACCCCGAATGAAGGATGATCCACATAAGCGTCGCCGGTAACCAGCACAAAATCCACCGATCCAACCCCTTTAATCTCATCAACAGTTGTAGGCAAAAACGCCATAAAGTGTATCCTCCGTCTAATAAAACCAAGGAATGCGCAAAGCGCATTCCCTTAAAGTTTTTGATTAAACTTTTTTCAAAAAGTTTACGGGGTTTGGGGCAGAGCCCCAAGGTTTAAATCGTCTAACTCTTTAATGAAGCCTCATCTGTTGCATAAACCCTCTCAACCAAATAATTCAACCCATACCCAACCCCAAGCAGCAAATAAAACACACCTGTAGAGCCTACCGTGCTGTCGGTAGACATGACACCCACGCAAAAAGCGGTAATCCCTGCCAATAACCCAAACCGCAGGGCAAAGACAAAAACCCCTTCTTTCATACGTGAGCGCACTATAGACATAAAGCTGGTAAACAGGTAATACGCGAATAAGAATATCAGCGCAAAAACCGAAATCCCACCCGTCGTAATCCAGGTTTGCAAGTACATATTATGGGCCTTGTCTATAGGGATATAAGCAAAGGAGTGAAAGCGCTGCTTCCCGATTACATCATCTTGAGGGAAGACAAAGGTATAGGTATCGGGGCCGCTGCCGATTATGGTGCGCGCCGGCATATGCGGGAAAGTACGCGACCATATATGCCCGCGGTTACTGCCCCAAGTCTCGTTACCATAGAAGCCTATTGCCGGCACAGGTATCTCCAAATCGATAATATGCCGGTTGCGGGAAACGGAGTGAATCCGTCCTTCATGAAGAAATAACCCTATAGTGTGAACCATGATGATGAGCTCTTCTCTTATCTCGAATTCCCTACTCCCATGGATGGGGAAGAAGATGTGCTCGTCACCTTTCAAAATATTTAAGTTTCCGTGGCCGGGGATATAGTACGTAAATGTGATAGGCGAAGTCGGCACAGGTTCGCCTTCGGGTGCCGTAGGCAATACACGGCTAATTAACGGAAGAGGCTGGCCGCTTGCGTCATATATATGCCACAGTACGTTGTCCGGCCCATAGGTTTCATCCAACATTACAAGGGAAAACTTCTCGTCATCTTGCCAATACACGGTGAGCTTGTCGCCTTCGAAAATATAATTATAGGTAGGTAAAGCTTCACGACGGATTGCGTGCTGTAACCGCCCCATCATGAAATCGAGGCGCTGGTTGACCATGGGTACAAAAAACAACCCGGCAATTAGCGCCGCCAAAACAGCACCGCAGATTAGCCATGTTGACATATTTAGGCGTTTGGCTGGCATGTCTTCGTCTTCTTTTTTGCGTAGCCGTATCTGATAAACAAACCTGCATACAAAGGTAATAATAGTAACCATAGCCGCTACAGTTATACCAATAAGCCCACCCATGTTGCTGCTCCCCATAATACCGGCAAGCATAAGCACAGTGGCGATCCAAAAAACAGCCCGTATCCATTTCCGGCCGTCATACACCAGCGCGCAGGCCAGCATAATAGGGGCAACCATGGCCGAATACTTACTGAATGTATTGGGGTTGTACAGGGAACCGTTAGCAATATCAAATATTGCGTCTGGGCGTATGTTCCAATCTCCCATTACAAGCCAAGCCCCAAGTCCTGTTGTAAAAAAATTGTGGCCCATAAACTGGCTGAGCCCGATAAGCCCCATAATAATTGAAGAGAACGCCAGCCCATACATAAGCAGCTTGGCATGCTTGGCTTCTCGTACAAAGTCTATAGCCGCAAAAAATATTATGAAATAGGCAAAAATTACAAGCATCCCTTCGAAGCGCTCTGCCGAGCCAAGCCATGCTGTATGCCTATATGACGAGAAAATAGTGGAAACCAGCACCATAAACAGGTACACACATGCCGCGGCTATGGGCGGGGATTTTAATTGTTCGATAAATTTATTTTTACTAAAGCCGCCGATAAGCCAATCCGAGCCAACGTAAAAAGCAATTACTATAGCCGCTAACCCTAGTACCCACGCTTTATAAAAGGAAAAAAAGTCGTTCCAAACTTCCTGCCCAAGCAAAGCAACCAGCTCAGGGGCACCTCTTACATGAGTGAGGCGTACAACAATAGGCATAATTGCTACAACTACTAGCAGCGTTGCGCCAAATACCTGTTCGCGTAAAGATGTCTTTTTCTTGCCGGGCATATGGGTCATATATTTTTTCTTTGGCATATTGTTCTCCTTGTATTAAAATAAATATGGGACAAGTATATCACTGTAAAGGAAAGAACAAAACCATGGATACAAACTTTTTGCCCGACTCCCCCGGCTGCTACATCTTTAAAGACAGTGCCGGAGACTGTTTATATGTAGGCAAATCAAAAAAGCTGCGTAGCCGGGTGCGTTCATATTTTAATAAGAACAATGCCCCCAAGGTGCAAAAACTAGCCAAACTGGTAGCCAACATCGAGTACCGTGAAGCCGCAAATGAAATAGAAGCACTATATCTAGAGCATAGCCTGATAAAAACCTATAGGCCCCCCTTTAATTCTCAAATGAAAAAAGACCCGCATCCGCATTACATCTGCATAGAGTGGACACATACAAACCCTGGCATATACATATCCGACAGGCCGGGGCCAGACGCGACACGGTATGGTAGCTTTGGATCCACATACGATGCAAGGGAAGTACTAACGATAATAAGCCGAGCCTGGCTAATGCCAAGTTGTGAAACCCAGCATTTTGATAGCCCTAACTCTGCCCGCAGTTGCCTTAACATGCACATCGGCCGCTGTCTTGGCCCATGCATGGCAATAGCACAAGAAGGATACCGTGAAAATCTAATGCGAGCTGCCGCCTTTATGCAAGGCAGAAACAAGCAAGCCCTGTCCGCAATAAAACAGGAAATGAATCAAGCTGTCCAAAGCCTGGATTTTGAAAAAGCCGCAAGACTTAGAGATGTGCTGGCAAATCTTCAATATATACAGAAGCGGTTTACATACAGGGTTCCCTTCCAAAACAGGCGGATATGCGTACTAATTAAAGGCCATCACGAACCTGGATGCATGCTAATGTATTATAAAAATAATCAATTACGTCAATCAATCCGGCTAGAAGGCCCAGAAGACTGGCCTAAAAAGCGCGACAGTTTTATACTGAGCATGATAGGCAAAACTGAAACAAACAGCCAAGATTATATGTATACATCCGCCGCCACGCTGGAAATCCGCGCCCGCAAATGCTTTATAGACGTAACAAAAACCAGCAAGGCCAACCTAGCCAAACGGCTAGACAGGGCAACAAAGAGATTTTTAACATAATGAAGAGCAGCGAAGCAAGGAAGCATAGGCGGGCTTCGCCCGCGGGAGCAACAAGCGACAAAAAGGTACAAGCTGCGCAAACAGCGCAGCCCCGCAGCGAAGCGAGGAAGCGCAGGCGGGCTTCGCCCGCGGGAGCAACAAGCGACAAAAAGGTACAAGCTGCGCAAACAGCGCAGCCCCGCAGCGAAGCGAGGAAGCGTAGGCGGGCTTCG
>Ga0123355_10019508_pt1 | contig 10795 bp, 5 predicted proteins | sample TergutEmb28metaG_3_FD_89872 | JGI IMG/M metagenome (GOLD analysis project Ga0123355, IMG submission 89872) | Embiratermes neotenicus P1 segment gut microbial communities from Petit-Saut dam, French Guiana - Emb289 P1 | ecosystem: Host-associated > Arthropoda: Insects > Digestive system > Gut ...
CTAGCCTCAATACTATGGGAGTCTGCCACCAAGTCACCTTTCTCATCCTTCACTATATTACATCTAGGCTGGTACCCCTTCTTAAAGTCATTGATGCCCCTATACAAGTCCCTAATATTTTGGATCTCACTGTTAGTTTCAAGTTCCTTAATTTTTGCTCTCAGATATGCCTTCGTTTTGTTCCTGAAATGTCTGCTAACTTCACGTCTTGCATTGTTCAGAACATCTACATTGCTTTGGCTTGAATCCTGTATCCTCTGCATTTTAGCCCTCTTCCTTTGATCCAAAAAACCTAAACATTCTTCATCAAACCAGGGTTTATTCTGCTTCGATTCGTGCAGACCCAGACTCTCTTTCGCTGAAGTTTGGATATTTAATGTTCTCCCAAGTCCTATTTACGTCCTCGTAATCGTTAAAGTTCTCCAAAGCTGCAAACCTGTTTGTAATCTCAATCTGATACTGTTCCCTAACCTCTGGCTCATTAAACTTCCTCAAGTTAAATCTTTGCCTATCAAACCCCTATGCGGCCTGTTTACCCACTGCTAATCTTTCCCTAACCTTTGCAATCACCAGATAGTGATCTATATCACAATCAGCTCCCTTAAAACTTCGCACATCCAGTACACTCGAATGCAATCTCCTGCCTATCAATACGTGGTCAATCTGGTTGAGAGTCTTACTATCAGGGGAGGTCCAGGTGTATTTAAAAATGTTCCGGTGAGGGAACATCGTGCTCTTAACCACCAAATGTTTTGATGTGGCGAAGTTAACTAGTCTAACCCCATTATCATTACTATCTTGATGGAGACTCTCCTGTCCAATTGTTGGCTTGAAAATTTTCTCTCTCCCCACTTTTACATTAAATTCTCCTAGTAACATTTTCATATGGTATTTCGGGAAGTGATCGAACACCTGCTCTAATTCCTCATAAAAACTCTGTTTTGACTCATCACTTTTTTCCTCACTTGGTGCATATACATTTACAACAATGATATTACGCCAGCGACCTCTCAACACTATATGTGACAACCTATCACTAACAATCTCCACTCTCTTCACTGCTGATACTATTCTACGGTGTACAAAAAAACCTGTTCCCAATTGATGATTTTCAGTTCCTTTCCCGTAGAAGAAATCATAATCCCCTGCTCTTACTGTGTCTCCTTTGTCCCACCTGACCTCCTGCACACCCACTATATCTAATTTATACCTCGCTAATTCCCTCGCTGCTGCCTTAAGGGACCCTGCCCTATAAAGACTCCTAACGTTCCAAGTATCTATTGAGTTGACTTCCTACATATTACATTCTTTCGTTTATCAGTTCCCGTCCATAAGTATGAAAGATGACAAGCAACAAATATGCGCATTTATGAACTGTACGGAACGACATTATCCGTCTTATTGCTGTTTTATTGGATTTATGTGGAGATAACATACGGAGACTAGAATTTTGCCCTTGGATTTTCTTCTCGCTGGTAAGAACCGCAGAGACCCCGAAGAGATACTGATTTGATCGCGTACTGCATTTCAACAATGTGGCAAACAACTGTATGAACATTACGTATTTTTGCTGCCATACTGTATTTTTGTAATTTCTGGGGTATCACGGCTATTGGTATTAAAATATGGTCTTCTGAGACGTAAAGCCGCGTTCTTTGGTAGGTTGCGGAAGAATCTTTTGTCCCCGTCTTTTGGGTTATTAGGATATTCATAGGTTATTTCTACTGGGATAAGCACGTAAATGAAACTAAATGACTGGGCAAATAAGAATGTCTGAGAACAAAATGCTGAGGAAAATGCACGGGCCTAAGAGAGAAAAGGTAATAGGAGAAGTGATACAATTACTTATGAGGAGTTTCATCATGTGTACGTTGCATACGTGTGTAAAATTTTTAGTCTTGGGATGAAGACGTGGTATAGAGGTAGAATATTAATAAGCAGTACAGCTGAAAAATACATGCAGTATGTTAATAGGCGATTTTAGCCCTGAGACAGCTTTGTTCAAGTAGGAGCAGACGAAAACCCGACCTTGTGTACATATTTTCTATAGTAAAACCAACCAGATGCACCAGTGTCTCAAATTTATTTTATTTTGGAATAGCTGTACATGTTTCGGACGGTCTTTCCGTCCATCATCAGGAATTCACGACTGTACATATGCCTGTTGCTATATGTACAGTCGTGAATTCCTGATGATGGACGGAAAGACCGTCCGAAACATGTACAGCTATTCCAAAATAAAATAAATTTGAGACATTGGTACATCTGGTTGGTTTTACTATAGAAATGTATTACTATGCACAGCCCTATGAACGTCAGACTTGTGTAAATAGGTTTGAGAGATGTCCGTATAGTGGGGTGAATTGGATTACTCTGATGCCCACAGCTGGGCTTTTGTAGACACGGTTATGAATCTGCAGAGTCCACAAAATCACACATTTTCTTAAACAACTACGCGACTATCAAATTTTAATGGAGATTCTGCACCCTGGAATTCGTGGATTGTAGACCGCCGCTTTGAATCCGTAGTGTGGCATCGAACCCGTGTCCCTCTATTCGACACTGCGATTGTTTCCACTGGACGAATCTATTGATTGTTAATGAGGCGTTTGGTTGCTATGGCGATAGATGGCGCCAGTGATGACGTTGAAGGATGTAATGTACGATCGAGGAAGTGGCAGGAAGGCGTGCCAACATCACGTCAGGTTCAGAAATTTAAATTACGGCCTGCTTAATCACACCTTCAGACAACATTAATGACGGGACTGTAGACTGTGAACCTTAAAAGAAAGCAGAGAAAGTGTTTGTTTCTTCAGTATGGACCGTCATATCGGAGACGATAAACCAAGTAGGAATATGACGAGTCGCAAAAGATGGGCCTATTTGCTGTGCCATGTCCACCCAGCCTTCTGTTTGCATTTAACTACCCGACAACTAAAGAACTGGTGTTCATGAAATTTAATATTTGGGCTTTTTATAAAAACTATTCCAAACTTGCCCGTTTTTATTACAATCTTACGAAAATAACAGACACTACACATGAAGACCCACACGCTTTCCAGTGCGCATCTCATGAGCAAGAGTTGCAATAAAGAGTTAAATCCGCAGTTTATGTCTTGGGGGTTTTCGAATAACAAAATGAAATTAAGCCAGCGCGCCCATTACGCTCTGCGCAGGTCCCACATTTCCCCAAGTTTTCCCAGACCTCTGCCGCTGTTGATATGTTCAATGATATTAAATATATGTTTGGGACAAAATTTTACTGGCAGACTGAGATTCTGTGTTGGAAAAGCCAACATTCTTGTTAATAGTATACCTTGTAGTTAGCTGATTTGTTAGCCTGTCTAACGTAAAATAGTTTCTATGATGAATATTTTGTCGAAAAACGACTTTTATTTTTCACTTCCACATCAACTACGAATTTCCACTGTTATTTCCTGGACTGTTGTGAAGCGACCCTAGAGGTTCATTTTTGCTGAAAATTTCGTACGTTCAAGCTAATCAAGACACGCGAATTTTATTAAAAACGATGTATCTCGTTCGTAACGCGGAAACAATAATTTTAATTTCAAAACGTCTCGCTAAAGATTGTCATAGATTCGTTAAAGTGAGGGAAGCTGTCGTGGCATATTCTAAGAGGCTGTCCTTGAATTCGCTTGATGTATTGAGGGAGTTTTCTTAGACACGGGATCACATTATTCGGTGTCTGGACCTGGTGCTTTATGCATGTGCAGAGGGAGAGCTGGATACCCATTCTGACGATGGTAGGGAAGATGAAGAATGCAATGGAAACTAGTAGTACAGATATTGTACTGTATGTGGCCATAATTTATGTATAATGCAGTTGATTACAAATATGTTTTGTTTTTGTTGCATTCTGTTGACTGTCTGTTGGGCAGTGGTAATTATATGTACCGCTCATTTTAACGTCAAGTGCAAAGTATTACACCCGCACAGTTTAGCCCTGTTTGTCGAGTTTGTCTGTTTTTCAGAAGAAATAACGACTGTTAATTTAACTGTTAACTACCAGGTGTTTGTAAAGGAGACTCCAACGTGCACTGTGCGGTGTGCAACTGAGTTTTAAAAATACTGGTTATTCGACCTTCACCTTATAAAGGATTAATTATGTGCCACATTATTTTCCTCAGTTATAAGGCAAATGCCAGGGTATTCGATGCAAAGTCGGGGCACGGTCCGCACTCCCCTCCCCCAGGCGCGGCGGCTTCACCTAAGCGCCTGACGAACGCCGCATAACACCAATATGCGACAGAGCCAGTCTGGGCTCGGAACCTAGACAGCCAACCAACCAAGGTATTTTACTCCCATAATTATTCCAGGGCAACCTAGGCCCTAGTCTTTGGCAAGACCAGTCAAGGCCCTCAGCCTGACTTCAAAATCGTTAGCGTAAGCGTAATCCCCTGTTAGAGTTTAGGTGTCTGTTACTGAGCCCAGCTATGCGGTCAAACGCAGGAATGGCTAACAGACAGGGGGACGTCGCTTCGCCAAGTCTTCGCCCCCCAGTTAACACTTTGGCTTTGGCTGACATTCAAAGCATTTTTCATGGAATTTTAATGAATTCTACATCTTATCACGTGCCATAATTTTGTATGATGAACGGTTTTTGATAGAATGGACGGACATCGATTTGGTATTCATGTAACATAGGATTTATACATTTATTTTCTCTTAGTACCAAATATAATTATCATTGAGTAGTTTCGGAGATAAAACATACTTACTTACGATCAAACAGTGCGTCCTTGTCCTTTGTACAATTCATTGGTTTTGTACAAGAACACAAAGAAGGTGCCTGCAGCCTAAATTCGAGTTTTTCCTAAGAAACACATCTGAATCTCGTGGCACGAGTGATTTTATCTCGTCTCATATAATCCCAAAATTCAGAGAAACTCCTGTGGAGAACGATAATTATGAAAAAGAAGAATGTTTGTGCAGAAAAAAAAAAGAAAATAAACACGAATAGCGACGTAAGGTGAAGAATTTTTTTTATTGTAATTAGTACAAACAGGTTATGCAATGGCGGGAGCGTTTGTCTTCTGTTTGCAGTACCAACAAAAGGCGCAGCACCGGTCGTGGAACATTTGAGTGTTGCTCCGCGTGAGATTTTTTTTGATCAGTGTGTGACCGTTCGGCGCTGAACAGCTGTAGACAGTGACTGCTGTTGAGGGCCTGGGACGATATGTATTTAGAAAAGGTGGAACACGTACATAATTCGTTGGGAATTTAATAGTGTCATGCTATGAAATTGGGTAGTTTTATCCTACAGTTTGAAGCCATATTTATATCACAAGTTACTTATGTCCTTCTTACCGCCTGGAGTGGTGTTTGCAGCTGCGAAATAGCTTTTCAGTTCTTATCGTGCATTTCGTTTTGACACAAACAGCACTCATTTAGTTTGTGAGACGGCGTGTTAAATTTGGACGTGTGTAGGTCTATTTCATGTATAAAAATAATCGCAAAATTATACACTTTTTTGTTTTCCTGTGTCTGTTTTTTTCTGGGAAACTTTACTTCTAGGTAGTCATGGTGGATACAAAACTAACAGTACAAATGTATACTACCAATTATAGTTGTGGTTGGTAAAGTGCTTAATTATCAAGTGGCTCCAGGTGTTGTGTGGACAAAACTTGTAATCATCGGTGCCAGCCGATATAGCAATTGAATGCCGGTAGTCCACCACTGCTGCAGTGTACTGTCGGAAGAATCCTCTGTTCCCTTGTTGCTGTTTACAGATTTGTAACGAAGGCGCAAGATGAATGATTGTGGCCGCAGACGTAACGCCATCGCGAAATTGATAGATAGTTCGTCGATACAGTGTGGGGCTGTCATATCCACTTTATTAGTATGTGCCGGTTGTTGTCTGTGAGAAAGGACGAAATAAAATATTCATCTCATTACTGACTGAAACTTGAGTCTGAAATATTTTTCGATATAAGCTACTCAGTATTCCAGATCGTATTACAGTACTAGTTATGCCCAATTTACACCAAAACCTACTGTGAGGGATTTTTAAGTGCTCACGGCGATGATGAATAATAGCAATGCAGTATCTGGGATAAGACGCTGTGTGGGTACTCATCTACATGGAGGCCCATACAGCGTCACATCACACTAATAGCTTATAGTAAGGTTGCAATGAAAGAATATTATTATCCATTTGCTGCTATAAGACTTGAGGTTTTCACAGAAGTGAAAATTCCTATTGTTTTCTGGGTTATGATACCGTATAGCCTACCAACATTATGCATCTTCATTTGTACCCTGAAGATACATGCGTTGGTACCCACTTAGGAGGCCGTGCGGTGTCATAACCCAGAAGACCACCGGTAATAGAACTTTCATCACATCGAGTTTATGTAGGGATAACAAAGACGTACGTGATTCAAATATCGGATAGGAAACTTGCTGCCCTGGGCTCCCCCCCCCCCCTGCCCCTCACCAGTTCTTTGGTGACGAAGTTGGGATTTCGTATTGCAATTGGCCACCAGTCGGGTCCATCCCAATTCATTATCGTTCTCCCTTTCGTCGCGTAGGAGATTTTTGGTGGTGCTGTCAGCTAATGCGGCTGTAACCGAATGCACATCGAAATAGTTCTGTTTTATGGTGTACGTCCATATTCATGCAGGCTTTTGTAACATAAGCATTCTTTACTTTTGCAGTGTTTTGGTCGCGAAAGCTGAAAGGAATCGACTTCTTTGAAGATCTAAGCGTAGGTGCGAGGATAATACTGAAATGGACCTTAAATGGTGCGTTATTGTGTGTTATGGCTTTTGTGAACACGGTAATGATCTCTCAGTTTCATCAACAGTGGGTACTTTTTGTGTTTCTAAGAAAACAACTTAATGTCTCACGGACTCCTCCATGGAGTTAGGTAGGTAGCTAGTTAATTAATAGTACGCAATAGATTAATGAAGTGCTGCTTCATAAATCAGTGAATAGTAATGACAGTTAATGCAAGACTGGGATATGATGCATGCGTTGATTCATGATGCTTACTTGACAGTACTGATATCAACGTTTTGTGGAGATGAACTATCGATTGCCCTCTGCTCGTGCTCGCGTTCGCGTTCGCGTTCGCGCTTGGGTCATCCAGCACATTCTATTAACTCCTTCAGCGGTCTTCCTTGTATGAGGGATGTTCAAGCTGAAGTTCGGACTCAAATTTCAGTGTCTGAGCTAAACGCCTGCCGTTTTGATGAGGATAACAAAACCAACTAGATGTCACTTTGTGTAGTACTTTATTTTTCTTTATAAACTGCTTAACATATTTCGGGCAATTCCATGCCAATCATCAGGAGCTGACGACTGAGTGGTGTGATCGCCGTCGTCAGCTCCTGATGATGGGTATGGAATTGCCCGAAACATATTGAGCAGTTTATAAAGAGAAATAAAGTACTACACAAAGTGACATCTAGTTGGTTTTGTTATCCTCACTGAATTAAGATGCACGGTCAAACACACAGCAAACTTATAAGCCTACAGTTTTATTAGAATACATTGCTTTAAATTAAAGCTATGTTTCATACGGAGATGAATATTGTATCTTCGAGAAGTTTTATGCCTTTTTTCTCCCTAATTATTGGTAAGAGAATTGAATTTCGTGTAGTCTAAATGGGATTGATATTGGACCGATATTAACTCTACGAGTTTTGCCCAGTAAAATAAGCCTAAGTTTCCGTAACAACTTTCAAGTGTTCGTGCTCCTGTGAATCACGTGCTGTCAGCATACGACATGGCCAGGTGTTTAAAATGAATCCCGATGGCACATGGGGCGCGCTATTCCTGTCTTTCTGTCGTAAAGCTTTCAGTTTGCGGATGGGAGCGTAGCAAATACGTCAACAGCCTGTCTATCTACAGCAGCGTTTCCCAAACATTTTTTTGCGCGACACAGCACTTTAAATTTCTCGATCCTCACGACCCCTAGTTTGTCAGTTAGGCCAAATTAGAAGCAACATTTTTGTGAATATACTGGTGTTATACTTTATTGATTTTTGTGTGAATGCAGGTACATTTGCAAGTGCAAAAATAGAAGGAATCAATCGATTTTTATGTTTAGTCTTGCGAATTTCCATTAAACTTGAGGTCGCGACCCAGGGTGTGTGACCCCCTGCTCTGCAGTTTGCGCCACACTGCACTGGACAAGCACCCGTGTAGTGGTAGTGGTAATACGGGAACATTATTTTATGTGACAACTTGCATCATTGTTCAATGAGACCGTCTGGCGTGACGACAGCAGCGGAGCGCTCCTGATTGTTCCAGTGTACCGTGAGACGTTGTCTACGGGTCTTTGTCAATGCATTGCAGTTAATATTGCGTTTTAATCGGCATATTTAACTGAGGGGTTTTTTGTTTCTTCCCATGTCGCAGGCACGCCTTACATCTAACAAACTTGTCGTTCCTCTCCACGACAAATTCTATACTCAGATTTCACGGGACAACGGGAAGTGACTAGCGACATTTTCGGATTAAATAATGTTCAGGCAGTAATAGTATTGGTAGTAGTTGTGGCAATAATAATAATAATAATAAACGGGAAGATGTGCCAGTAGTGTGGAATGAGGGGGTACGCACAAACAGAGAAGTTAGGCAGATAAGCCAGATATAATTACGTACATTAAAAACAAACAAGATAGTTATAACGTAACATTGAGGCGCGTTCGTGCAACCATTGTTGCAGTGGAAAATCAGTAAGTGTTACATATTCTGAATGCGTGTGCTTGTAGCCTTAGGTATCCAGCATGCATTGCACATGCGCCTTATTTTCACAGAACATTAAATGCGTGTTTTGATTTCCTGTACAACTTTTGTCTGAAACATTTCCCATTCTAAGAAGAAATCATCGAGATATGATCAAACATGCATATTGGTATTCATATACAGTACAGGATATTCTTGTCGGATTTTAAGGAAACTTGAAGTTTCTCGACAGTTTTTCGAAAAAAAATCTCAAATATGAAATTTCATGAAAATCCATCCATTTATAAATGAGTTGTCTCATACGGACGGACAGACAGACAGACATGACGAAGCTGACAGTCGCTTTTCGCAATTTTGCGACCACGACTAAAAAGAAAAAAACACATGCTTACTGATAGATGGGACAATATCGGCGGACAGAAATGTCCCGCAAATGGAAGCTGAAAGAATCTAAATGCAAGAGTTTATGTGTAGAGATACGAATGTGGAACATGAAATGTAAGATTATACCGGTAATAATTGGAGCCAACGGAATAGCAACAAATGGTTTAAAGGAAAGTTTGGAAGCCATACCAGGAAACTATTCAGTAGATTCACTACAAAATACAGCTATACCTGGAAAATCACACATAATACAGAAAGTATTGCTGTCTGAGCGGCGAGGATCACCGTTGGTTCAAGAGAAGTACCAGGGAGAAAAGGCCTGTGACAAGAGACAACGACATCATCAACAACAACATAATAATAATAATGTTATTTTCCGTAATGACGGTGACAGTATGTAATGTTGTGTTAAAGACTGTAAGCAGTACTGAAAGACTTGGGATAAAATTGTTTCCCAAATTCTTAAATAAAGGAGATTTACATGGTGATGATAATGCCAGTACGAACGTTAATTTAGTTCATGCATATTCATGTTCATAGAGCTCGAGGGCAAGGATAAATTGAATTACAGTGCAGCACTGCAGATAAACTACAGATAAAAGACCAAAATGTAAAAAGAATAAAATAAAATAAAATAAAGGATGATGATAATACTAACAATTTTTAACTAAGGTGGCCGGAGTAGTGTGGTCAGTGTAGTTACTACGCTACAGGCTTGACGATCCGGGCGTCGAGTCCCGGTAGGGTAAGAGATTTTCCTGTACTTCAAATCCTCCAGACTGGCGTTGGGTCTTACACAGCCTGCTATTCAGTGTGTACCGGGGATCTTTGCCGCGGGGTAATGCGGCCGTGGCGTCAAGTTGACCACACATTCCACTAGTGCTGAGGTTAAGAATGTGTGGAGCCGCACCTCTGTTCCCCCAGTGTGCCTTCGTGGCATGGGCGGGGACAAATTTGCATTTCTTGACTTAGAACCGAACATCTCAGTGTATGACTTCGTGCTTCGCGTTTATGACGTAGCGGATCGAAATTTCGGTCCGGATGCCGTATACCTGGACTGGCGCTTTTCGTAGTTTTCATAATTCACTTCAGACAAGTGCCTATATTGCACCTTGTGGTAGGTCACCACCGCTCGCTTATACAACCTTTGTAATTTAGTACGCACTTGTTACCCTGCCATTTTTCTTTTGTAGTTTGTTATTGGATGTATTTTTTAAGTTGTCTCTGCTGTCTCTGTAATTGACCTTATGGCTGTTGTGCCAAGGCATTAATGATAAAGAATTTAATTACAGTGTATTATTATTACTATTATATTTTTTGAAGAGCCTCGTATTCTGTAAGTACGGGTCTACTTTAAGTTACTCGATTATAGCATTACTACGCATTGTAACCATGTTTATATTTGTTCGCCTTCTAAGCATAGTTCATACACACTACGCAGGTACCAGTGCCTGGCTTCAATTTATTATTAATCGCTATCTGACTGAAAGCTAAAGAAAATTCTCGTGCCACTGCCACCTCATTATTCCAACTCTGACAACGTTCGCTGAACAGTAGTTGTACAGGGTTATTCATAAGTCCGTGAAACATTTTAAAAATTCGCAACAAATAAACTACTCAACGGATCATGGTAGTTCTTACGCCGAAAAAGAGAGAAACTCTCCAAGTTTTTTTTTTTTTTTAACACAATTCACAG
>Ga0123355_10019509_pt1 | contig 10794 bp, 8 predicted proteins | sample TergutEmb28metaG_3_FD_89872 | JGI IMG/M metagenome (GOLD analysis project Ga0123355, IMG submission 89872) | Embiratermes neotenicus P1 segment gut microbial communities from Petit-Saut dam, French Guiana - Emb289 P1 | ecosystem: Host-associated > Arthropoda: Insects > Digestive system > Gut ...
CCATGTCACCGGTAAATATTCTTTTATTACTTCCATCCCTATTGTCATCTTGTTTCTATTTTAACAGGTTTTCTTTCTCTTTTCTGCTTAATTGGACGCACATGGGGTGAAGCCCACGGTTTTACTATAACTTGAAATACGTAACCAACTGTTTAAGCATTTCGGCTTGAGAACTAAGTTCTTGCGATGCTGCGGCTGTTTCTTCTGAAATAGCCGAGTTGTGTTGTGTCACTTTTGAAATTTGCTCAAGCCCTTCGCTAATTTGCTCAATAGCTTCCGCTTGTTCTTTTGAAGCAATGGAAATGCTGTTTATAACCTCCAGTACTTCAGCAGCATCTTTAACAATGGTGTCTAAGGATTGTGATGTTGATTCTACAATGCTTGACCCGCTTTCTACCCGCTCAATGGAATCTTCAATAAGCACAGTGGTTTCTGTAACTGACTTCTGGCTACGTGCTGCAAGGCTTCGCACCTCGTCGGCTACAACGCTAAATCCTTTTCCTTGCTCGCCGGCTCTTGCAGCTTCAACCGAAGAATTAAGCGCAAGCAAATTAGTCTGGAAGGCGATTCCTTCAATGGCTTTAATAATCTTGGATATATTGTTAGACGATTCTTTTATCTGTGACATAGCTACCAGCATCTGCTGCATAGCCTCGTTGCCCTCTTGGGCGTTAACCGCAGACTTATTTGAAAGATTGCTTGCTTCGGTAGCATTATTGGCGTTTTGCTTCGTTTGTTGGTTGATAACACTAATAGCAGTACTAAGTTCTTCTATAGAACTAGCTTGCTCTTGCGCACTGCTTGCTAAATCTGCCGAACTTGTGGAAATTTGTTTTGAGCCGGACAGCACTTGATCAGATGCCACAAAAATTTTTGACATTGTTTTGTGCAAAGTATTATTTATATTGTTTACAGAGCGTTTGATTAAATCAAACGAGCCAACATATTCACGTTCAATTTCACTACGCAAGTCACCCGCTGACATTTTAGCCAGTGTTGTTTCTAACTCATTAATGTAGGAAGATATGTCCGTCAGAGCCTCGTTAAAAGAATTCATGATGTCCCCAAGCATACCATTAAAATCTTCTGCATTTGCACTAAGGCCATTGGCAACAAGCTTAGCGTCAATATCGTACATATCAAAATTACCCATTTTCATTTCTTTCAAGGCAATATCAATAATTTTTAGTGGCTCATCTACAGCTTTGGCTATATCATTAAGCCCTATCATAATCTTTTGCCAGTCACCATTGTATTTGTCTGCATCCGTTTTAAAATCCAAATTGCCTTTGACTGCTGCTGCTTCAATCATCCCGCCTATTTCATTGCTTACAGCTTTAAGGTTAGCGGTAATATTATCGACTGTTTGAGGTACAATTGCCCAGTCGCCCGGCCAATTTTCAGATCTCAATTTTATCGAAAAATCTCCATCGCCTATTTTGCCAAGTTCATTTACCATGTGTACAATGTTTTCTGTAGTTTGTGAAAGTATTTGGTTTACAAGTCCTATCGCTTCCTTAAAAGAATTCTGATATATTGGGTTATCAATCGCATAATATATATTACCAAGCATTATATACTCATTTTGTGCCCCGGTTAAATCGTTTACCATCGCTCTAATTACATCTACAAGATCGTAAACGTCAGAAGTCAACATACCTATTTCATCAGGGGTGATTTTTTCGCGGTCAATATTTATATTTACGTTCCCTTTTGCCACTTCCTTTATATTTTTAGCAAGGGTATCAAGTGGCTGTAATGTTTTGCGTATCAAAAAGTACATAATAGTAGAAACAACAGCAAGACCCAGTATTGTAATTAAAATTACATTACGAAACTGTGTAGCAGTGGAATTAAGGGTTTCTTCTCGTGAAACACCAATAAAAAGCATGGCATTGGGATTACCATCTGCACCGGGCAACGGAAAATAGTATGCAGTATAGGGAAGCAAATCAAATATATCTAATCTAAAGGACATATGCTGTCCACGCCCAATAACTGTATCAATTATATCTTGCCGTGCGCGTGTATTAATGGCTTGCTCGCCGGTATTGGGATGGATAAGCGTAGATGCAACAGAATAGCCATCACGATTAAAAATTGTAATATCAACAGCAAATGTATCTTTAAGGTTGTCTAAAAAATTGTTATGGCCTATTACAAAATTAGCAACAACAATACCCAAAAGTGTATTCCCATCCATAATAGGTGCAGTAGCACTCATCACCATATATGCTGTAGGTGTTGGAGTATATAGTGTTAAAAATTGCCCGTTTAATGCGGCTGCAATTGAGGCTGCGCCGCTAATATCATCCCCAAAAGAATCCCTCATATGAGAGCGCGATATAGTGACACCATCAACACTGCTTATAATAATTTCGTCAATTCCATAATGCTGCTTTCTCTCATTTGTAAATTGCCAGATTGCTTCCCTGTCTCCTTCTTGCATAAGCCTTACCAATTCTGCACTATCACCAATTGCGGAAACAGAAATATTTAGCAATCGCTCATGTGAGGCAAGATAAGCACTAACCGATTGAGTTGCTGCAATCATATTTCTATCTTCAATTTCTTCCATGTTAAGTCTTGTGGTTCTTGCTACATAAACAGTAACAAGCATCATCATTACATACATTACAAAGAGGACAGGAAAAGTTGTTCTGCTTTTAAATGTGTTAAATATCCGAAAAGTAATGCTGAATTTTCTGTCTGTTAATGCCAAATGCATAAACAGAAGGGACATCGCCGCACCCATAGATGTGGGGTTTATGTCTATTGGTAACACATTCATAGTATATAAGATATTACCGGACAGCAATAAAACAAGCGCAATAACAAATAATGCACCCGAAACATGGTCAGTTTCTGATTTTTTATTACTAAATCCACGTATCAATACAGCAATACTGGTAATAGCCATTAAAAAGGAGTAAACAGTGTGAACATAAAACCAAGCCCCTAAAGAATACTCAACAGCCCTGGGCCAAATAATAAGGCTTTCAGCATTTCGCATAAGCGAGTGTAGAGGTGAAGTAAGCGCAACCAAAGCGGTTATGGATGAGAGAATAAAAAGTAGACGAATAATCTTTTTTGAAACGTTGCTGTGTGACATAAACTGATATACGACCAATAAACACGCCGGGGGTGTAAAAGCCGCAAACAATAGCCCTAAGTTCCAGACATAATTATTAAGGTTGACATTGTTAATAAACAATATTGCAGTATCAGAAGCCAGCCAACCAAGAATACTGACACATAAGAACATAAACATAGAATTTTTCCGCGTTCTTATGTAATTTACGCGTGTTGCAATCAAAATTACAACAACGAGTAAAAACAATAATGTGTAAATGCCGCTGGCTATCATATTAATCATGAAAAATCAACCTCCGAATTTTTATAATTTCCATTAATTATCTTTTGTTTTTTTGTACTACGGCTGTTTCAGGTCAACAACCCTCATCTAAAGATTTTGGCTTGCTTAATTATGAAACAGCCGCACTACTTACATATCGCTTGTATTCTTATAATTTGAAAAACGCTACCAACTGCTGGAGCAATTCGGCTTGCGAACTAAGCTCCTCTGATGCCGCCGCAGTTTCTTCAGAAACCGCAGAATTGCTTTGTACTACAGTAGAAATTTGATTTAATCCCATGCTTATCTGTTCAATTGCTTCTGTTTGCTCGTTAGAAGCATTGGAGATATTGTTTATGATTTCTAATACCAATTTTGCACTGTTTAATATAGTGCTTAAAGATTCTGATGTTGTTAAAGCGATACCGGAACCTACTTCTACCCGTGATATTGCGGTTGCTATCATTTCCTCGGTTTCTTTTACAGCATCTTGACTTCTGGTAGCCAAGGTGCGTACTTCGTCAGCTACTACGCTAAATCCTTTGCCATGATCTCCGGCTCTTGCCGCTTCCACAGAGGCATTAAGGGAAAGCAAGTTAGTTTGAAAGGCGATGTCTTGGATTGTTTTAATAATCTGCGAGATATTATTTGACGACTCTCTAATATGATCCATGGCCTCTACCATTTGGTTCATAGCTTCGTTGCCCTCTTTAGCATTGGTGGTAGATTCGTTAGAAAGTTTATTAGCTTTGGAGGCATTATCAGCATTTAATTTTGTTTGTTGGCCAATTACGTGAATTGTAGCATTAAGTTCTTGTACGGAACTGGCTTGTTCTTGTGCGCCTGTTGCCAGATCAGAAGCACTGGTTGAAATTTGTTTAGCACCTGATAACACTTGGTCGGATGCTACAGAAATTTCCGACATTGTTTTATGAAGGGTGTTATTAATATTGTTTACAGAATATTTGATTAAATCAAACGATCCAACATATTCACGCTCAATTCTTTTACGTAAATTACCATCGGACATTTCAGCCAATATTTCTCCCAGTTCGTTAACATAGGAAGAAACGGCCGCTATAGTATCATCTAAATCAACAATGATATCTCTAAACGACCCATTATAGCTTGCTCCACTTGGATCAAGCCCCATAGAAGAAATTTTCTTATTAATTAAGTCTAAATTAAGATTGCCTTCTTTCAGCTCATTCATAGCTACCCCAACAACTTTAAGAGGAGCATCAACAGCCTCACCTATGCGGTTAAGGCCGGCCATAATGTCATGCCAATCACCTTTATATTTTTCTGCATCTGTTTTGGAGCTTAGGTCGCCTTTAACCGCTGATTCAATCATTCCGTTTACTTCGGTACTAACACCATTTAAGTTTGCAGTAACTGAGCGGAGTATCTGTGGCATGATTACTTTTTTACCGGGCATATCTCTTATGGGTACGTTAAAGTCGCCATCACCAATTTGGCTAATAATACCCAGTGCCCCCATAATATCATTCATTTGGTCATCAATGATAGCATGTACACCTTCTATCATTTCCCTAAAAGAATATTGATATTTGTTAACATTAACCCTGTATTCGTAATCTCCCACTACGTTAAATTCATGTGCCATTTTAGAAAAATCATTTACCATGGCTCTAATGACATCAATAAGCTCAAGCAGATCGCGGGTAAGGATACCGGTTTCATCACTACCAATATTAGATCTGTCTATGTTAACATTTAAATTGCCTTTAGTTACTTCTCCCAAGGCGGCCACAACTGAGCGTATTGGTTTTGATATCATGTTAGCGATATATAGTGCTATCAATATGCCTACAATTATTCCGATAACCGCAGCAACTATCATTGTCACTATTGCAGTGGTTCTCAGGAAGTCCACTTGCTCATTAATGTTATCAACAGTCTCTTGTGCTGCTACCATCAATCCATTAAAAAGGGAGGCTATTGTGGCATGTACTTCAGTCCCATGTATCAAAATTTGGGATATTTCTGCGGCATTACCGGGATTATACCTGGCAGTTTCAAACATAGGGTCTGCAACCTCATTTATATACCTATTGATTCGCCTTTCCAATTCGGCTGCAAAGTGGACGGCCTCGTCCCGTCTTTCTCCATAAAGGCGTGGGTCAGCATTTATGCTTTGTGAATATGCGTCAAATAAGATTCTTGTTCTGGTTCTAAACTCAACAAAATCACTATAAACTTGATACAATTCAGTTTCATTTCCTGCATGATGAGCCATCACCATTACAATGCGTCTTGCATCCATGATTTCTGTCGCCATATGGTTTAGAAGATCATATCTGTGCAAAGGATAGTTTTGTGCATATCTGGTATCTTGCGTGATTTGAAAAATAAAGAAGATTCCAAAAAATGCAATGATAGCTACAATGACCAATAGCAGGGAAAATCCCAGACTTAGCTTACCTCTTATTTTCATGTTTTTTAGCATGAGATAAAACTCCTTTTCAATAATATATATAGTTAAAAGGCACATAAAGCGGCTATCCCTACGTTTTAACATAGAGAGTAGCCGCTTCTTATAGCTTAAAAAAATGATTGCTTTTTAAAATCATAAAAAGCCGGAAAATATTTTTTTGTAATAAATTGGCATACAAATAAACACACTTGTCCTCCCCTCTGTTTTGTTCGTCATTATCTATTTTGGACTTTAAATTTTTCCCAATGTTATAAGCGAAATTCGATATCCAAAATTCCGGTATAGCTTCCACAAATTTTTGATCCATTTTTAACCCGGCCTTTATAAGAAGCTGTGAACATAGCTTCTAAGATGGTTTCGATAAGAGATTGTTGATTACGGTCTATAATTACAGCAAATATTATAGCACCTCCACTTCACACTAACGTGCTTCGTGTCAGTGAAGGGGGCGCAATTTCCGCTTGCATCAACACGTAAACGTGTTAATGTCAATCGGAATTGCTATATGTTTTCAAAAAGCCCCTTGAAATTTATGTTATTTATGTCAAAAGGGCACAAAAACTTGATCATTAAGATTAACAGATTTTTAAAATTTTTTCAAGGATATAAACATGGTTTTTTTGCGAAAAAAGGGAGCTGTTTTGTTTTTTTACAAGTCAGCCCCCAATTATTTTTATTGTACTATTTCTACCACAACTTTTTTATCATTATGAATAGCGGCCGCTTTTACCACAGTACGTATAGCTTTTGCAATACGGCCTTGCTTACCAATCACTTTACCCATATCTTCTGAGGCCACTCGCAGTTTTAATATAAGGGTATTATCTCGTACTTCCTCTTCTACCGAAACTGAATCAGGGGACTCTACAAGATTTTTAGCGATGATCAAAAGCACTTCTTTCAACAAAGACCCCTCCTGCCGTTAGAGCTACATTACACCGGCTTTTTTAAATAACGAACGTACTGTTTCAGTAGCTTGAGCACCATTTGCTAACCATTTTTTAGCCTCTTCTGTGTCAATACGCAGTACAGTTGGTTCTTTGGTAGGATCATATATGCCAAGCTCTGCCAAAGTTTTGCCATCTCTTGGAGTTCTGGCATCTGCTACTACCACTCTATAGAAAGGAGCTTTTTTAGCACCCATCCGCTTTAACCTGATTTTTACCATTTTTTCACCGCCTTTCAAAAGTTTATTATAAAAATTTATTATTAAAAGAAGGGAAAAGCCCCTTTTTTACCAATACCAAACTTGCCTTTTTTCTTTCCGGAGCCTCCGGCCATACCGGTAAACTGTTTCATCATTTTTTGCATTTCAGTAAACTGTTTAAGCAATCGGTTAACTTCTTGAATGGTGCGCCCGCTTCCGGCAGCAATACGTTTTTTGCGTGAACCATTTAAAATAGTAGGATTGCGGCGTTCTTCCGGTGTCATGGAGTAAATAATAGCTTCTACATGGGTTATAGCTTTTTCATCTACATCAGCTTCAGATATCTGAGCACCGCCCATTCCCGGGATCATACCCAAAATGTCCTTTATAGATCCCATTTTTTTGATTTGTTGCATTTGTTCTAAAAAATCTTCAAGATTGAAGGTGTTTTGGCGGATTTTTTGTTCCAGCTCTACGGCCTGTTTTTCGTCAAAAGCTTGCTGTGCCTTATCAATTAAAGAAAGAACATCACCCATGCCAAGGATACGTGAAGCCATACGATCAGGATAAAAAGGCTCCATATCTTCAAGTTTTTCTCCCATGCCTACAAATTTAACAGGTTTTCCTGTTACTGCACGCACAGATAAAACTGCACCACCACGGGTATCACTATCAAGTTTGCTAACTATTATTCCATCAATTCCAAGAGTTTCACTAAAAGATTCTGCTACATTAACAGCATCTTGCCCTGTCATGGCATCCACTACCAAAAGAATTTCTTGTGGACGCAATGCTTCCTTCATACGGCGCAGTTCGTCCATTAGATCTTCGTCTATATGAAGGCGACCGGCAGTATCAACTATAACTACATCATTATTATTAGCTATTGCATGATCCAAGCCGGCTTTTGCAATATCTGCCGGATCCTCTTTATCTCCCATAGTAAATACCGGGATATCATAAGTTTTACCAACTATTTGTAATTGTTTAATAGCAGCAGGACGGTAGATGTCACAAGCTACCAGCAAAGGACGCTTATTTTGCTTGCGTAAAATTCCGGCAATTTTGCCACAGCCGGTGGTTTTACCCGCTCCTTGAAGCCCAACCATCATATAAACAGTAGGAGGTTTAGAAGCAAAAGTTAACTTGCTTTGACTACCACCCATCATGTCTATCATTTCTTCATGTACCAGTTTTACAACTTGCTGTCCGGGGTTTAATCCTTCAAGAATATCCCCGCCTATGGCTTTTTCTGTAACATTATTTACAAATTTTTTAACAATTTTAAAATTGACATCAGCTTCCAGCAACGCTAACCTAACTTCGCGCATTGCATCTTTTACATCTTTTTCTGTAAGCTTGCCTTTGGATCGAAGCTGCTTAAAAACATTTTGTAATTTTTCTCCTAAATTTTCAAAAGCCATTTTTATCACCTACAATTTTCTACATCTCAGTTAATATTGCTTTTATCTTTTTCAATTGACAAATATCCGGGCATTCTTCTTTTATTAGTGAATCTATTATGTCATTTATATGGTTTAGCTGATCTTGCTGGTTATGCCAACTTTGGATAAAGCCTAGTTTTTCTTCATATTTACGTAGAATTTTTACCGTACGCTTTATTTGGTCTGCTACTGCTTGAGGAGTAATTTCCAAAGCTGTTCCTATTTCTGCCAACGAAAAATCTTCAAGAAAATGCAAAGTAAAGCAAGTGTTTTGCCGCTCTGTTAATAAAGAGCCGTAAAAGTCGTATAGCTGAGTGTATTCTTGTAATTTTTCTTTTAATTTAGGGGTTATTTCAATTTCGACTTTAGTCTCGTTTTGAATTTTCATTGAATTCATCCTTAAAGCATTTAAGCTTTATAAAGTATAAATGCCTAATGGCGAGTTGTCAAGTTTATGCAAATGCATCAAAAAAGACTTCTTGCATGGCTGGATAATGCCATATTTGCAAGAAGTCTTTTCATTCAATCGGTCTCATTTTGTTATAGCAATTCCGATTGACATTAACACGTTTATGTGTTGATGCAAGCGAAAATTGCGCCCCCTTCACTGACACGAAAGCACACTAGTGCGAAGTGGAGATGCTCACTCTACGGCCTACCCACGACGGCCGGTATATGATCTATTGGTGTCCGGTCGGTTATTGGGTTGTTATAAATGCTTATCCATCTCAAATTAACTAAATCAGCCAAAGGTGTTAAATCACTTATCTGATTGCTATCAAGAACCAGATGACCTAGATTTTCCAAATTGGATAATGGCGTTATATCATTTATCTGATTGTTACCAAGAACCAAAACATCTAAATTTAACAAACCGTTCAAAGGCGTTATATCGCTTATTTGATTGTTCTTCAAACGCAAACTTTCCAAATTAACTAAACCAGCCAATGGCGTTATATTGCTTATTTGGTTGTTCCTCAATTCCAAAATTCCCAAATTCACTAAATCAGCCAAAGGCGTTAAATCACTTATTTGATTGTTAGCCAAAAACCCTATATTTAAATTTATTAATCCTGTTAGTGGTGTTAAATCATTTATTTGGTTGCCATTCAATTCTAAAATTCCCAAATCAACCAAATCAGCCAAGGGTGTTAAATCGCTTATTTGATTATTGTTCAAAATTAGAAAGCTCAAATTTGTTAATCCCGTTAGTGGTGTTATATCGCTTATTTGATTATCATCAAGGACTAAAGACTGCAAATTTATTAATTTTGCCAGTGATCCTATGTCGCTGATTTTGTTGTCTGTCAAAAACAACCTTTCTAAATTCTCTAAACTCTCCAATGGCGTTAAATCACTAATCTCACTATGCCAAATCCCTAAAAGTTCTAGGTTTGTCAGACCTGATAATGGTGCTAAATCGCTAACGGGGCTACGCCTTAAACGCAAAACCTCCAAATTAGTCAAACCTGCCAACGGTGTTAAATCGCTAACCGGACTTCCTTCCAATGTTAAATGCACCAAATTTTCTAAACCTGCCAGGGGTGTTACGTCACTTGCAAGAGTGTTCACCAGCCATAATGTCTCCAAATTTACTAATCCCGCCAAAGGCGTTAAATCGCTAACCGGGTTTCCTATCAATCGAAGTTCTGTCAAATTAGTCAGACCGGCCAGCGGTGTTAAATCACTGATTGGGTTGTCACCCAAATGAAGTTCCGTTAAATTTGTCAAATATGCAAGTGGTGTTATATCGCTTATTTGATTAACCTCAAGCCATAAGACTCTCAAATTTGTCATATATCTCAATGACACAATATCTTCGTCTGTTAAATCGCTAAATCGTAAATCAAGTCTGGTAAAAGATGTGCAAGCTAGTCTATCGCCTATGGTTATGTGCGTAGAAGGCACAGGATTTACCAAGTTTTCTTGACCAATTATTGTAGTAGGTAAGCACGCTAATACTATAACCGTTGCCAGTAGTACAGTAATTTTTTTCATGTTCATAAACATTTCCTCCATTATAATAAGAATCTACGGTCTGCCCTCGACGGCTCGTATATGGTCTATTGGTGTCCGGTCGGTTATTGGGTTTTCGTACAAAGTCAGCCGGTACAAATTTGTTAATCCTATCAGCGGTGTTATATCGCTTATTTGGTTGTTGTTTAAAAACAAACGCTCCAAATGCAATAAAACGTTCAAAGGCATTATATCGCTTATCTCATTATGAGCAAGACCCAAAAATTTTAGATTTTTCAAATCAGCCAAAGGTGTTATATCGCTTATTTCATTGTGACCAAGATCCAAAAGAATTAGATTTTCCAAATAAGCCAAAGGTTTTATGTCGTTTATTTGGTTGTCACTCAGATGCAACCAAATCAAATTAGCTAAA
>Ga0123355_10019510_pt1 | contig 10794 bp, 7 predicted proteins | sample TergutEmb28metaG_3_FD_89872 | JGI IMG/M metagenome (GOLD analysis project Ga0123355, IMG submission 89872) | Embiratermes neotenicus P1 segment gut microbial communities from Petit-Saut dam, French Guiana - Emb289 P1 | ecosystem: Host-associated > Arthropoda: Insects > Digestive system > Gut ...
TAAATAATAGGTTCTTAAGCTCGACCTGATGATGACCCCCAAGGGTCGAAACATGTTGTAATTTTTAAACCTACAATTAAAGTTGTGTTGACGGAAATTTATATGCTATTTATAATAGACTTTATAATTTTATTATTTGTGTTTATGTAGACACGTGACATTTATTTGGACTAAAATGACTACTGACCGGTTTGCAGTAGTTTTACTTTCGTTCGTGTATTGTATTTGCTGGACTTTAACATTGCCAAGATACGGGTTTGAAAATAGCATTTGTATAAAATATTTACAACAACATGTATAGCTTCTATTCGTAAACAATAGAACTGTTATTATTATTATTGGTGTATTATGGTATTTTGATAGTCATATTAAACTAAAGTAAACAGTAACTTAATAATTCAAGTCAGTTCAAGTATTACTATGTTATTTTAATAGTGCAGTGACTAATTATAATAATGGTACAAAATCTATGCAACAAAAATTACATGAAAACAGACACACACACACACACAAAATCAATTTAAACAACAAAAAAGTTAGATTTCTAACAGATCTAATTCCTAAATTAAACATTTAAGCAGTATTGTTCAAACACGTAGTTACGTAAAGCAGTAACATAAACTCTAAAAAACATTTCATATTACAAATAATTTATTTAAATTCAAACTGCTATTCACATGCAATGTTAATAGTCACAACGCTATAGTCTTTAATATATGTGTAAACTATAGTGTAATATTTTGTAATCATCATTCTTAATTGCTTCAGATAAACACAACTTCAAAATTTAATGTATGTGCTTTTATCTATGGAGCACAGTGGTTAAGGTGCTGTGCTACAATTCGGAAGGTCGCTGGTTCGATCCCAGCTGGTGTCAGTGTATTTTTCATTGACATAAAATCCTTCCGATCGCACTATGGCCCTGGGGTCGACTCAGCCCCTATCAGAAATGAGTACCAGGAATATTTCCTGGGGGTAAATGCGGCCGGTGCGTAAGGCTGACAACCTACCACCATCCTATGCCGTTGTGACGAAATCTGGGAACTTTAACTTCCTAAGAAACCCCTGGGCCTGTAATGGGACTGCTTTACCTTTACCTGCTACTTTCATCTATAATGTACATGAACTTGAGCAAAACCAGACAGTTCGTACAACCAATGTTGCAGTGGAAAAGGAATAAGTATTACGTATTATGAGTGTGTGTTCGTAACACGCAATGCGCATGCGCCATGTTGTCGTCTGTGGCCTGCCCGGCTGTACAATAGTTTTTAACATTGTCTCATAAACGCACGATTTTCGGGGGATAACTTTTTGAATATTAAATGTGTGTTTTGATTTTCTGTACAACATCTGAAACATTTCTCATTCCAATAATAATTGAGGGAGGTGTGATAAAAATGTATATTGGCCTTCATGTGAAGCGCCCTTTATTCTTGTAAAATTTCAATGAAATTTGACTTTTCTCGGCAGATTTTCGAAATGTTCTCAAATAAAAAACTTCATGACCATGTGCAATGGAATTCGAGTTCTTGCTTGAGGACAGAAGGACAGACATTCGAAGCTAATAGTCGCGCTTTTTGCAAATTTCGCGAACACACCTAAAAACCCAGAATGTCATTTTTCATTACACTTTATAAGATTTAATTATTCAGATATTGCCTGGCATTAATAAGGCCACAACTAATGAACAGCCACAGCAAAAAAACGAAAGAGATTTTAACTTTGATTAGGATTATCGTGTTTATTTTAACCCTTGAACTGTAATTAATTTGGTTTTATGTAACAGTTATTTTTTTAGAGTTGGTGTGCTCTCTCAAATATATTTACTAGCGGAAGATTAGTGCATAAATTACGTTTCGTATGAACAGTGTATAATGTAGCACCGTGAATATACGTACATGACAAAAAAGATGGCATCTACATGTATATAACTGTTTACTAAGTAATTTAATTACAGCATGTTCAACAGTTTTATGGTCGTAAATAAGCAAACTGTTTTCTATACACGCACACACACACACGCACGCACACACACACACACGCACACACACACACACATACACGCACACACACACACGTGTGTACCTCTGGCGAAATAAAGTTCTCTCTGTGCTTTTTAAAATATTTATCTTTCACGGCCAGAGATCTTACTATTTGTTTTCAGGCTTTCCTTCAGTATGCAGTAATCGTCCAAAAAGCAGCGTTTTGTATAACAACTCTGTCTTCCTCTTCAAAGTTAACATACACCAAATTGAAGAGGCGGATCGTGCAACAAAAACATGGACTTCTATCCAACATCGACGCAGCTTGTAACCCGAGAAAAATTTAGTGTTTGTGTTCTGATTTATTTGCCGGTCCCAGTGGCCGCGCGGTCTAAGGAGTAGGTCTGCGGCCGACCGCCTGCTGAGATTATGGGTTCGAATCCCACTGGGAACATTGATGTTCATCTGTTATGATTGTCGTTTGTTGTTATGTAGAGGTCTCTGCGACGAGCTGATCACTCGTCCAGAGGATTCTTACCGACTGTGGTGCGTCGTTGTGGGTGATCTAGAAACCTTGTGAATTAGGAGACCCTGGCCCACTGGGGGCTGTCGCGCCAGAAACAATTCTGATTTATGTAATTACCAGGAATGTAAATGTAAGGTGGATGGAGATAGAGCTTTATCATTTGTTAACCTTAGGCAGTAGCTCGAAAAGAACGGCAAGCTTCACGCCCTGTCCGCTGTATTCCCGAGGAAAGAATCTCGGATGCACATTGGATAGGTCACTGGGTGGTCCTCAAATCCGGTCTGGATGCGGTAGAGGAAACGAAAATTTCTCTCCCTCCGATTTTGCTGCCGTCCAGCCGTTAGCCTAGTCACTGTACTGTCATACGTAGCTACTTCCGAAGACTTTCCCTGACATAACGCTCCACTGCAAAGGCGTGGACTGAGGGTACGTTCGATCAAGTTGCCGAGAAAAGCAATGCGAATTAATAGACGGGTGTTTGAAATTTAAGGGACATTCTCACTTTAATACGTAATTTGCGTGTTTAAGTGCCATAATTAGGATGCATCAACCAAGGAGATGGCCGGCATGCATGTCACGGAAGGAAGAGATTCAAAATGTATACATACAATACCGAAGTGCGTAGAGAAATCTTGGGCGTCATTGGCGTCATTGCGGCTGTAGGATACATAAGAATCGAGAAAACTATTAACCAACTGCTCTACTGAAAGCTTCTCAGAATTTCTGTTTCTGCGTAGGGTTAGAATGGTACCTAGTAGTTGTATATGCATACAAAAGGAGAACAGCCTATGTCATAATGTCTTTCTTGCAAGCACTGATTGCTACTCAGGGGGCTTGAGTGACAGACCTGTGATTGGCTGTAAGGACTGTCGTCCTTCAGGATTCGCGTCAAAAGCTAATTAAGGACGACAGTAAAAGCACGCGTCTTGACGTAAGGTAATGATTACAGCTGAGTCTTCCATTAGCTGAAGAGTGAAGTAATTTAACGGAATTTCAATAAAACAGGACGGTTTTTTGGAAGTACCTTTTAAAATTTAATGCGACGCAATTTCAATAAAACATAATACAGATTTTTGGAGGTACCATTTAAAATTTAATGCAACATATAATCGGAATTGAGTATCAATTTATTGCAGTAATATGTCACTCTTTTACTTAAGTTTGATAATGATGAGTATGATGATGATGATGATAATAATAATAATAATAAAGTTTTATGCTTTAATCCTATACAAAATGGTGGTTGTCTTTTGTACCAAGCGACTTCACATGACGTTTTCTGCTTTTGCGCCCACGGACTTCAATTATGAGTTCTGTGTGTCTTCTCTGAATAAACTCTGGTTATCTCCCTGATCAGAAATCCCTGACGGACCTTTGTAACAGGGACCGTCATACGTGTGAAGTAGGAATTGAATTTTTAAGTGCATTTACTGTAACTTCAGGCTTCAAAGTTTAACGTCGGAGATAGGCCATTTTTATTGATGCCAAGTCTCGCTCTAGCAATGCCGTCCTATGTTCGAACAATGCTGCGTTGGAATCACGTGCATTTTCCCAGTGATGTGAATGTATTTGTGTTTCATGTGATTCCAGGCGGCTGAACATTTAGAGAGATACGAGGAGAAAGCTATCTATGAAGTCATAGACTGAAACAAGAAAAGAACTTTAATGTTGTCTGTTGTGCGGCATGGTAATGAAGCGTGTTCTGTCACTCTGAACAAGTCGGTATCTGCTATTGTATCGGAGCGTAATGAGGGGATGTTTGGACCTAAGACGAAGAAAGGGACAGAAAGGCGTAGGCACATGATGCGACGGTTTATAATTTTTGTTATTTAACAAGTATTAATTTAACGCAATTAAGGAAAGTGAGGCGCGCGAGAGATATCTTACGCATTCAAATGAGAAGATTTGTGAGCATTATAGGTAATTTGGAACATGATATTAACATTTATCATAGAGTGGTAAGTTGTGAAGATTTGAAGTTCATTGTAGCAGAGTAGCGGTTGTTATAATCAGATAATGGTCCTTTAGCTTGCATGAAGAGAAGAGATTTCTTTTTAATTAGACGACAGTCCATTAGCTTATAAAGAAGTACTGTGCTGTATGAAATTATATGTGGTTAATTCAATGTATTCTGAATTGTCAGTATCATAAATATTTGGCTGAACACAAATTAACCGTGAGAGTTAAATTAATTATTCAATTGTAACTATATTTTCACCACAATATTTGATCAAAGCCTTCTTTCCTGCATATCATGTCCAAATTCTGAACCTGGACTAAGGGCATATACGCGTTTTATTGGAACAACGTAGAAAATAGTAGCGAAAACTGTAGGAGCAGCAGATTGATGAATGGCATTCTAAAATAGGACACTAGTTGACAATAATGAGCGAACACGGTCTTGGACACCAATTGTTGATTTAAAAAACGGAAAAGAAAGAATTTGTTTGGAAAAACAAGGAAAGGGGTCTTGCATAGCTTAAGGTAGACTCCGAGACAGTCCCTACATTAAAGGAGGAAAAATTAAAGACTGTACCCCGAATTTGTGTTCTTATACGTCTAGTAGTAATTTCAGCCTTAACGTGGACACAGCTGAAAGGATCAATGTGAATTTCAAACATTCTCTCTTGAGGTTCAGATAAAAGTAATGTGAGTTTTAGGCTTTGAGACTCTACGAATATTGGTCTTCTTGACAAGTGTAAATCCGAGATATCAGTCTACAATCTTTATTGTTGCATCGTGCATTTTGTAGAATCACTTTAATTATCACACCAACTAATGCACTTACATAAATTTCACATTAAAACATTTAAAATCGCTCCAACATGTTTCGATTCTAGGATAATCCTCAGGGAGCCACGTTGTTCCTTGCTAAAGTCATTTTAAAACCATTCATCAATTAATTCCTTGTATTAATAGGGTGCTGTGGCAGCATGTCATGTTGTGTAAGGGTACGTCGTATAGAATGCGCCCGACTATAGGTGTGCTTACGCACACCTATAGTCAGCCACAGCACCCTATTAATACAAGGAATTAATTGATGAGTGTTTTTAAAATGACTTTAGCAAGGAACAGCGTGTCTCCCTGAGGATTATCCTAGAATCGAAACATGTTGGAGCGATTTTAAACGTTTTAATGTGAAATTTATTTAAGTGCATTAGTTGGTGTGATAATTAAAATGATCAGTGTACAAATTTGTTTCAGAAAATTTTAATGCAGTTTAAGGAAACGATTTGTTAAGCACAAAACTACCTTCAGCAAGGGATGTTTTATTGCTTGCAGATGCCATAAACTTCTTATGTGAGGAACGATCTCAAAGGTGAAGCTGGGATTCGCGTAGACAATTTTTTTGCGGGCCTTCTTACGCGCCTGGCTAGTTACTTGACAGATTGATGTTAATAGAAAGGCGGGACATTTGTGATAAGATGTTCAAATACCGTTCGTAATCAAATTCAGGTGTAGAACTGTGCTATTAAACATATCCGAGTGTATGTCATGCTGCTGTTTTAGTAAATTTGTCGGTATTATAAAAACGTGTTGCTTTGCTTCCGACATCTAATATTACCTGATTAAAGGCCATGCTCAGGAGGTGAGGCATTTGGTCGTCTTATTGTTGTGGTGATTCCGACAGCCACAGGTTATATACAAATCTAGCATCTTCGTCAGCATCGCTATGAATATAATATGATTCAGAGTATATTTTACGTCGTGTCCGCAGTATCGAAGACTACTGCCATACCTACCAATCTACACAACGCAATTTTACAAGTGAAGTTAAAAATACCAAATTTACCTTGATGAAGGACTAAACCCCTTCGAGTGGGCCCTTCTGCTTGGATACTCTTATTCCAATGGCTGTGCTAGTGCTGGAAGCACCTCTCATACTTGGTGTTGAGGATCTCGAAAGGTTTTGCTTATAGTTAAATTTAATCGTTCACACTTCTTCATATCTATCTTTCAGGATGTTCTTAATTCGAGTGAAGGGGAGAAAAGTCACATGGTTCTATGTGTGCAGAGTATGGGAGTTGACATGTCTGTGGAGTGAGGTATTTGGCCAAAACCCTTGCCCAAGAACGGACGAATGTACCGGTGCTTTAGCACGACGAATTTGCTTCGCGCCAAACTGTAATGTGCTTGGTCATTTACGGCGACCTGCGTCACAGTGATGTCTTAGTAAATGTTTATAAAAATTGTGGTATATATATTTTGGCCTTGTCAGGCACATATGTGGTGCACAGTACCTTTCGAAATCAGTCCGGATACTTCTCGATCGGCCTTTTTATACAAATTTGCAAGGTCACATGCCCCAGAAAACTACCGCTGTTATGATGTTAAATGTCCCGATATCACAGGACTAGGGACAGACTCGGAGGGATCAGTTGTGCCAACGGTAACAAATATCGTATATGAAGACCGAGGTGACTTTACTGAGAATCTCTCGTAGAGTGCAGTCCTGCTTTTGATGCTGAGAGTTGTACTGTCGAAGCTGTCTTAACGTTAAAAAGTTCTTAATTTTGATCCCGATGGTCGTGCAGTCTAAGGTGTAGGTCTCCGGTCGCTAAATTGCTGGGATTGCGGGTTCAAATCTCGCTAAAAGCATTGTTGTTCTGCTCTTGTGTTTGTTGCATGTTGTGTAGGCAGTGGCCTTTGCGACGGGCTGATCTCTCGTTCACAGGAGTCCTACCGGATATCTCTCTGTGTGTGTGTGTGTGTGTGTGTGTGTGTGTGTGTGTGTGTGCGCGCGCGCGCGCGTCTAATTGTGCACGATCTGAAAACCTCAACAATGAGGCGGCCTAGACCCGAGTTGGGCTGTTTAACCTTTTGTGTTTTTATGATTCTTACAATAAACATGTTTTATTTCTCCAAACAAACCTGATTGGTCTTCGTAATGAAGATATGGTGTTTTATGTGAGGTAGTAACGGACTTTTTATATAATGTATTCTTCAGACGGCTTTCAGGCTTAAAATTATTAATTAATTTCAAGAGTTTATGAAACTCGAAGATTCATAACATTTTATTGGACTGAATCCTGAAATAGATGAAAGCAATGCGTATTTAAACCGTAACATCATCTTCCCATCTACGCCTAGATCCCCAAGTGATTGTATCCATTCCGGTTTAAAAAAATGTTTTCCATCTCCCGAAAGAGAAGGAATTTGAGTAAAGCAGGGAAATAATGGGAGACAGTAAACAAGACAAGCCTTGGATCACGCCAAAGAACTGAACAGGGTAGGTTTCATGTCCTCTTTTCTTACGTAATGGTGGAAGAATATCCGGCTTCAGAAAGTTTATGTGTTTTTAAACAAAAACAACGCGTTTGTAAAAGTCCTTGCATTTTGCAAGTGGCTTCGTGTTATTCCGGCTTTGTGTCAAGTCAGTTTCGACTCACTCCGTGTAGGTGTCTCCTCGTTTACGTAGCAGAAGATGTATTGTGCTGTGGAGAAGATTAAGAATTCATGTTACAGGAAAGTAGGAACTTTTTTGGTCAACTGAATGCACTAAATATATTTGCTGAAGAAATAATGTGCCTTGCAGTTTTGTTCACTCGTTCGTCACCGGTCAACAGATGCGAGTAGTGCCATCGTCATGGTGCGTGGAACTGAGTTCCGAACATCATTACAGTAATGACATACGGTTAGATGCAGGAAGTGGAAACACGTTAATCCTATGCTGTGGTTTTCTGGATCGTGATACCTTCAAAATTGAAGACTGAGGACATGTATTCTTGATCGGAGGCATCACGATGTGCTAGAAACGTAATACGATAATGCTAAATAGTCTACGTCAGCACAACTGTTTTATTACAAAAAGTAACTACATGGGCTACATATTTCGACTATTAATCAGTCATCTTCAGGCCTATTTTAATCGGTTTAGTCACAAGACGCTATGCACACTTTGGGATCCCAGCGTGTTTACATCAAAGGTATACATAAAACTAGATCATATACATATGATCTACATATGTAGTTACTTTGTGTAATAAAACAGTTGTGGTGACGTACACTATTTAGCATTATACGCGTATTACATGTATTCTTCCAGAAAATTTGTCATCTGCCTGTGAAACAAAGCTTAAGATACCACAATATGTATCATTTCCTCCACAAAAAAAAAAAAATCATAAATTAAAGTCTCTCTATGTAAGAATTCCGACTTACGCCGCGTAGTAGATGAGTTCTACGCTCTTCTAATCAAACAGCCTATAGTTTAATTCCTTACCGACGTATTGGGACCGATAGGTTGTCCCGATATGTCGGTAAGGAATTACCACTATGCCCTGCTTAATATCCCAGAAGAGCGCATAACTTCTCCTCTGTCGTTTACTTCCAAATCAGAAAAGAATGATTGCGGACGCACATGTACCGATTTATCTACACATCCAACGCATAGCTCGTATTATTCGTATATGAAACACAAGAATTGGCACAGAAACCTACTGTTATTATTAATACAGACGGCATGTGATTTAGGATATGTTACCGAAGATTCTGGAGTCATCCTATATAGTTTTATTTATTTATCTTTTATATCACAATGAAGGAGAACAAAACAAGATTAACCTTTTAAAGTCTAAAAGTTACTTTACCTACCACCAGGTTTAACAGACAGAAATTCTGTTTTCTACCAGCAATGCATTCATGTTTTCTGCGTGGATCTCAAAAAAAAAAAACAGCGATTATTTCGCTACACAACATTAATTTATCGATTTTATAACCAAGGTTTGGAGTGTTTACTGCGCGGTACGAGCTGCGTCTTCAAATCAGACGGATACAGTTTCGTCATTAAGGGATTTAAAGGTATTAGAATAGCAAATAGACCGTCTTCAATAACTCAGTATTTTAGTCATTTAATTTCCCATTTTAAAAGAATGTCATGTTCCTTTTATTTTTTAAATCCCTATTTTTATTGTAAAGAATGAGATTTAATTCATTGTTGACCTACTTCGAAGCATTTTATAATTGTAATACCTGATGATGTAGGCGTAGATGGGTCGATAATATTAGGATGGGTCTCCAGGAGGTGGGATGTGGGTATATGGACTGGATTGGGCTGGCCCAGGATAGAGACAGGTGGCGGACGCTTGTGATTGCGGTAATGAGCCTTCGGGCTCCGTGAAATGCGGGGAATTTATTGACTAGCTGCAAACCAGTTAGCTTCTCAAGAAGGACTCTGCACCATGGAGTAAGTAAATAATTAAGTAAGTAAGTAATACCTGATTATGACCATACCAGCCGAAACGTGTGGTATTAAATATTAAAGAGCTAAAATATTGACTTACAAGCATTACAAAGGGATGTACAAACCAGAATTTAGAATGAAAACAGTTTTCCGTCAGTTTGGTAAGAGTTTATTGATGGCAAAATTGTGTTGGCTAAATGCAGATCCACACCTTAACCTTTCGCAGACAAGAGAGGTCCCTGAACACAAAACTACAAATACAGGTTTCAGATTTGCCAGTGTATATAATATTAACTATAACAGCATTAAAAGTATATAATTTGTATATGTAGTACCACATTGAATTACCAACGGCTTTCTTTGAGGTTAAGTTGCGCATATTGTGCTGAAAATAATGTCTCCTGCAGCGAATTTCAACATAATATGTGTAAGGATTACGTACTACATGGAAAAGACATTTTGCTGCTTCATGTAAACTGGTCTTCATTATGCATAAATATAACGAAAATCTGAATTGTCAATGAAAATTCAGTGGATGTCTTCTGTATCGAATTTCAATAAAATTATTGACATGGTTTATGAAATACACTCAGAGTCAATTTATGATACTACGTAATCCAGGCTTTAATGTGACAAAATCCGAAATGACCGAGAACTTCAGTGACACGTAAATTCTATTTGTAGGGTTGTTTCTGTATTAGGGATTAATGCGGATGAAAATGGGAGCTGTCCAACAACGCTTCGTGACATGGGAACATTTATTGGCAAAGTAAACCAGGTCTTACTATGAGGCGACTTGTCTGCAAATTGGAATTTTTGGTCACAATACATGGAGACTCCGCGTGAACTGAATGTCTTTTATACCAAAGTCTCTGAAATTCAGGATTGCAGGACAAATTGTAGGGAAGTGTAAAAGCCATCAATAGCCGTACGAAAATTGGACTTTATTTTATATTAAAGTGTTTGAAACTCGGTACTTTACGACGACTGTTGGAGACTTGGAAAGTTATTGTTGCCTAGTTGAAGAATAAAAGACAAACTTGATGTCACTTGCTATTTTATTTCACTTCTTATGTGCTCAACATGTTTCGGACATTAATATA
>Ga0123355_10019511_pt1 | contig 10794 bp, 12 predicted proteins | sample TergutEmb28metaG_3_FD_89872 | JGI IMG/M metagenome (GOLD analysis project Ga0123355, IMG submission 89872) | Embiratermes neotenicus P1 segment gut microbial communities from Petit-Saut dam, French Guiana - Emb289 P1 | ecosystem: Host-associated > Arthropoda: Insects > Digestive system > Gut ...
ATGTAAGGGATAGTGTGAGTGGAGATGGGGACGGTGGGGGGGGGGGGGGGGGGGGGGGGGGGGGGAGAGAAACAGTGATTTTATTCCTCCAAATTCACCCCATTTTGGAGGACTATGGAAGGCAAGTGATCGGCAGTAAGTAAACAAGCAGCACAAACATTTGATGTGGAAAGATGAAAGATTTAACCACAGGAAGATGAATGAGATGGAGGTTAGGAAACAGTATCAGGCTGATATTTCAAACAGGTTTGTAGCTTTGGAGAACTTTAGTGATAGCAAAGATATAAATTGGGCTTGGGAGAACATTAAAGAGAATATAAAAATCTCAGCTACATAGAGTCTAGGTCTGCACATACTAAAGTAGCATAAACCATGATTTGCTGAAGAATATTTAGGTTTTTAGATCAAAGGAAGCAGGCTATAATGCAGTGGGTACAGGATCCAAGCCAAAGCAAAGTAAATAATCTAAACAATGTAAGATGTGAAGCTAGCAGACATTTCAGGAACAAAATGAAGGAACATCTGAAAGCTAAAATTGAGGAACCTGAAACTAACAGTAAGATAAAAAAATATTAGGGACTTGTATAGGGGCATGAATAACTCTTAAGAAGGGTTACCAGCCAAGAAATACTATAGTAGAGGATGAGAAGGGTGATTTGGTTACAGACTTCCACAGTATTTTGGCTAGGGGGAGGAACCATTTCCCTCAGCAGCTGTATGTGCATGGGGTTAATGATGTTGGCACACGGAAACACACACAGCAGAACCACTAGTGCCCGAGTCAAGTGCCTTTGAGGTTGAGTTGGCTAGTGAAGAGCTAAAAAGTCACAAATCACTAGGTACTGATCCAATCCCAGCAGAACTGATGAAGACAGGGGGTAGAACAATTCTCTTTGAGATCCATAAACTTATTACTTCTATTTGGAATTGCCTGAGGAGTGGAAGGAGTCGACCATTTTACCTATCTAAAAGAAGGGCGATAAAACAGACTGTAGTAATTACAGAAGCATATCACTTTTGCCAACTATGTACAAAATTTTATCCAACATCCTGCTGTCAAGGTTAACTCCATATGCAGAGGAAATTATTGGGGATCAACAATGTGGATTTGTACGCAGCAGGTCAACTACTGATCATATACATGCACTCTGCATTCATCAAATACTTGAGAAAAAATAGGAATACAACAAAGCAGTGCCTCAGCGGTTTATAGACTTCAAGAAAGATTATGATTCAATTAGGAAAGAGGTCTTATATAATATTCTCATTGAGTGTGGTATCCCAATGAAACAGGTAAGGCTAATAAAAACGTGTCCAAATGAAACCTATAGCAGAGTCTGGGTAGGCAAGCATCTGTCTGACATGTTTTCTATTAGGAATGGTTTGAAACAAGGAGATGCTTAATTGTAATTGCTTTTCGACTTCGCTTTAGAGCAGGAAATTAGGAGGGTTCAGATAAAACGGGATGGACTGAAATTAAAACAGTATACATCACCTTCTGGTTTATGCTGCTGATGTTAATATATTGGGAGGAAGCATATATATGATAAAGAAAAACACAGAAGTTTTAGTAGTTGCAAATAAGGAGAATGGGCTAAATAGAAGTAAATGCTGGTAAGATTAAGTACATGGTCATGTCTTAAGATTAGAATGCAGGACAAAGTCACAATATAAAGACTGATAACAGTTCCTTTGGAAAGGTGGAAGAATTTAAATATTTGGGGGACACCTTAACAAATTAAAATTCTATTCAGGAAGAAATTAGGAATGGACTGAAGCCAGGGAATGCTTGCTATCATTCAGTGCAGAATCTTTTGCCTGCCAGTTTGCTATCCAAAAATTTAAAGATTAAGATGCAGAGAACTATAATTTTGCCTTTTGTTTTGTATGGGTGTGAAACTTGGTCGCTCACAATGAGGGAGGAATGTAGGCTGTGTGTGTCTGAGAATAGGGTGTTGAAGAGAATATTTGGGCCTAGGAGGTACGAGGTGACAGGGCAGTGGAGAAAACTAAATAATGAGGGGCTGAATGATCTGTACTGCCCACCCAATATCGTTTGGGTGATGAAATCAAGAAGAATGAGATGGGTGGGGCATGTAGTGTGTATGGGGGAGAGGAGAGGCATGTATAGGGTTTTGGTGGGGAAACCCGAGGGAAAGATACCACTTGGGAGACCCAGGTGTAGATGGAATGATAATATTAAGATGCATCTTCAGGAAGCGGGATTTGTGGGTATGGACTGGATCGAGCTGGCCTAGGATAGGGGCAAGTGGCAGGCACTTGTGAATGCGGTAATGAACCTATGGGTTCCATAAAATGCAGGGAATTTGACTAGCTAAAAACCGGTTAGCTTTTCAAGGAGGACTCTGTTCCATGGAGTAAGTAAATAAGTATGGGAAGCAGGCATAAAATCTTTGAAGTATCACTGGAAGAGAACTGTTAGCAAAGCTGTATTGACTTTTAAGGAGTTCAGCCGTCTGATTACTCAAACAGAAGCCTGTTTGAATTCACGACCTCTTATGGCATTATCCAGTTCTGATTACTCAAGCAGAAGCTTGTTTGAATTCACCTCTTACAGCATTATCCAGTGATCTCAATGATCCTAGTTAACAGAGCCCAGGTCATCTCCTGATTGGTGCTCCATTGATAACCCTTCCTGAGCCAGACTTTACCAATACAACAATGAACATCTTATCCAGGTGGCAGTGAGTTCAACACTTCAATTAGCAGTTGTGGAAGATGCACTGACTACTAGAACAGATTCAACAACACAGCAAATGGCGCAACAAGCAACCTGACCTCCAGCCCCGTATGCTTGTGCTGCTTCGCAAAGACAATTTAACTCCCATGTTGGGGAAATCAGCTATCATCAGTGAGACATTTCCAGGTCTAGATGGTCATGTAAGAGTAGCCACAGTGAAACTAGTTCTGGACAATTCAAGAGACCAATTCATAAATTGGCGACGTTACCTGTGGAGCAAAATGCAAATCTTAAACTTTAGTGATACGATATATCACACAGGGATTATGTTTAAGCTTTCATTTCATTGTTGGCAAGACTGTGCGTTGGTTGAAGTGAAATCTGCAAAGGAGGAAGGCACTTTCTCTTTCCTTTTCATTGATGTGTTTCAAAGTGCCTGTTCTTATCTTGCCCAGGCAGTGTGTGTAGTGATATGTGTGTGTTGCTTTGTGCAGCAATCTGCATCAGTGTGTAACAGCAGTGGTTTACACTGTGTAGCTTGGTAAGCAGTGGTGTCATTGTGATGATGAACCCCACAATCCAGGGATCTAAACTAATTACATTCCACTTTATCAGCTATAATCACTGTGTGTAAAAATTCTAGGCATTCTTTTCCAATCCAGGGACTGAAACCAGGAAGAGCTTATACTTTTACAGATTGCAAAGTTCTTTACTGTTGCCATGGGTATTTACAGGAATCACACAACAAAAATGTCATGAACTGCACATGCTGTTATGTCTGCTATTTTCAGGAGTCCTTTATGTCAAGGAGATACGTGCAAGGTCAAACTTTTTCAAACAAGGAATGTCATCACACTGTAGAACATAACCAAGTCTGGAAGTTGCTGTCTTGTCACAGACTTATAGTTTGCCCCATCTGGAAGCAGCTTCTCAATGTATCTTTCTTCTGAGTGTCATCTAAAATGTGCAACTAATGGAAGAATAACTTGAAGATTGACCAGTGTTTAATACATTGGTACATGTTTATGGTACATATGTTTTCTAAGTACCTCAAATAAATTACAGTCCTTATACTTTAGTTTACATTATTTGTTGCTAGCAACTGGAATGTACAGTCCCTTAGAAGGGAACAATTCAAATGTCACAATAACCTCAGTCACCCCGATGAAAGCTGCATTCAAAATGACCAACAAATCTTTGTGGCTTTCTTTACCATATTTTATTTTTATGCCCCTTTCCTTGTATCAAAATGTTTTTCTGGTTAAAATTTTTAAAGAGTGATTCCATTTTACCAAACCTATCATAATATCCTACAACTCATCATGCCCATGAGTTTCTGTGTCTTTCACCAACTGGCAGATGGATGGAGTCACAAATTCAAACACATATTCACATCTATTTGGTTCACTCACAGATGTCAGTGCATTTTCTGTGCCACATCTCATCTTTACCTGAAACAAACAACAAATTACAACAACAGTTTAAAAGTTCCTGCAACAGAACACTGTTAATACAAGAATTTGTAACAGAGTGAAAAATTCATGTTACAGTGAATACTCATTACAGGCAATTTACAGCCAGGAAAACATAAACTGCTCCAAAATCAAACAGCAAATTTTTTGGTTACTTCATTTTAACTAGTGAAAATGCAAGTAAGCATTTATAAGCAATACATGCTGTAACTATTCCCAACAGTGCTAGTGTGTTGTCAGCAAGGAGAACACAATGTACTGTAAACAGACAAAGTCCACGACATGATACGGTTATTATTGTTTTAACAGATGAATATGCTTATAGAATCTATCTCTCTGAATTAATAGCAATCTGAAAACACAAGTACAAACTCTCCGTAACAGAACACTTGACAGCTGACTAAAGATACTAACTGGGAAAACTTTAACATTCATATAATTTTATTGTTTGCACATAAATTTTTTTAAACAATGAAACCATTATTTACTAATGAATACAACTGAGATCTCAATCCTGTGACAGAGTTTAACGTAACTGCAATTTGCTTACATTTTTTGAAATGCCAAATGGCCTAACGTGACAGTTTCAGTCAAAACATGTAGCCATGCACAGTCCAACAAATTGATAAAAAGTGTTAATAAAGCTGCAGTTACGGTAATTAAGTATGTTTAATATCATAAAACAAAATGGGATGCCGAGCATTAAATTAAAATTTCTTTTTATATTACATGTACACTTCGCTGCAACTTACCCTTGTGGATCGCTGTGGTCCATTCCAACAGGACTGGCCTCTGTCATATAACATCTCTAGGTATTTATTGTCTTCAGGGCCCACCCAGTTGCTCCAGGTTCCTAGCCTAGTATCAGCTCCACCAGTCTTTGGTCTTTGTACCACCTGTTAATGTTTCGCATTATAATATCTTTGCATGCATGTATCACATATTAATTCACCCTTACCAACAGTTATGACATGTATACCTATGTATATCACATGATAGAACTGGTTATTAGTCTGATTGAATAATTGCCCATGCTACATCCAGCAGCAGACTGCAAACTCTGAGGTCAACATATTAAGTCTTTGACTCCTATAAAGACCCCTATAGTGGTCGTACCGACCTGCTAACCTCTAAACGTTTCATTTTATATATTTATTCAACAAATACAGGTACTGAATATTTTAAACATGGTATATACTGTCCGTTTTTTCCTCTTCAAAATGCAGTTTGTTTCATAATTCTAATGTATTTTGCTCCTGTTTTATTCACATTTTATATACAGCATGTGCTAAAATTTAAAAAAATAATTTCGGCGCCAAAAGGTTAAGTTACTCATTGTAAGCAAAAGTAGTGTACTGCACACAAAACTACAGGGACATAGAATATGTTTATTTTTACAAACATGATGTTTACTATTTAACCTCCAAAAACACCATACACAGTTATGCTGTAAAGAATATGGTCTTCTGGGATGCGACAATGTGTACTGTGACAAGAGGGTGTCAGTGAAGTCACTGAAAGCTAGGGTCAGAATGCTTGTAGAAAGTCTGTAAATGAAAGGGGCCATTGGAGACTGCAAATATAAGGGGATCTGTACCATGTTCGCCATGTGGCAGGTCTACCTCAGGCTTTCACACCAGTTAACAATGTTACATATTACATGTGGAATGCAAGTAGCTCCAAGTTAATTTAGAGCTGTCAACAGTGCACTGTTGCCGTGCCATACACAGACCTGGCCCTCAAGGTTACACTGCCACATTGGAACAATGTGAAGAATAAAACTTTCCAGACATGTACACTACTAGATACCATTCATAGCAGTGTGGCTGAAAGCAAAATGACTAATGTAGCAACTACGCTGATGGAAGAGTGACAGTAGATGTGCAGTGTGGATCGAATGATTGCAGATTCTGCATCACGGGAGAAATACAACACCCATGTGCCATGAGGCTGCATTATTCTGCTATGGTAAACTCATATGCGGAAATAACTCTGGAGATTATAGTATATGAACTACCAATGTCAGTTCAATGCTGTATGTTGGGAACAGAGTGAAGAACTGGAAGCACAGGAAATTGTTAAGATTCCGATACGAAAAACAGGTGAAAAAATATTTTTGCCAAGAAATGTTTGTGCCTCTTAAACTGGAAATTTTCTTACACTGGGGCATATTAAAAGGGCAAGGTATACGTTAATCACATGGGAGAGTCCTGGTTCTAAACTACCTTGATGTCTTTGACAGGAAAACCTCTGAGGCAAGGATGTTCTAACCAAGTTTCACTGTATGTGAAAAATTCAAATTCTTACCTGATCAAAAGGACACAGTTTATATATATATTCAAAATCTGCGTATTCAAAGCATTCTCCATCCAGAGGTGCAAACTCTTCTTCAACTCCATAATCTTTCTCCAGTGACTCCTGAATTTGACGTATTTCTCGTTGTACATCTCTTAGAGCACGATCTGCTTCCTCAAAGTCAGATCGTGCTTTGGAAGCCTCTGCAACCAATATGCAGGTGTTAGACTAAACAACTGTAACATCTTGTACATGTCAAGAGATGGTGTTTGACCTGCAAGTGGTTGTTCAGAGAGTGTAGTTTCTGCTGAGTTTCTACAAGTAAAGTACTCAGTAGACTTGAATGTTGTTTTAGGAGCCATGTGAGACCAAGTCTCTTGGAACTGCAGCCTGGTGCAGTGGCTATAGCAGTGGTGGAGCACACAAGTCCCCTTGTGCACCAGCTGTGGTGAGAATGGGGACCTTGGTACTGCAGCGTACTGTACCAACTGTAGTGGTGAAGCCACACTGATTCCCTTTGAACTACAGTGTACTGTACCAGCTGTAGCAGCAAGGTGAGACCCAGTTCCTTGGTAATGCAGCTTACCTTACCAGCTGTAGCAGTGATATTGATGTTATTCCCTTCGAACTGCAGGCTATGTTACCAGTTTTAGTAGTGAGGTGAGTGATTCCCTTAAAACTGCAAGCTACTTTACCAGTTCAAGCAGTGAGGAGAGACAAAGTCCCTTGGAACTGATGCCTACAGTACCACTCCATAATGACAAACAAGTATTGAGCATTGGTGGAATGGTAACTGGCAGGCTAAAACCAATGTACCGTGAAAATATCTGCCCCAGTGTTAACCTGTTAATCAACTATCTCAAAAGGACCACCCTTGTATTGAACTATGCCTCTGCCACGTGAAGCAAATGACTAACCATCTGCGCTACAGCAACTTTTAAATTCACTCCTTTATTACGTGGTGAGAACATTCTGCTTCAGAATAAGACACTGTAAAGAAAAAGCATAGTGCCTACCAGAGAGTAATATCATTGTAAAACTAAGGAACCAACCATCAATTAATTGCTGGGTCGCTTCATCATACAGATGGGCTTTCTCAGTTTTTTGTCCTTCCTCTTCTTCTTCTTCTTCTTCTGCTCCACCTTCCTCCTCCTCCTCTTCTTCCTCCTCCTCTTCCTACAGAACAAAGAAAGCCATGTAATATATTTAGTAAACATAACCTGCAGCATTGCCCTTTCAAGATGGGCACAACAGTGCACATGGGCAATGGCTGGCCAAAGCCAGGAAATATCAGTTATGTGCCTAGTAACATACATTGAAAGAACAATGTCTCATATTTCACATTTACATTTTAAAATTATTTAAAATATAAAATAATATAAATATTTATACATGAGGCCACACAGTGTCCTGCAACATTATGCAAGGGAGGGAAAAAACTATGTGCATCAGGTCATCTGGAGAGGAGACACGGGCCCATCATTTCACTCCCACTAGTAAGCAAACAACCATGCAGTGGAAACACCCTGGCTCACCCAGGAAGCAGTATAAGGTGACACTATCTTCTGGCAAAGCTTGGTCACTATCTTCTTGGACTCAACTGGTGTGCTGCTGGTGGAATTTGTGGAACATGGACTCACAGTTAACAGAGTATACAACATGCTGCAGAGCTCAGGAGAAGCCATCAGAAGCAAACATCCTGCTCTTTCATGTAAAGTTGTGATAATCTTCAAGACACTATCTTACTGCACACAACACAAAAGACTTGGAACTTGCTGCAAAATTTTGGGTGGGAAATGAACCTTCCCCTATTCAGTGCAAATTTGGCACCCACTGACTTTCATCTGTTTCCTACCGTGAAGGAAAATATGTGTCAGGACACTGTTTTGCCTGTGGTAAGGCCACCAGATGTGCTACCATCATGTACTTGATGCAACATGGACACACTTATTACACTATGTGACAAGTGCCTCAACCATCAGTTAGACTAGAAAACTATTATACTGATGACACCTTCAATGTGAATTGTCAGTTTCCTCTACTAAAATCTTGCTTGTGATGTAAGGGTAATGTAAACTTACGTTCTGATCCACATTGATACAGCACATGTATCATTCAGCACAGAAATATGTACAAAATTTTGGACATGAACAGCACTAAGTCAGACTGGTTGCAACAGAAGGTGAACTAATACAGCACCCAGCCATGAATGGAATGTATTGTTAATTGTACACATACTCCTATTGTCGCGAAAGTTTTAAGGCCTTTATGTTGGCTTAAGGAAACAGTATATATGGGTGAAAAAAGAAAAATTTACCAAGTTGTCGTGAAAAAAAAAACAGAGTCAGAAAACACTACTTAAAACATTAAGGCACAGACAGAAGGAGTGTTACAGATTTTCCAAACATAGCACATTTTTCTGGGCAATATTTTCAGCTCATTTGCCAAAAAAGTGTCGAACTGTGACTTGAACCACAGGGCCAGATATTGCTGCAGAAAATCAGTCCCAAAACAAGTTCCCAGGGCCTCACAGCAGTGACTGCTCTTTGTTTTGACAGTGTGCAGTCTTGTGATTGGATACCAACATTATCTAGAAACATGCTGCCTTTCTATCTTAAGGGCTGAAATAATTCAGGAAGCATCCATACAATTATACCCATTATACTGCTAAATAACAATGCTGAATATGTTCTCAGTCATTTCTTCTGTACCTACCTCATCATTTACATCTCCAACTTGTTCATCCTCATAGTGCCTGTCTTCTGTTTCACCTCCTGTAGTAGCAAATTCTGCTGGAGGTTCCTGAAAATAAGCAAATTTTTTCCTAAGAGTATCCATGTTAGTAACATACAGCAGCATGCAGTCAGGTTACATTGCATGAAGGACTGCAGTCTTACTAGAACCTAATAATACAGTCTTGTGGGATGTAGGACCATGTATGTTTTATTTGTGTTTGTATTTATTTCTTCCCCACAAAGGTATCTCTACTTTGACGTAGTGGTGGGGCTTTTGTGGTCATATGATCCTGACCGCTAAGTTGGTGGTAGCGTAGGTACTGATAGGGCCTCCCATACCAGACATGTCAAATGGTCATGACCCAGACAAAAAGTGATACCCTGGCCCTCCAGGTTGGGGGTTGGGGCATGAGGCTGACAATCTCATTCCTGTTCAACTACAATATTGTTAGAAAAACCTATGATGATAGCCTCAGATGGATCAGAAGGAAGTAACTGGAAACAACCTGGCATGTATAAGGAGACAAGAATCGGAACTTCGAATGTGTTGTCTTTGTATAAAAGAGGAGCTCTGAGGAATCTGGAAAAGGTGTTGCAGGAATACAAAGTAGACATAACCACATTACAGGAAATCAAATTTCCTGCACAAGAATATCCATTCAGCTACATGGAGGTCACCAGATGGCAAAATGACATATTAAATTGATCAAATTCTAACTGATGCAGGGCATAAATCCAATATGATAGATGTTAGAAGCTACAGAGGAGCAAATATAATTAATATGGGGAATGAATGCTTTATGGATTGAGAAATGTACTGCGATCAAAGCTGCTACAGATAGATACAAAATGTACAACACATAAAGCACTAATTAGACCAATGGTGCTCTACGGATGTGAGAGCTGGATTCTCAAGAAAACTATAGAAGAGAAACTTAGCGCATCAGAAAGAAAAATTTTAAAGAAAATTTATGACCCAACTTTTTTCAATGGTGTATGGAGAATAAAGTATGATGATGATCTGAATAGCTTATTCAAAGAGCCAAGCATAGTAAAAATAATTAAGATAGCTAGATTGAAATGGTTAGGACATATAGCAAGGATGGAGGATAATGTACCTTGCATGAAGATAACTTTCTCCCAGTCAGAAGGTAGCAGGAAGAAAAGAAGTCCTATATGAGGGTACTTCAAAAAGTTTCCGCACTCTATTTTTTAAAAAATCTTTATTTATATTACAGATATGAGAACAACATTACTTTTCAATATAATCTCCCTTCTTCTCGATACATTTAGCCCAGCGATCTGTAAGCTTCTTAATGCCGTTGGATAAGAAAGTTTGTGGTTGACTGCAAAGCCAGTCATGGCACTGCCTCTTTCACCTCATCATCAGCTGCAAATCGATGACCAATTTTAAACATTTCTATCCACTTGTATATGCTTCGTTGTGGCAATGCATTGTCCCCATACTGAGTGCATAAACGTGCGTGAATTTCAGCACCTTTAACACCTTCTGCCCACAGAAATCTTATGAAACTTCTCTGCTCTTCTTTGGTGCAAACTGAAAGATGCGCTGACATGTTTACCGCTCAAT
>Ga0123355_10019512_pt1 | contig 10794 bp, 8 predicted proteins | sample TergutEmb28metaG_3_FD_89872 | JGI IMG/M metagenome (GOLD analysis project Ga0123355, IMG submission 89872) | Embiratermes neotenicus P1 segment gut microbial communities from Petit-Saut dam, French Guiana - Emb289 P1 | ecosystem: Host-associated > Arthropoda: Insects > Digestive system > Gut ...
GAAGTTTTGGGGGGATTATCTGGGCGAACCGAAAGCAGGGCAGACGGTCGCCGCTGAAATCGTTGAAATTTGGTGGGAAAGTACACAGGTTGGGCAATTCTATGATTTCGTCACCAGACAAGTCATTCCGAGGTATCGCTGGGAGCGGCGCGAAAGGGTATTGGAACGGTTTGACCTTACGACCGACGCCAATGGCAACGCCGAGAGAGATTTCCAAGTACCTGACACCGACAAGCGGAGCTATGTGGCGCGATTGACCACAACGGACGGCAACGGGCGCACAATCAGGCATGATGTTTTTATCGGGCGCGATTTTTCATGGTTCTTTGACAGCGCGGGAGGTGATTTCCCGTTCCTTTACGGCGCGAATCCCGATGGCTACGACTTGGGCGACGAAGTGGAACTTACTATCATGCGCGGCACAGAGCCTGTGAGGCAGGGCAATTTCCTGTTCATCGTGGTTCAGGACGGGATTTTGAGCTACCATATCGGCAATAACACGCTGTCATTCACTTTCGATGAAAGGCACGTGCCGAACACGCAGGTGTTCGCGTATCATTTCAACGGGCATACGTACCACACGAGCGGTTCGATGTCCCAGCGGCTGCATTACAACGCACTGCTCCGTAACTTAAATATCGAAATCACGTCATGCCAAGAAGCATACAAACCAGGCGATACGGTGACTATCACAGTTTCCGCGACTGACAATGACGGCGTGCCTAAAGCGGCTAATGTCAACATCAGCTTGGTTGACGAGGCGTTGTTCGCATTGATGGATTACTCGGTTGACACGCTTGCGATGCTGTATCGGAGCGTTAGCGACAGCCTGCGAATCAGCATGGCGACGCACAGGACTTTCATAAGTGATGGAATAGAGGATAGCGGAGAATTTATTATGGACGGTATGGAATCGGCAATGTCGTTAGGTGGTTCCAATGTGTACGGCGCCCGTATGGCAGCCCCTGCAGCGGCTGCTCCTGCTGCCGAAGCATCCTTCGATATGGGCGGTGGCGGCGGCGGGAATGACACTCGCGTACGAGAGCGGTTTGAGGATACCGCTACATTCATAAGCCTGCGGACCGATGCGCAGGGCGTTGCAACGTATACGTTCACGCTACCGGACAACATCACGTCATGGCGGATGACCGCGTCGGGTATCAGTGATGACTTATACGCTGGGAATACAGTCCAAAACATCCGCGTCACGCAACCGATGTTCCTGCATTATACGCTTAATAACACATTTTTAGTTGGCGATGCGCCTTATGTTGGTGTGAACGTATACGGTACGAGCCTTTCAGGCGGTGAGCAGGTGACATTTGAGGTATGGCGCGAAAGCGCGCCGGAAGATGTCCGCAGGGCGTATGGCGTATCGTTTGAGCGCGTGAATATCCCGCTTTGGGAGATGTCGGGAGAAGGGTTCGGCGAGATTATCATTCGTGCAACGGTGGACAACGGTTATGCTGACGCAGTCAGCCATTCATTCCAAGTTTTGACTTCGCACCGCCAAGTGGACGTAGCAAGGTTTTATGAGGTCACGCCAGATACCGTCTTTGACGTGAATACAGGCGGATTAACGAACATCACGTTTACCGACAGAGGGCGCGGACAATTTTTAGGCGACTTGTTCAGCCTGCGCAATATATGGCGCAGCGGCGCGAGGATTGAGGGGCTTGTGGCACGGCGCGAGGCTACTAACCTGATTCAGACGCATTTCCCCGATATTCAGTTATTCGGCGGCTGTGGCACAGGCAGTTTTGACATAGCGGATTACCAAACCGAAAGCGGTGGAATCGCTATCCTGCCTTATGCCTACGCTGATCTGCAGACCACGGTGATGCTGATTCCGTTTATCAAGGATGAAGTCAATCTGATGGCACTTAGAAATTATTTGCGGAATACCCTGAATGCCGCGGCAAACGGTGTATCCGTTGATGACGCTGCTTTAGCGTTGTACGGGCTTGCGCTGTTGGGCGAACCTGTGCTGCTGGATTTACAGGCGTTCGTGCAACTGCCGGATTTATCGGTGAGGAACGCTGCATATATCGCGCTTGGGTTTGCCGCGCTCGGCGAAACGTTTATCGCACGTGAAATATACAACGATAATATCACGCCGCATATCCATCGAATAGCACCGTATTACCGCGTAAACGTGGGCGCAAACCGCGCGGAGATTTTAGATGCAACTTCCGTTACTGCGCTTCTTGCGGCACGGCTTGGGATGCCTGAGGCTATGGGGTTGCATGAATATACAGTGGCTCACCGTTCCGATAGCTTTGGCACTTTCAACCGTTTAGACCCGTTCCGCTCTGATGCGTTTCTATTGATGAACATCGAAAGACTGCTGTTTGTCACCCATGAAATCGGAAACCGCGCCAACGCAGAAGCGAGCATCACTTACACGCTCTTCGGCGAAACAATCACGCGTGAGCTTGGGCATGGCGGGCAATTTACCTTGCGTATCCCTGCGCAGAATATGCACGAGTTCAACTTAATCTCAACAACGGGCGAAGTGGGCGCGGTATCTATCGTCCGCACGCCGCTTGAGAATTTAGAAACCTCTGATATTGACGGCGATTTGAGTATCCGCCGCGAGTTCTTTAGGTCAGGCTCGCGTGTGAGTTCTGATACGTTTGAACAAGGGGATTTAATCCGCGTGGAGATTAGGGTCGACTATTCCGCGAGGGCGGTGAGCGGCTCGTATGTCATAACGGATTTCCTGCCTGCCGGGCTGGTACACGTGCCTAATTCCGCGAGGATTGATATGTCGGATCATCAGCGCAGAGGCTTTCGGTGGGCGTTCGCCAGAACTGAGGGGCAGCGTATCACGTTTTATGACTTCAACGGCTGGTTCAACCGCGTGCATACGTATTATTACTACGCGCGCGTAATCAACCCGGGGACGTTTACAGCGGAAGGGACGATTGTGCAAAGCGTGGGCGCAAGAGAGTATATGGCAATCGCCACAGATACAGTTCTGACGATACGCGCTGATTAATCAGTCTGATTAATTTATAATAACATGAATTTGATATTGAAATTATCGAATGTGTCGTTTGTGAAGAAATACCAAAGGTGAAATCGAATTGGAAGGGAGGTAGCATTATTATGTATATTGAATCAGTCAGGCTAACTTTTTATATTCCGCACGCAGCCTCCCTTAAAGACAAACGGCAAGTCTGCCGCAGTATTATTGATAAGACAAAAAACCGCTTCAATGTTTCCATTGCCGAAGTGGATACTCAAGATATGCGGCAGACCTTGACCATTGGCATTGCTGCAGTTTCCGGCGATGCCGCCCATGCGCGAAAATCATTGGAAGAGGTAATCCGCTATATTGAAGACCAAGCAGAAGCTGAATCAGCTGAGTTAATGGAAATATTGAGCCTATAACTCCATACAAAAATGTAATTATACATCAAATGCGTAGTTTCTTGATGAAGAAACTCGCTCTGTTTTTGTATGCTTAAAAAATTAACAAATTACTCTTTAAAACCTGTTTACTTTTTTGCTTAAATGTTGTACAATTATACATGAGGTGAAATATATCTGATGAGTGAAAAAAATGAAAAAAAAGAGATAGTCGCAAACGTAGGCGGTCAAGCTGTTATTGAAGGCGTAATGATGAAATCCCAAGACAGTGTGGCTATTGCCGTACGGCGTGAGAGCGGCGAAATCGTTACAACAACAAAAAAACATATCGCTTGGAAAGATAAGCACAAAGCATTAAATATTCCAGTATTGCGCGGCGTTGTGAATTTTATAGATATGATGAAACTGTCAATGGCAACGCTAACCGAATCAATGGAGATGGTTGGCTTTGACGAAGAGCCGGAAGAAGAGCAAAAAACAACGAAAACTGGCGAAAGAATTGAAGCTACAGAAAAGACCGAAGAGCAGAAGAAGACCGATACGTCAAAAATGATAGGTATCGCTTCGGCTATCGGTATAGTCCTTGGTATTGGGCTTTCATTTGTACTGTTTATTTTCCTGCCGACATTTTTGGGGGAAAGATTTCAATCGTTTGCATATACTCAATGGGATCATTCGCTGAATCCAGCCGTTATAAGCACATTCGAGGCGGTGCTTCGGTTAGTGATTTTCTTTGTGTATATACTGCTTGTATCGCAAATGAAAGATATACGGCGCACTTTTGAATATCACGGTGCAGAACACATGGCGATACGCGCCTATGAGTGCGGCGAGGATTTGATTGTTGAAAACGTACGCAAACATTCGAGGTTTCACCCGCGCTGCGGAACGTCTTTTATCATAGTCATGATACTCATAAGCGTTTTGGTGGGCATGATAATCCCGCAGGGGCTATGGTTCAGGGTGTTGATAAGATTTTCACTGTTCCCGTTGGTTATAGGCATAGGTTACGAATTTATACGGCTTGCGGGTAAACACTCCGGTAACCCCCTTGTTAAGATTATAGCGGCACCGGGAATGTGGTTTCAGCGACTCACAACAAAAAAGCCCGATGACAGTCAGCTTGAAGTTGCGATAAAATCGCTGAAGATAGCATTGAAATTAGAGATGGTCGAGCCTGTTGAAACAGGTGAAATAATTGAAGTAGGTGAAGGAATCGCCCATGAGTCGGATAGCTGAAATCCTAAAGACTGCAGGAATCGAAAATTATCTGTTCGAATCAAGAATAATTGAGGAACACGCGGCAAAAAATAACCTTGATGCAGTAGCTCTCACAAATCGCAGAATAACGCGGGAACCTCTGCAGTATATCATTGGTGAATGGGAGTTTTACGGCGATGCTTATAAATTGAACAGGGATTGCCTAATCCCACGACCAGAAACGGAGTTTTTGACCGAATATATCATAAACAACGCGAAAAAAGACACGCTGATTTTAGATTTATGCAGCGGTTCCGGTTGCGTTAGCATCTCCGCCCTTAAAAGGCGAGAGGATTTAAGCGCGGTTTTGGTTGATATATCAAACGGCGCGGTTAATATTGCCAAGGAAAACGCGCATACAAACGCTGTTGCGGAAAGAACGGCTCACTATTGCTTAGATGTAATGATTAATGTTAGTGAGATATGCGAACTTGTGAAATATGCTTATAATCCGCCCGATGTTTTAATCGCGTGCAACCCTCCGTATCTGACATTATCAGAGGTGCAGGAGGTGCGGGACGAGCGCACTGAACTCTCGCATGAGCCTGAAGCGGCATTGCTCGGCGGTGCTGACGGACTTGATTTTTATCGGTTTATCGCGGAAAATTACAAGAACATTTGTAGGGAAATGATTTTCGAATGCGGGCGAAACCAGCATGAGTCGATAACATCAATTCTGCAATCCAACGGATTTGCCTGCTCTGTTATGAAAGATTACGCAAAAATCGAAAGAATAATTGCGGCAAATAAGGCACATAAATAACTTTGAGCAAAATTATAAAATATAAATCATGCAAACAAATATTAAAAACTATCAAAGGAGAAATGTTAAGATGCCAGCAGGAAAGAATTTAGGTCAAATTAAGCGTGATCTGCCGGAGACAGATGCGCAGAAAAAAGAAACGCTGAAAAGCGTTATCGGTCAAATCCACAAGGATTTCGGAGCGGGTTCGATTATGAAATTAGGGGAACACACGCGCATGGTTGTAAGCGCTATTCCTACAGGGTCGCTTACCCTTGATTTGGCGTTGGGTATCGGAGGGCTGCCGAAGGGCAGGATTGTAGAGGTCTACGGACCGGAATCGTCAGGAAAAACAACTCTCGCGCTCTCGACTATGGCGCAATGCCAAAAGCTCGGAGGCGTGGCTGCGTTTATTGACGCTGAACACGCGCTTGACCCGGTTTATGCCAAAAAGCTTGGCGTTGATATAGATAACCTGCTCATCTCACAGCCGGATTACGGCGAGGCGGCATTAGAAATCACAGACCAATTGGTACGCAGCGGAGCGGTTGATATAATCGTTGTAGATTCTGTTGCCGCGCTTGTCCCGCGTGAAGAGCTTGAGGGTAATATGGGCGACAAAAACATGGCGCTTCAAGCGCGCCTTATGTCGCAGGCTCTGCGTAAACTTTCAGGAAGTATCGCTAAATCCTCATGCCTTGTCATATTCATAAACCAGCTTCGCTCCTCCATGGCACTCTACGGCGCGCCAGAAACCACTACCGGCGGCAAAGCCTTGAAATTCTACGCATCGGTACGTATTGAGATAAGAAGAAGCAGTGAAAAAATAATGGATGGCAAAGAAATAATAGGTAACGTGACAACGTGTAAAGTCGTCAAAAATAAAATCGCGCCGCCATTTAAAGTCGCCGAGTTCCAAATGATATACGGCGAAGGTATCTCGCGCAGCGGCGAGATAATAGATATCGCGACTAATATGAATATCATTGCGAAAAGCGGTTCATGGTTCTCATACGCCGGCGAGCGGATAGGGCAGGGGCGTGAGGCAGTGAAACGGTATTTCGAAGAAAATCCCGATATTGCCGCGGAAATAGAAGCACAGGTACGCACAAACTCAGACAAAGCGAAGATACCCGAAGACGCTGCGCTCGCCGAGCAAGACGATGACGTTGACCCTGACGATTTGCCGCTCGATATCACTGTTGAAGATTTCGAAGAATAGACGTTGATTAACAAAATAAAAACAAAGCAGGTTTTTGAAAAAGAAGCCTGCTTTTGTTGTATTCACTCTCCTTGCGGAATAATATGGATTTACCACAAAAATCGCTATTTGCTAAGTAGTCTTCTTGATTTTCATGGTAATTTAATTTGACTTTTACGATTATATGTGTTATAATTAAAATACATTACATAAGCGAGAGGAGAGAAGGCAATTATGACACGCATATATTACAGTGACTACGGGGCGGTCGGCGATGGTGTTACCGATGATTTTGACGCAATTATAAAAGCTCATGCCGCCGCAAATCAATCAACTGACCCAAATGTTACCGTCTGCGCCGACGAGGGAGCGATATATTACATCAGCGGGGCGAATCAAGCTGAAAACGATGAGAACGGAAACTCAAAATCCGCCCTGATACAGACCAATACCGATTGGGCTGATGCTAAATTCATTATTGACGACAGGGAAGTGGCGAGTCGGTATACTCATATATTCCGTGTGGAATCAAAGCATTCGGTTATTAATATGGCGGTGGAAAGTCAAGCTGTTAGGAAGAATCAGGAGAAATTCACGTTTGGTAGCGCAACGGATTTTGAATTGCAGACTGCGCTGATATCGCTCACTGACAAGACGACAATGCGCTATATCCGCGAGGGACCCAACCAAGACAACGGTAGTCCGCAGACGGATATCTTTATCATTGATAAAGACGGCAATATCGACATGAGTACACCTGTTATCTGGGATTTTGATGCTGTAACATCGTTGACTGTGCATCCTATTGACACCGTGCCGCTTGCAATCAGCGGCGGGCATTTTACCACTATCGCGAACCAAGCGGAATCCAAATATAATTATTATTCGCGCGGGATATCAATAACACGCTCCAATGTGGTAATTGACGGGTTATACCATGATATCACAGGTGAGCTTGACCATGGCGCGCCGTACAGCGGCTTTCTCTCAATATCAGAATGCGCGAATGTGACGGTGCGCAACTGTAATCTTTCAGCGCACAAAACCTATGAAACTATCGGCTCGGCTAATGTTCCCGTGCGTATGGGAACATATGATATAACGGTAAATAATGCCATAGATGTGAAATTCATGAACTGTCGGCAGTTAAATGATATTCATGACACAGATTTATGGGGAATCTTCGCATCCAATCACTCCAAGAACCTTTTGTTTGACACAGTGAATTTCTCACGCTTTGATGCTCATATGGGCGTACACAACGCGGTTATCCGTAATTCAATTTTGGGTCATATGGGAATAAACCTTATCGGCGGCGGTATGTTTTTGCTGGAAAACAGCAAGGTGTATGGGTATAGTTTAATCAATCTCCGCGAGGATTACGGCAGCACGTGGAACGGTGAGATAATCGTGCGCGATTGCGAATATACCCCTCGCAACGGAAAGCCGTCAAATGCAGTGTTAATAAGTGGCAGGAACTCCGGTCACCATAATTTCGGCTACACTTGCTATATGCCGCATAAAGTGAGCATTGACGGGCTTATAATCGATGATTGCAACCACCCGGCCGAGTATAGCGGACCAAGATTATTCGGAGATTTTCGCCATGACAAGCAAAACGCGAAATACGCGTATGAGATGACCCGCGAATTGCATATCAAAAATGTGACGGTCAAAAGCGGCTTGGAGCTGATATTTTAATATATTTGGTTAAGTTATGGGAGAAAGAGGAAATATGAACAATAACGACAACGGTTTTTGGTCTGCCCTTGATAAACTTGTTTCGGAATCGAAAATCATAATTGACCGCCCTAAAGGCAGTCGGCATCCGAAATACCCGGACTGTATATATCCGCTTGACTACGGCTATCTTGATGGAACATCATCAATGGACAGCGGGGGGATTGACGTTTGGAGAGGCTCAGGCGGTGAAATTGTTGACGCTGTCATATGCACAGTTGATTTAGGCAAAAAAGACAGCGAAATAAAACTCCTAATCGGCTGCAATGAAGATGAAAAACAACTTATACTCGCATCACATAACGGCGAATATATGAAAGGTATTTTGATACGCAGAGATTTAGTAGGGAAGTAGGAAGAAAGTATTATGAGTGATAAAATAAAAGAAGATATCATGAAACTGCTTGATATGTTTAAAGCAGGGAAACTTGGCGGCGAAAAAATGCCGGAAGATGAAAATCCGTGTTTAGATATTGGCTCAAGAGAGAATTATTTGTATTTCACGCTCCCTATGGCGTTGAATTATCAGCGAAATTCATATAAATTATGGGAGAGTGCGAATCAAACCTACACAGACAAAGTTACCGCTGCCTGTTATTATCCTGAACAAGTTGCAAAAATGCCTATTGATAAATTGAGAGAATATTTGCTCAAATACAAACTTGCCATGCAGCCCAATAAACAACCCCTTATATGGAAAACGCTTTGCACAACTATCTCTGAACATTTTGACAATGATATCCGTAACCTTTTCATAGAAGAAAACTTCTCTGTTTCAAGAATCAAGAAACGAATAAATGATAATAAAAGCAAGTTTCCTTATTTGGGCGGCAAAAAAATACTCAATTATTGGCTGTATGTGATTGAACAATATACCGATGTCCAATTTGTTGACAGAGAGAACATAACCATAGCACCGGATACTCACGTAATCCAAGCAAGCTGTAAACTCGGCGTTGTCGCAGAGCATGAGCTGTCAAGAGCGGATATACAAGATATCGTTTCAACACGCTGGCAAGATATTCTCTCTGATATGGATATGGATTATTGCCCGATAGATATACATACGCCCCTATGGTTATGGAGTCGAGGGAAGTTTGAGGTAGAAATTTGACGCACGTTAAATAGGATATGTGCGAGAGTGCTTAAGGCATAAAAAAATTATATTTGAGGTGGAGAAGTTTACAAATGAATATAGAACTTGGAAGACTAATTGGAAATGGAGCAATGGCAGAAGTATATGAATATGGCAAAGATAAAGTTATAAAACTTTTTTTAGAATCCCACGGAAAAGAATTGCCTGAACTTGAATATGAAAAGACTAAAAACGCATGGGAGAATGGATTGCCTGCGCCCCGCGTTTATGATTTCGTCAATCTCAATAATCGTTATGGGTTTATCATGGAAAGAATACACGGAAATCCAATGATGACTGAAATGTCTAAGTTTATTTTAATGAACGATGGAATGTCATATGATGATATTTATAATTCAGAACAAATATTGGGGAGGATAAAAGAAACGGCTTTGGTCTTATTTTCTTTGCATAAAAATAAAATATTATTTATGCACACACTTGATGCCGAATTTGAAAAAATAATAAAAGCGTCTGCGATGCTGGATGAAAATGAGAGATACCTTATTGAGGATTTATTTAAAAAATTACCCAAAGGAGATTCTGTTTGTCATGGCGACCCTAATCCGGGTAATATTATGGAAACAGCGCATGGTTATCGTATTATTGATTGGAGTAACGCCGTTACAGGGAATCCATTATTTGACTTAGCGAGATATGTTTTGATGTTTAAATATGTGAATTTAAACCCTTCAATACCTCTCCGTATCAGAGAATTTATAAATAAGTATAAAGATAGAGTGGTTGAAGATTTTTTGTCTGAATATATAAAATTGTCAGGTATTGAATTGATTGATTTTGATAAATGGCTAATATTCACATCTATATCAAAACTAAAAGGAAGGTATACAGAACAACAAAAGTTAGATATGTTATCTGATATTAGAAAAGTTATAGAGGTAAATAATGGCTTATAATAAAGACCAAATAATCGACTTTTATAAAGACGGCAGAGAAGACAATAGGGGAGCAGACTCTCGATCAGACAGCCTTGAGTTTCATTACACAAAAAAATTGCTACAGGAATTTATCACCAAGGACACCAATGTAATTGAAGTAGGGTGCGCTACGGGATATTACGGTATGTATTTTTCTGATTTCTGCGATCATTATACAGGGATAGACCTCTCGCCGAATAATATCTCGGTTTTTAATCAAAAAATTGCTGATAGTGGGAAGAAAAATATTAGCGCGTTTATCGGTAATGCAACGAGTCTGTCTGAAATTCCCGATAATAATTTTGATGTTGTCTTATGTCTCGGTCCAATGTATCATTTGCCGCATGATGAGAGGTTAAGGGTTTTTGACGAGTGTTACAGAATTGCTCGAACAGGCGCGATA
>Ga0123355_10019513_pt1 | contig 10791 bp, 5 predicted proteins | sample TergutEmb28metaG_3_FD_89872 | JGI IMG/M metagenome (GOLD analysis project Ga0123355, IMG submission 89872) | Embiratermes neotenicus P1 segment gut microbial communities from Petit-Saut dam, French Guiana - Emb289 P1 | ecosystem: Host-associated > Arthropoda: Insects > Digestive system > Gut ...
AAACCCCCCCCCCCCCCCCTCCCATGTCCAACCGTCATAGAGAACGACAAAGAACTGTTGTTACAAATTTGAACAATTTATGGCGCTTATTTCAGCCTCAGAATGATGAGACATTGTTTGTTAGAAGAGCCCAGGTACTGTATGTAGAAGGGCATCAGTTCGGTCCACGTTGAAAACCCGTGGAAGTTAACAAATATGTTGCTTCTGTTGGCGCCGAATTTATGTGAAAATGACAGGGAGTCGTCACTGAGCAGCGTCAGGCTGTCTTTAACGCAAGAACTCTAGTCTAGCACTAGGTGATTCTGTAGTACGAAAAGAGACTGTGCGAGTTGTTGGGCAGGTCTTGTTTGGGTCGAGGTTCAGTAAAGCAGAAGTAAATTCGCCCTTCTGCACGCCTTTGTGGCACATAAAGGAGTGTAGGTACAGCTCCACTCATTCTCAACTTTGGCATGGCATGTAGGTGAGTAGTCACATTCACGCTCCGGCTGCTTTGCCGACGAGGAAAACGCTCCTGTTCACCCATTGAATACGAAGTTGGATGAACTCGAGTCGGTCCCAACTATTGGCGGAAGCAGGGCTGCCGAGAGCTGGTTCGGAGCCCTGTAAAGAACTTTTTCGGCAGCCCCCCCCCCTCCCCCAGCAAGGGTGGACCGGCTGAAAATGTTTAGATTAAATTGGAAAGACTGACTGACTGTTGCAGTGTGATTTGGACTTGGTCTGGAAGGCTCCGTTTGTTCACTGGACAAATAATAACGATATTACCGATAAAGAACACAACATATTCGCGCTCCAGGCCCCATTGGCATTGCACGCAAGACATTCCTTGCCCCTGTCGGGAGCCGAACCGCGTATCCCCCGTTGTCCAGCCAGTAAAGTGCACCTGCTTTGACCGAGCTACGCGTCCGCTGTTGTGACTTAGCTATTACCTACTTACTTACTTACTTACATACTTACTTACATACTTACTCCATGGAGCAGAGTCCTTCCTGAGAATCTAACGGGTTTGCAGCTAGTCAAGAAATTCCCCACATTTTATGGAACCCGAAGGTTCATTACCGCATTCACAAGTGTCCGCCACCTGTCTTTATCCTGAGCCAGCTCGATCCAGTCTATACTCGCACATCCCACTTGCTGAAGATCCATCTTAATATTATCCTCCCCGTCTACGCCTGGGTCTCCCAAGTGGTTTCTTTCCCTCAGGTTTCCCCACCAAAACCCTGTATACGGCTCTGCTATCCCCCATACGCGCTACATACCCCACCCATCTCATTCTTATCGATTTTATCTCCCGAACAATATTGGGTGAGGAGTACAGACCACTAAGCTCCTCATTATGTAGTTTTCTCCACTCCCTTGTTACCTCGTCCCTCTTAGGCCCAAATATTCCCCTCAACACCCTATTCTCAAACACCTTTAGCGTACGGTCATCCCTCAATGTGAGCGACCAAGTTTCAGACCCATACAAAACAAAAGGCAAAATTATTGTTCTGTATATCTTAATCTTTCAAGTTTTTGAGAGCAAACTGGAAGACTATGGTTTACATCTCGAAGCACTTGTCACTGTGGGCTGCGCGTGCGCATTTGCGTGTTGCGTTGTCTGTCGGTTCCTGACACAGCCTTATCTCTGTACTATGATGTAAAATGCAGTCTGGCATTTCTGCGGGTGACATGTGGCCACTGAGAGAGAGAGAGAGTGCGAGAGAGAGAGAGTGAGAGAGGGGGGGGGTGGGGTGGGGAGCGCAGCAGTTTTTGTCCCCAAACCGTAAAGAAACCGACAGTCTTTGACATTGTCACCAACGTGTGTGGTCGCGTTCAGTTGCTTGCAACTCAGCGCTGTAACAGTGCAGGATGTGGTCGCAGTAGGATATGATATCAGGCCTTCTTATAATTTGTCCGCGGATTTCCTGCTACTTTTCCGGTCTAAAATATAAATACGATGAACAAATTACGTAATGCGGGCTGTCGGACGTTTTGGTATTCCTGTTATGTTTTTGTTGTCTTTTCCCGACGTTTCAATGTTGTGTGATGGAGCTGGACCGTTGTTGCTCAAAGGGTGGGGCGCGTCCCCTGGTTGGTCTTCACTTTCAGCAGGGCGGAACGTGAGATCTTTAAAACAATATCTTCTCTTCATAATTAATATAAAATAGTAAGCACGCGGTGACGCAGTTGGTTGAGGCTGTGCGCTACAATCCGGAAGTTCGCGGGTTCGATGCCTGATGGTGTCATTGGAATTTTTCATTGACATAATCCTTCCTGCCGCACTACGACCCTGGGGTTGATTCAGCCTCTATCAGAAATGAGTACCAGGAATATTTCCTGGGGTTTAAATGTGGCCGGTGCATAGGGCTGGCAAACTTACCACCTTTGTGTGCCGACTGTCTTGAAATTTGGGAGCCTCAACCTCCTGGAGCCCTAAGGGCCTGTCCAGACCTGTAATGGGATTGCTTTACTTTTGAATTTTAAAACAGTCTTATTTGAAAAAATAGAAACTTCGTGGCTACTTTTGACATTCATAGGTCCGTGCATCGCTAATATATTCTCAGAGTTCAACCAACAAGATGCAACGTTTCACAATTTCTTTATTTCTGTTAGACCCTCTGCATGTTTCAGACGGTCTTTCCATCCATAATGAGAAGCTCAAAACTGCACGTACAGCGTCAGACCAATACCGCTACCTGTTGCTAGCGTGGCTAGCAACAGGTAGCAGTAACGGTCTGACAAATACCTAACGCTGTATGTGCAGTTTTATGCTTCTGATGATGGGCGGAAAAACCGTCTGAAACATGTAGAGCGTCTTACAGAAATAAAGACATTTCGAAACTTTGCATCTTGTTGGTTGAGCTCTGAGAATATATTCGTGGCTCCTGTTCTTCCAAGCAACACACCTGTCAGCCATCGCTGTTCTCCCGAAACTCGTCCTCAATTTCCTTTAACGCTATCCCCTTCTTCTGTGTGGACTTTATTTTTTTTATAATATATTGTTTCCCTTTTAATTTCGGTCTCCATTTTCCTTACAGTTTCATTATTTGATGGGATTCTACGTGGTTTCAAATTACGACGCAGCGAACATGCTTGCGAAAGGGAGCCATCTTAGTCCTGCGCTCACGCTCGCTTTTCGCAGCCTCACATAATGAAAATCCTGTAGCTTCTTAATTCATTCTCACTGGGCTGAAATGTAATTGTGTTTGTGCGTGTGAGTTGTAAATATTTAGACCAACTAAAGAGGCTATTGGTATTGGAGAATTAAAACAAATAAGGAATTGGATGGGTCAATAAATCATCGGAACACAATAAATTATGTTAAAGCCCAATAGATTGAGTTGGTTCGGACACATACATAAGAATGCCTGAAACCAGTATTGTAGGGAAAATATACAAATGGAAACCGTGTGCAAGTACACCAGTGGGAAGGCCTGAGTCCCGATGGGAAGAAGTCCGGAACGACCTGAGAAAGACGAAACTTATACAATGGGCAGAACAAGTCCAGGTCGCCTTAAATGGAAGGATATTGTTGAGAAAGACAAAACTCTACCAGAGTTGTAGTGCAGAAGAAGAAGAAGGAGGGGAAGAGGAAGAAGAAGAAGGAGGAGGAGGAGGAGGAGGAGATGAAGAAGAAGAAGAAGAGGGAGAAGAAGAAGACGAAGAAGAAGAAGAAGAAGCGGCGGCAGCGGCGGCAGCAGCAGCAGCAGCAGCAGTTCTCTCTGATTAGAACTGTGCATACATGTGTCTTCAGGGCAGTTATAAACCTAACACGTACCAAATGGTGGCCACTGGAAAGTGATATACACAGTGACAGATATCTTTTGGGGGGACACACACGTGTGTCTTCTTCGCAAGTCTAGTCCAGAGATAACAATCCTTACACACGGTGTCAAAGTCAGAACTATATCTGATTTCAGGCTTCCTCCGCGAAGTAGATGAGATCTGCGCTCTTCTGGGATATTACGCAGCGTATGGTGGTAATTCCTTACCTATGTTTCGATACACCCTATCGGTCCCACCTTTCAAAGGTCCGATAGTTTATCCCGAAACGTCGGTAAGGAATTACCACCATACGCCGCGTAATATCCCAGAAGAGCGCAGATCTCAAGGTCAGAATTGTTCTCGTCAGTCTGGAGCAGTAGTTAATTTTCAGCGACTATCTCGGCTATACGTGTACATTGCGGCCTGTAATTTCGTTTCTCTTGTTCTTATTGGCGTCACTTCTCGACGCTCCGGAAGTTCCTCTATGCCTTGCCACCTTGCGACCTTCACTATTACGCGTACATGAGATGGACCCGTTTCGGTTGCGCAGAATTTGCGCTCGTGTTCGCTCCGTACAGTCTTGCGACCGCTGGACCGTACATCTTTTACTTCCTTGACCTTTGCACAAGGTCGTAAGACTTGTTTGATTTTTCCCTTAATACTTCTGGTTGCAGCTGTCCGTGTAACGTAATCCTGTCTGACCTAATATCCACAGTAATTCCTGTCCAGGTGCGGCAGCGAGCACAGAACCCCGATTTTCACGGCCACAGGCATTTTATACTGCTGCCAAGATGGGGCAAATGCATCAGTGTGCTCGGAGATTGTGCTGAAATATAGTGATACTTGAATTGTATAATATATTATATAACGTCAGTACACAACAACATCAATACAGTAAATAATGTATGCAATAGATTACACTATGGCTACATGTTTCGACCGCGAGCGGTCATCATCAGGCCAATAAAGAACATTTGTTAAATGTACACAAAGGTAGTACTTGAACAGAATAAATAAGCTATTACGTACATTTATTGTCGTACTGATTTATCGTTTAGTTTTTGTGACCTATGGAGCCATAGAGGCATATACAGAGTTTTGGTGGGGGAACCTGAGGGAAAGAGACCACTTGGGAGACCCAGGCGTAGATGGGACGCCATTAAGATGGATCTTCAGGAAGTGGGATGTGGGGGGATAGACTGGATCGAGCTGGCTCAGGATAGGGACAGGTGGCGGACACTTGTGAATGCGGTAATGAACCTTCGGGTTCCATAAAATGTGAGGAATTTCTTGACGGGCTGAGATCCAGTTAGCTTCTCAAAAGAACTCTGCTCCAGGGAGTAAGTAAGTAAGTAAGTAAGTAAGCATGGAGCCTTACTGTTGAACACACTTAACACTTATAATATTCATAATTCGCCTATCGCTATTATTATTATTATTATTATTCCACCATCTTTATTCGCATTAGTATGTTGTAAAATTCTTGTTTTTTTTTTATTCCGTCCGCTTGTTCTGTGATGACTGTGTACTTTTTGCACGTTCAGTTGCAAACTATTCGCGAGTGTCAAAATCTGTGTACTTCAAACAAGCACAGAAGAATATTTCTCCTTCCGCACACATTGCTGTCTTAGCCTGAACTATCCACTGATTATTTTATACTATCACAATTCAATTCACTGTCACAGCACACGCAGAGACAAAGGTGGAGAGCAACTCAACTGTGATCATCTCACAAATGTTCAGTGGCGACACTCCAACTTTACATTCAGGCAAGGCTTGCGGTATACGTTAGATGAGAAGTACATACCGGGGTGATGTATTGTACTTTATTGCAGTTGTGAAGTGCAACTAATTTTATACATATATGAAGTGTAGGTTTTGCAGTTCTTCGACGTCTGTCAAACTCTACATCCCGACGTCCTTACATTGCCTTAAAGTTCTTACGTTTCAAGATCATAATATTTTAAGTTATGACAAGTAACTTTGTTAGTAGCAATAGGCATAACAATAATTTGGCATATTCAGACACAATATTACACAGACATTCTAAGATTTTTGTTAAGTTAACACTGTAGGTTATATCTATTACGAACAAAAGTCTCCTCTCTTTAAATATTTAAGTTAGTTGAAGCCATTATTGAAGTTGTCACATTACAAGATGGCGCAATACGACAGTAAATGTTGCTAGCAGCGCTGTAGCGGCAGTGCCGGGAACTGTCGCTTTGTTGTAATAGCCGCCATAAACCTCCAGGCCAGCCGTCTCGATGCTCTGCTTGCAGTAGTCTCCATCTAGAACGGAATATTGTGTTAAGACATCTTGGTTTTCACCTAATCTGACTACATTTAAAGACTACTAGACTTAAGGGTATTAATAAACGTTTCCATATAGCCTACTTCTATGGGTCCTTTGACAGATTTTGGTTAAGCCTATATTGCCTGAATTCAACTACCTTATTTTTTTTTTCAAACAAGTTGTTGTCTCAAAGAAAACATATTGCTTCTCCATTACAAAACCCAACAGTGAATGATGTTTAGCGCACTGCGATATGTTTATTGTGATGCCTGTAAGATATACAAATGGGGAGCTTTTAAACGTTAAAACTGGAGGTGCACAGGGCTACTTTAACGTATCCGGACCCAATGTCCTAACAATTTTGGGGATCCTATCTGCATTATTTGGGGGCCCTAGCGACACAGTACTGAACTAACAAAGTAAGTGGAGCAATGTAAGACTTTAATTCAATACAAAACGTATTTGTAACAATCTGAAATCTAACCAGCCTCCCTTCCTCACCCCAGCCAAAAAGCTGGGCCCTTGTGCAGTCGCACAGACTCCTTAAACCTGTCTTCATGGTACATATAATTACCACCGGGCCTTAAAAGAGTAATGTAATGCCTGGGGCATGCACCAAGTACATCTCAGCGTTGTACAGGACTGTAATATTTTCTGTATATCCCCTGTTATTTATATGAGAAGCGTTACGGCTTACGTATGCCACTTCGTCACCCCTGCACAGTTCTATAAACAGGCCACGGCCATTACGTTGTGGTATGCGTGTTCATTAGGGCCATAGCAACATATGTTCATGCGTCATCACTGAATTCGCAGCTTCGCATCGCATGCCGACAACTACAAGCCGGCTCGCCTCATATGACTGGTCAGTGTCACGTTTCTGCTGCATGATGATTTACAACAAGCTGTGTTCGTTTGCATCATTTCTTTTCCCCAATAACTGATCGTTACCGTCATGTTTATGGTAACCCCACAACTTTGTGATATGCTTTTTCTCTTATCAGGATATAGAAAGATGTGCGTTGCTTAATGACAGGGATACGTTCTGAGAAACGCGTCGTTAGGTGATTTCGTCGTTGTGCGAACGTGTACTTACACAAACCTAGATAGTATAGCCTACAACACACCTAGGCTACGAGGTATAGCCTGTACAGCATGTTACCGTACTGAATACTGTAGGCAATTGTAACACAATGGTAAGTTTCATTATTATAATCTTGTGGGACCACCTTCGTACATGTGGTCCGTCGTTGACCGAAACGTCGTTATGGGGCGCATGCCTGTATTTCGCTACGGTTAGTTTCAACAATATTTCACAGATGTCTCTACATTGCAGTCTTTCTTTTTTCACGTCACGAAAGGAGAACTGTTCTTTTGTGGCTTACGCAGCGACGCGGGCGGTTTGCAGATCTAGGGCTTCCAAATACAGACGTCTTCCGATGGCATGTGATTGATGGAATTAATCGAAGTGCAGCTTTCGGTATTCAGCAATTTAAATTTGTAGAGGAAAATTAATATTTCAAGAAGCTGAAGGATTCTCTCTATTTTGTAACTAAATGCTGCGTGTCTGCGGCGATCTTCCGGGACACGCAGGAACTATTGGCACTGAGTCGCTGCGTCAGCGTGATAAAGATATTGGGCCGTGGGCAAAAATTTTGATAACGCCTGAACTAGATAGACCAAGTGGCGTCGATTACGAATGACAGTGAATTAGGAACTGCAAGAGCGTAGGGATAGCGAGGGCGGGGGGGTTTGCAACGGAGTTGAGAATAACCCGTCCTTGTGCCAATTGGTCGACGGGTCAAGCACGGTCGAAATCAGTTTGTAACACATCGCATCACAAGTGGCGTTAGACAGTTCGTTGGCTACACTGACATCAGTGGAGAGTACTGACGTAACGAACCGTTCTGCATGCGGCAGCCATGTCAAGTGTCTTCTCTACTCTGTCGGACATTGTTTGCTCCGTCGCAAACAGCGGTAGACATTACGCATTCCCAAGTCTCCTCGCCTTAAGTCTGATTCCTAATACCACGCAAAGCGCCACAAAGAACACGGAAGTAACACGTAAATATGCAACTGCATTACTTCCAAACACACACACTTTTTGTCTAACCCTCTGAATCCCCCGAAAATCTGTATTTATATTTATTCCCGCTGAGGGCATTGGTGTTCGTCTGTTGCGTTTGTTGTGTCGTTGTGCGTTGTGCGTTGTGTTGGTGGCGGCGAGCTGATCACTTGTCCAGAGGAGTCCTACCGGGTATGTGTGTGTGTATATATAGATATGTATATATATATACACTATATATATATATATTCGAGTATATACATTAGTATTCTGACAGTAGTGCGAAATACATCAATACACGAGTGGGATCTGAGAGTCCTTTCATGGTAAAGCAGGTGGTATACATAGTAACCATCGTCTTATGAAGGACGAAAGTCATACTGAATTATTACGAATGCCTGGAATCAGCGTTTGCGTTTTTAGGCGCTGTCGCAAAATTGCGAAAAGCAACTAATAGCTTGTTGTATGCTTTCTTCTGGGTAAATCCCAGGCGTCTGAATTTTATATGCCGACGTTTCGGAACACTCTGTTCAATCTTCACAGGCGGGTAGGTATACTTACCTGCCTGTGAAGATGGAACAGACTGTTCCGAAACGTCGGCATATAAAATTCAGACGCCGAGGATTTACCCAGCAGAAAGCATACAACATTCAGAGCACGGCGGAAGTTTGAAACCAAGACTGATAGCTTCTTCGTTTCCGTCCGTCCGCATGGAACAACTCGGCTTCCAATGAAAATATTTTCATTAAATTGTACATTTGCACATTTTTCGAATATGTGTCCAGAAAGTTCAGGTGTCATCAAAATCTGACAAGAATAAACGGCACTTTACAGCAAGACCCATATACGGTTTTTTTTAATCATATCTCGTTCAGGTTTTCTTAGAATGAGAAATGTGTCAGACAGAAGTTGTAGAGACAATCAAAACACACTTTTTGTGTTCAGTAATTTTCCTTTTCTAGAAAATCGAGCCGTTTATGAGATAATGTGAAAAAATATGGTAGTACCAGACAGGCCACATGTGATAATATAATATGGAACATGCGCTTTGCATGCTGGATTATTAAGGCTACAAGCACACACTCAGAATACGTAATACTTACTGCTTTTCCACTGCAACAATGGCTGCACAAACGTGCCTCCACGTTACGTTATACATACAATACATTGCCTGGCTTGTTTGGTATTAAAACAAAGTTTAAATCGTAAGACAATGTGACATTATTGTAATTAGTATTTTGGAATTTTGATCTAACTTACTTGAGAACGAAGCAGAGTGAAAAAGCTGAAATGATTCACGATGTAAAACATTTAAACCGTTTCTCTTAATAACAGTTTTTTGTTTTGTTTTGGTGTGAACAGTACAACTTACCGCAAGTGTAAACAACTGTTTCCCTCCTCAACATTTTCACCCCGAGAAACTCTGAGCAAGTTTTGCACGACAGTGGCGCCAAACACCATCTGACGGTTATATTTGTCTGATTTTGCCCAGAACTGTCACGTTTCGACAATTTCGTTAAATAAGACTCGGCCATGTCCAGTTCAGTGAAAATGCATTCAGCGGTTTATGGAGTCGCTAAATGCTGACGGACAGTCGAATGCTTATGAGCGTATATGGGAATATTTTGCCGGATACGTCATGGAAATAATTCAGTTATTGACGTCTGTTAATTTCAAAATCCTGTTCTTGAGACAATCATTGTCTTAGAGACGGAACACTCACTTGTGGACCATGTTCGGCAGCGACTGTACATTGTGTGTGTGAAAGTGCAGCAGTGAAAGTGTTCGTGCGGTGTGTGACCTTACTTCACCTGACCGAAAGGTCAAGCTGAGCGGTCACTTCATCACCGAGCCGCGCTCTATGTTTACTACGTTTATCCCGTTTATTGCTTATTCGAGCCTTTCACTATTTGATAGAGGCTGTGGGGAAAAGGCGAACCCTAGGAGGCAGCATGTTTTTGTTGCTTCTTACGTTATTTCACATCGCCGTATCAACTTATATTACGCTGTACGTAATTTGAAACATGAACGGTTACCGAAAGAGAACTGCAGTATGTGAGACGGTCAGCTGAGGCTGTACTTTGGCTTGATAATGCTGCTCTACCTATAGGTCTCCACATATGGATGTCAGAGTACACAACCGTGGACAGCCGACAAAGGGTGTTATTGCAACTTAAGGGGCCGTGTGGCTAACAACTCCTCACCATAAAAGCAATCGTGACACGAAATGTTTACGTAGTATCTCGGACCTGGAGAGGTCCTTTGGAACAGCCTAAGCAATGGGAGACCAAGAATTTGGAGGAATTTGTGGATGAGATTCTCACCCTCGTTCCTTGTGCTTTTAAAATTACGCGACTGAAACACACTTTCTTAATTTGAGTGTTATTTCTTAAAGTTTTAGCTGCCAGGCCTGTGTGCTGTAATATTGACAAGGAAGGAACACATTTCCCAGACGAAGAACAGATAGCTATTCTGCCAGTCCTCGATATGATGACAGTCACGCGTTTGCCCGTGTGTTTGTCAAACTGTGGGATATGAGGACTTCCTACTGTGTCAAGGTCGTCACGTTCATGCTTAAGTGAACTGCAGATGAGTCTTCTTCTTCTTCTTCTTCTTCTTCTTCTTCTTCTTCTTCTTCTTCTTCTTCTTCTTCTTCTTCTTCTTCTTCTTCTTCTTCTTCTTCTTCTTC
>Ga0123355_10019514_pt1 | contig 10791 bp, 5 predicted proteins | sample TergutEmb28metaG_3_FD_89872 | JGI IMG/M metagenome (GOLD analysis project Ga0123355, IMG submission 89872) | Embiratermes neotenicus P1 segment gut microbial communities from Petit-Saut dam, French Guiana - Emb289 P1 | ecosystem: Host-associated > Arthropoda: Insects > Digestive system > Gut ...
AATAACTCAACAAATAAGTCGCAAGCTCCTGAGGATGGATGTATTAACATCCGAAACATGTTGAGCATTAAATAATAAAATAATAAAGCAAGTGACATCAAGTTGGTCTCTCTTTATTCAACTGTTCCTATTATTGTCAGTATACTTTTATTTCACACGATTTGTAGACAAACAGGTAAAATTGTACATAACATTATCCTTATCGTATTCATTCCTCCTCCTGTGTACTGAATTTCATGTTACTTGCACCACGCAAAAGCTTGAGCAGGTCTGCGGTAAGTGCAAGGTTTATTCAGCATTGAGCAGTTGCATTAAGCAAGCATTACGACTGGACTGGATTCTATAACTTTTAGACTATTACCTTGTTGCTACGCCATTAATTGACAGGTTTACTACTTTGTAAGTCACTTGGCATCGAAAAACAATATGACAGTGAAAGATCAACTGAGAAGCGTGTGGGAGCGATTGAAGTACATTTAAGGTTCCATACTACTATCTGTTGGACGCGACTGAAGAGATAAGCAAACATATGTCTGGATAGACGGTTTACTGACACGAGTTTCGAAACTGGGACTTCAACGGCACGCAACAAGTGTGAGCACCACTACATCACAAAGTTCCTTGGAAGAAAATTGATCTGACAGAATTCCTTTCCCTCAGCATGTCCAGGCTTGTCTTACAAACGACTGAAATAGGCCACGATAAGTTCTTCTGCCTTACGTCTCTATCCCCATTTTAGAGTTACAGATATTATTGCAATAGCTCTCAAGCAAACATGAATTAAAGGTAAAGGTAAGTAAACCCTAGAACAGGCCATGAAGGTTCGGAGGGGAACAGCGGTACAACACTACTCATTCTTTAACCTGGAAGCTAGATGGGGTGGGTGGTGAAAGCCACGCCCCGGCTGCTTTACCCCGGGAAAGACAGCCGGTAGCCATTGTATAGAATGCTGGATAGGCCCCAGTACCGGTCTGGACTGATGCGGAAAATCTCACTTCCACCGGAATTTGATCCCCGGACCGTCCGGTCCGTAGTTAGTCGCTATACCGACCGAGATATCCCAGCCCACAAGCAAACATGAACTAACTTTCATAACTAAAATCAAACCTCCATACAATACAGCACACACACACACACACACACACACACACACACACACACATTCACTTCTATGATTTGCGACTATCAGATTTTACTTGCAAACGTATCAGCTGTTATAATCATTCGACGCCAAGGCGAACAACGGTGAACTGGAAATAAGAGAACCAAAAGAAAACGCAAGCCAAAGGCGTGTTGTCAAAATTAGCACTTTTGTCAAGCTCACCCTAGGACAAAACCTTCCCACAGGACATCACCACTTGCATGTTACTCCTCAACCCATTAATACATGTCCTTTAATCTCTGTCGCTTAACAAAGTGGTCAGAAAGGGATGAAACACGAGAGGAAGAGGCGATTGTCTCAGGTTCGTTCAGCGGGAAATATAGCTCTATCAACAAGGCTACTGCTAGACCCATTTGACAGCAAGTAACAACGCGTGGAAAAGCAACCTTATCCCTACCGCTTGTCTTCTGTGGCTGTCAATACACATGAGGTTTTGCGACCACGAAGAATAACGTACCTTAAACAAATATTTCCCAGTTTTCATATTACAAGTCAGAAGTTGGCCATCCCTGTAAGTCGGCCACGTCACAGTTGGTCACACTTAAACGGAACCGTCAAATTCCTTTGATATTACACATGAGTATTGCTACATAACTTGGCCACCTGTTTATCTCGAATTTTGGCCACAGTTTGACATTTTGTGCTATACTTTCTGTATAAGTTAATCCAACCTATGTTGGTCGACCTAAACAGTTGTGAAGTTTTTTCGTAATTCTGCACACGGGCCGAAATCCTCAGTCATTGGCCGATCTACCTGTTGTCCACTCGACCTTTGTTCACAAATACGGACAATAACTCGGAATGCTGTAGTGGAAAATGGCAATGACATGTCTCTGCACTTCGTACAAGTGATAGCGCACAGTTCACTTTTCATAGTGTCGAGTGGTTTCCTTTAAGTTGGCACCTGTGCAAGTTGGGCGGCTCTGAATGGAACCAGACGTGGCCAACATAGACGAGTTTCGCTGTAGCGTCATAAGAAAGCACTCAATTGCATTAAAAGTAAACATGGGCCTAAATACGCTTCTTGAAACAATCTATATTCCAAGTTTATTTATTTGAAAATTCGAATAAAACTGCGTAATTTACTTTGCTGGCATGAGGTCAACGAAAAAAGAAATGGATAATGAATTCCAGTTTCAGTGTTAATAACATGTTGACAACCGGAAATCCACATACCAAAAGTACGAGAGGTACAAACGTTTCTGTAACCTATCATATTCCAGTCATCGAACAGTAAAAGAAGGTACTCACATCACCGTAACACCCACTCCGGTCGCATACAAGAGAGACAAGTGAACCAAAGCAAAGCAAACGTTTTACTCTACCTCGAAGTACACTTGATTTCTGCATGCCCCTTAGACACCCCATTGACCAGGATGATCATCTATTGTAGTCATAAGCTTATTGTTGCAGCTTCAAAAATCTCACAGCCTAGTGCTAAGAATCAAAGTTACTTCCTTGCAATGCCGTAAATAAGCAGGCACCACTTTAAAAAAAAATTGAAACAAAACTTCAAGACCTTAATTAAGATCTGCTTTTTCTGTAATTCAGCTTTTTTACAGTGGGTAGATTAAAAACTACACAACTCGATCTACGCTTTACCTAAACGACAGGTCATGCTCGAATGATAAGAAATTCAAATCAAATTCCCACTAAAACTCTTAATGGAGGCTAAACACTTCGTACCAAAGTTCACACTGAATAACTGAAGAATAAAAAACCAACTACATGCCACTTGTTATTTTATTGTACTTCTTATAGGCTGAACATGTTTCGGGCACTACTATGCCCATCATCAGGAGCTCGCGACTATGATGTTGATTACCACATTGGTCGTTTCGTTCTTGGTTTGCTGTATGTTGGAGGTTAGGTGCAGTTAGGCTGTCTGGGCTAACTGTACCTAACCTCCAACATACAGCAAACCAAGAACGAAACGACCAATGTGGTAATCAACATCATAATCACGAGCTCCTGATGATGGGCATAGTAGTGCCCGAAACATGTTCAGCCTATAAGAAGTACAATAAAATAACAAGTGGCATCTAGTTGATTTTTATTCTTCAGTTATCACAATGCTGCACGGTCCAATAAACATAAGATTCACACTGAATGTTGAATTTGAAATCCACTCACACTATTTAGGCCTATCCACAAAAGTGTCCAAATTAAGTGAACGTAATCGTGACTCCTAAACCAAATACCACCTTCAAATTATGGTGCTGTCATTTCCTGAACACTATGTGAAAATTTACTGTCGTGATTGCAGTTAGGGCTTCATTGTTGTTAATGGGTTGCACCACTCGAAGGCTTTATATTGCGCATCCGAACCTTCAAACAACAGCAAAAGTCACAACAATGATATAAAGAAAAATAACAATACATAGATCCCCGCCAGACAAGAGACGGCTGGTCTAAATTCAGCCCCCCGGAGCAGTGCTTGAATTGTAAATTTAAAGGACGTGGAACGCGCGGACTGTCCCACCATCGCGGAGCCCGAGGGGAGTTCCACTCATGGACTACATACAATGCGGGGACAACATAGGTGTTCATTTGTAAAACTGCGAACATCGGTGTAAAAATAGAACTTTGTTACCACACACCGTGTCGAAGCAAGGTCCAGAAACACGCCAATCAAACTGCGTAGTTTGTTAACAGTTAAACTGGGCAATATGATGAGGGACTAGCTAGTCGTAGGTGTACACTGCACAGTTTATTTTCGCGACCGACGAAACGCGAGCATGTTTAAGCACGCTGCAGTGGAGAAGGGTGGGATGAAAGAGGTTATTGTGGTTGATTCCATGGTACCATTCCTGCCATCTCCTGCTGGCACCACGAAATCTATGTAGAGGACTGTCCGAAATAGTACATGGTCAAACGGCGCAACGGGAACATTGCTGGCACGCTATTCCAACATGCCAGATAAGCAATAAGATACAATTCAAGACAATCCTCCTAGCTTTCCTGAAATGTTGTGGAAATCAAAAAAGAGCTTCAGTCCGGTTCGTCGGAGTTCTGGTTCAGAATCGAACTGCATTTCCCTTTAATATAAGTGAAAACCCTCTGTCACTGCGCTAACTGAGCCAGGAAGTAATGAGACATATGTGTTAAAATGGGTTTGGCAAATCCGTACCTGGGCCAGGTGTAGACGCCAGAAACTTCAAATCCGTAATGCCAGGAGCCCGAATAAGCTCCTTGTCCCTTTGGCCCCGTACAAACGCCGTGTCCGTGCGCTTTGCCGTCCTCCCATCCGCCGCAGTAAGTGCCGCCGTCGTCGAAATCAAAGCGTCCACCGTTCACCATGGTCTTGGTGGTGGTAGCGGTGCCAGTGGCCCCGGTAGACGCGGGCGACGGGTTAGGACCCGAAACACTGTTCACTTGGTTCTCTTGTTGCATTTTTATGCAATAAAAGATATTAATTTAATCTCAAAGGACCTTGCTTCTTAAAAAAATAACTGAATTTATAATTATTAAAACTTGTATAGATCACCGTTTTAAACACGTACGCCTGCCCATATTCGTGGCGGTGACGAATACCACTTTTTCACATGTCACACAAACACGCAAACATCAGCTCGCCATCGGTCGCTTCGCACACTCCGACGCTCCCAGCGGGAGTCATGATTTGAACAGGCACTGTACTCCTCCGCATCATGCATCGTACGCCTCATCCCCATTTAATAGCCTCGTCCTTATGAACCAATACCACGACTGATACCTGCGCTAGTTCGCAACAGATCTGCTGTGATGGCGCTGTCGGGCCGTCCATAATAGTTCCCGCAACTGTTGTTGAGAGGGCAGCACCAATTGGTTACACAGTGTACTGCATGGCCTATGTCTCAAGCTGCATTATTTTGACGCAGTAGCACATTTAAGTGGGGAGTTCTGTTACGACACAGCATGACGAGAGTGAAGTTAAAAACAATACGTTCTAAGCTAAGCAAATGTTGAAACCGGATGTAACGTATAGCAGACCTTAATTAACTGCTGTTGTTCCTAAAATTGTGATAACCTCCGCAGGTGACTCTCAAGTTCTAACATATCATATCATATCATATCATATCATATCATATCAAATCATATCATATCATTTGTTTCCCTTCCGTAAATCCGTACAGATTTACATAGTCCATACGGATATGGAAATCGTCGTATTTGTTGAGATTAAGGGGTGACATCAACACAAGCGTGTACAACAATCACATGGTTATTTAGTATGATAAATATAATAAGATAGGACAATACGAATTGTTTAGTGTAATAAAATATAATAACGATAAAAATAAAAATAGTGGGATAAGTTAGAAGCAATTATAGGTGCTCTTTAAGTAGGAAATTTTCCTTTGTTACAGATAGTGTTTGGATATATACTAACATATTTACAATACAGACTTGTAAGTAAAGAGAAGGAACATTTGTCCCAACGCCCTCGTGTGTCAGTTCAGACCATATGTCAAAATCTGAAAACTGGGCGTACCAGAGAAATTATGGGAGAGTCCATCTGACAAAATATCCAGTATTGAATATAAGTACATTAAACACACTAACTCCAAATTGCTAGGCCAGAAACAAATGTTATGTCGACTCACTACATTTTATGGTCTGTGAAATGTGTACGTGTTCCCCTAACACAATAGAACGTATTTAATAACAGGCAAAGCAACGTTTAGTGGTTTAAACGAACAAAAGTAATAGTATACAAGACTTAGAATTTACTTAGAATTACTCCCCAAGTCATTCTTGTTCCTTCTTTTAACGTAAATTTTAATATGGAATCAAAACGCAGAAATAGTGTTCAAAAATTATGCTACAACCAATCCAGCCGTGAAGTACATAGATTACTGTATTCTGTAAAGTTATGCCTGCTTACATTAGCATTCAACTATAACAGTGAAGTAGTGTAGTAGCATCACCCAGTACAGGACCTCGAAACGCTGTGTGCTTGTAGAAATTACACAAGGAACTAACATACACTTAAGAAAATGGAAAGTAAAACTTCTCGATATATTTTGGTGACAGACGCAACTTTATATGAAATATAATGGTAATATGTGTCAACATACGCATACAAATAATGAATAATAGTGTTCTTAAAATGGCACAGTCAAGTTTTTCTTTTCTAAAAATTCCTCACGTCACAGGCGTAAATATATTTAACTCACAGCTCGTTGGAACTGCCGACAACATGTACTTTGATGGTAAAGCAGTGTGACTATTTCTCACAATTCCGGTCCCCGGCTTTTCACCTGGAAGACCCGGGTTCATTCACATGGCAGTCCTTGTTGATCTTGTGGTGGAACAAAATGGCACTGCAACAAGCTGGAATACTTCAGTTTTCCCTTATAAACATCATTTCACCCTCGCACCATTCTCATGTTAATCTGTCTGCTATCAGCGTTACATAATCTTACAAACTGAGAGCGTCACTAGGGGAAACACAAAAAGACAAGATAAACGAAACATACCTAATGATGACGCGATGGGAATAACAAACAAACATCATGAGGCGTGACTGTACACGTCGTTAGACGTCATAATCGTACCATACTATAGTTGTTTTCAGATAGCAAGACGAAATTTCTGAGAATTTCTGGTCAGAAAACCACGTGTTTCATGCATTACTTTGTGTAATATAATGCGTTGGTAGAGTGTCTTTGAATAAGCCTGGCCCACTATCACACTTCGTGAGGAAGAAATTTCGAAACGGTAATAAATGACGCAAGAAAAATGTATGGGCAAAGATCGACATTTTCGTACATAAAATAACGTCACACTCACGTAAATGGAATAAAATTATGCTCAGAATTATGGTCTCTGTGAATTAAATTCGATCCGTGTCCTAGCTACATTTATTTGCGTAACAATGACACAAGGCCTTGCGTTTCTTTGCTTGCCCCACAACTTACCATGACGAGAAATTCACTCTGTAAAAGTCGTGGCATCTATCTGCTAACCATTTGATGTGGGCGACACAGGACTGCAGACCGGCCCGATATTTGTCACGAAAAGGAAATGGCAGCCATTATACATTCAGAATTTGAGGCTATTTTAATTCTGTTCAGAATCTCACAAATTACTTCACTAAAATCAATGTTCATCTGATTCTCTGGTGTTCCCACACTTCTTTCAAATTCCTACTTCGTAGCAGATTTCTTTCAAAAACTTCGCGTTAATTTCTAATTTCCCTACTTGAGTTACCTAACCCACAAATATGAACACCGAGACTTTTTGTTAAATTACAACCCGCTGTAGCAGTGGTGCCAGTATATGGTTTTTGTACTTTGAAATTAATATTGTGCATACAGAGAGACAGAGAGAGAGAGAAATTGCTTCTTTTTTTCCGTATGTCACTGTGTGTTTTACCAGCGCTATTCACATTATATGAGCATTACAAGTTTGCCTGTCTCCATGCCGTAGCTAACGCTAAATATAAGCTTCAGTATTTCATTATCACGTTCCAGTATACTTATACTGACGTATTAGTGACCCTCCTTCTTGATTTCGCAATTAGCGTGCAGAAGATTTATTCATTCTACATTAGCAGTCACTTCTATAAATGAACTTATGTAATGATGCATCTTCGGTTTTACGAAGGCTTTTCAATAATAGAATTCCACTAAAGTTACAAAAAAGTAAATTTGTCCCTGCCCACTCTATAAAGGCATACTATGGGAGTAAATTTATAGCTCTACCCATTCTTAAACTCAGCACTCATTGGTGGTAAGTGGTCAAATTCTCGCCCCAGCCGATTTACTCCCGAGCATGAACCCCGGTACCACTGAAGAGGAAGCTGGATGGGCTTCAAAGTCGAGCTGGAAGTTTTAGAGAAAAATAAAGTCTCTCTCTTCTGCCAGGATTTGGACCCCGGATCGTAGGTCATACAAATTAAGTAAGAAGTCAGAGTTAAATATTTCTCTTTTATTCCACTGAAATCTTTCAGCACAATTCCCGAGCATATTCATGCATTTACACCACAATGGGCAAGAGCTTAATAGTTCCATCGCAGAATGAACCGGGTTCTCGCATTCGCAGACATTCTTGAACAACAAATTCCACTTCCTCATTACTATGGAATCGGAGATTACTCAAGTGTTTCTTCAGGGTCCCAAGCAAAGAACGGTCTGACTGAGCAAGTTCATAACTGTAGGACAGACGATCCAGAAGTTCACATTGAAAGGCTAGCAGCTTGTGGACAGCAAGGACTCTTGGCGCCCGGAGCGAGCAAGCACAATGGCTGCCACTAACAGAAATTAAGAACTTTAAGAATATAACAATTATTTATTGAAAATTCCTTTTCGGCTCAATAATTTTAAATTGTTGAGCGTGTTAAATAAACTTTTTCGTTTACAACGTTCACTGAGCATTTACTTTGCCGCCTCTTGGACTCTGCCGCCCGAGGCAGCTGCACACCCTCCCCCCATCCCCTCCCCCAGCTAGGCACCTGCCTGCATCAAGTCTCGTGTCTGACGTGCGTGTTGAAGGACCACACCTCGCCGTAGCAGACTGGGTCTGTTCCCGCGAATTACCTCACTCCGTCTTCGAAGCGAACCACAGTAGGCTGTAGCGTAGGGAATTCAGCCCAGAATGTAGTGCCCTGCTTCTTCCAGCATACGGACACATTTTGAAAGGTTGAAACATGTTGGAGTGATGTATGGTGTTAAGCTTTTGGCGCCGGAATTATTTTTTTTTTTTAATTTTAGCACACACTGTATATAAAATGTGAATAAAACAGGAACCAAATATATTAGAATTATGAAACAAACTGCATTTTGAAGAGAAAAAAGCGGAGAGTATGTACCGTGTTTAAAATATTCAGTACCTATTTTTGTTGAATAAATATATAAAATGCAACGTTTAGAGGTTAGCGGTGCTGTACGACCACTATAGGGGTCTTTAGGCGTCAAATGGTTAATAAAGTAGTGTTTTTAATAACATATGAGCGTATCGGTTAGGTATTTATTCGATACAGAGATATTAGCGCAAGGATATGACCAGATAAAGTCTACCATGGTTATTTGTTCTTCTCATGGTGCAACAGCCCCCAGTGGGCCAGAACCTCCTCATTATCCAGGTTTCACAATCATTCTCAGACACACCGCACTCGGCAGGACTCTTCTGGACGAGTGATCAGTCCGATGCAGAGACCTCTACCTGACAACACACAACACTCACTCCATGCCCCCGGCGGGATTCGAACCCACAATCTCAGCAAGCGAGCGGCTGCAAACCCACGCCTTAGACCGCGCAGCCACCGGGATCGGCCGACGATGGGCATTAGAATTTTAATTTACGAAGGATTCGAGTTGTGAGAGCGAGAAAGATTGGTTAATTTCGTTTTTTTTTTGTCTGTACACCACTCAAATAATTTTTTTTTTTAATATTTCTATTTTCTATTTGACCTCCTTAACTATGCAGCCAGAAGAACTATTCTTACATATAAAATATAGCGGAGGGGGGGGGGCAATTGCCACCCCTTGCACCCCAAATATTATGCCTATGCCTGTATCACTTTTCAGTGGTACTCAGTGGTATGAATATTCGTCGGTAACAACTCAATCACACTACGAAACTTTCGCTGGACCAAGTTCGCATTGTTCTTGCCACTGCGAATCATTTTATCTCCTAAACAGCATGTGACTGCCTCTGAGACCCCCTGCTGCATGTTACCTCATTACAACAGCTACCTCCTACCGAAACACTGAATAGGCTACTGGATCAACACAAATTTACGGGCCAGGAAAGCTTACTTATTCAGCATGCTCCTGCCTTGTTACAGTCTTCTGTTGCTAGCCTGATAGAGCCCGTATTTTTAATTAAGACAATATTTTAGATGTTTTATTGCAAATAATAGACAAACACTGGCCCGATACAAAGCCAATAACGTCATGGGTAACAACACTGATGGTGATCTCATGTAGGTCAAAGGCGTAAGTCAAGAAACCTTGCACTGACACTTGTGCAATAAAATATAGTTGCTTTTTTTCTTCAGATTTTGAATATTCGGGAGTTAATTCTCAGGTTAATGAGGTCGGAGAATCAAACACTGCTAAGAGTACTTCCACCATGGCTCGCGATTCTTAACAACTGAATCTACGTTACTACTGTGTTTTCTTCGGAAAACATTTCTTTGAATGAATAATAAACATGTGAGTAGGATATAAGAGAAGCTGATTATTTATTGCTAGAATATTTCCACTGCAGTATTCTTTTTTTTTCTGAGAAACGTTTAAAGCCACATCTCAGTCCAACTCACATACAGCATTTTCCTTCATATCTTTTCATGTCTTCGAACTTTTTCTCTCTGACCTGTTCACATCCTCACAATACAATGCCCTCCGATTCAATTTAATGTCATTCCTCCCAACTCCTCAGATTCTCAAGGGTTCGTTTCCAGAAGAACTTCCACATATTTGGCAAGTTATTTTTTGTTTTTCTATATGCTGCCAAGTTCTATGATACTATGACCTCACTAACTTAATTACACTAACACCTTAGTGACCTCCATACATTAGGAAGTTTCTTCGCACGAAATAGTGGGGTTAGGAATGCCCCCGCAGACCCTTCATTGTGGGGGGTTACCCATACCCACAGAATACTAATATATATATATATATATATATATATATATATAT
>Ga0123355_10019515_pt1 | contig 10790 bp, 5 predicted proteins | sample TergutEmb28metaG_3_FD_89872 | JGI IMG/M metagenome (GOLD analysis project Ga0123355, IMG submission 89872) | Embiratermes neotenicus P1 segment gut microbial communities from Petit-Saut dam, French Guiana - Emb289 P1 | ecosystem: Host-associated > Arthropoda: Insects > Digestive system > Gut ...
AACCTTGTACCCTAACTTGTGCACCCTGTACCCTAATTTGTGCGCCCTCTATCCTAACTTGTCCACCCTGTACCCTAACTTGTGCATCCTCTATCCTAACTTGTGCACCTTGTACCCTAACTTTGCCTGCTTTCTATTTGCTTCTTATTACGTCCAAAGATGCCTTCCCAATTCCGTACTTCATAGAGTGCAAGTGGATAATCATTGATAAGAAGAGATGATATGGAGGTGGAGTAAAACAATTATTGTCTATTTCAAGTTGTTATTACACAGTTTATATAGAAGAAACGAAAGAAAAAGTCAGGATGCCCGGATTCCATATGTTGAAACGAGTCGGATCTCTTGAGTCGGAAATAATATTGATAAAAATTTGCTTTTTTTACATTCGCGTATGCTTTGTTTTCTTTCTTCTGGCCCAAATGCACCACGCAGAATCTGTGGGATTACGACTGTAGTACTCATCCATGAAACAGACCCTTAAAAACGCGTTTATTTCCATTTACAATTTTTAGACACGAATTTAGTAATTAGTGGACTAGGTTCCAGCTGTAGCCTTCTGCAGGTTGCAGAGGTACAGCATTATGCAACGCAAATACTTCCCCATGTCATAAAATCAGTTACGTTGACTTTATTTTGTTGAAATTCAATCGAGTTTAAAGACATGTAACGAATTTACGTAGGTCCCTATCAATCACGTCGCTCCATTTGTGCCTGTGACACCTCATTGAGACTATTCTGTTGAAACCTCCAACAGACAGCATTTTGTGTATGCGAAATTCTTACCTGGAGAATTTCACTCATTCTTCAGTCATGCAGAGGCCTTATTCATACTCACGTTTATAACTACGCAGCGCATATGTGATTCCTGTACTTATGGGCAATTACAGAAGTCAAATCGCGAATTAATATGTTTCCTTCTCAGAGCGGACAATATTTAACATAACTTATTAGTCCTTTAGAATAGGACTTCAAGAAAAATAGAGGTAGTTCATGGCAACAACACACTGACACAGGCGCGTGCTGTTGCAAAAATTAAGGTCAAAATTCGGGCACGTCCGCAAGAACTACAAATAAGACGTAAGAAATCACTCAAAAACAAGGATTTAGCAAATTACATTAGTTTAGCAAAATGAGTACCTTTGGGACCCATGCTATTTATCTAAATCTTTAAGCCTACCAGTTGAGTGTAAGGGAATGTGGTGAGTAGCGACGAATGTACAAACACCCATATCTATATGGAGCAACTGACTACACATTGGAAATATTAGTAGAAGTTGTGAAAGGTTAGTAACCGACGGCAAATAACAGTCATTAAATTGTGAGAAAATTATAAAAGTGCACTCTTTACTTCACGCCGATTTTATACGTCGATTGAAAACACATGAGTGATTTACTATCAATAAGCCTATCCTATTCCGTCCCCACAAAGAGCAAACTTTCAGACTGATGCCCAAGAAATATACCAGAACTTTAATTCAATTTGTTACAGCCACACGCAACGATCCGTAAAGAGAAAGAAAACAAGAGAGCCAAAGAAGTTGAAAGAAATTTAATTTGTCTTGTTTTCTTTAGTTGAACTGATCGCTGTAACAATATTGTTCAAAGTAAGTCGGAAACGAGGGATTGGGTGTGGTTGGTAAGGTGAATGAGGGGCGTAAGGAAAATAGCTCTTCCGAAGGAAAGGTAAGCCACCCTGACCGTGTTATCCGGGGTAAGTCAATTACGACGTACAGTTCCGATGGCTTCTGCAAAATTCGCTGAAAGAAGGGAAAGATGGGGCTTGGGATTTGAAGACGGGGGAAACAGTCAACAGTAAAACGAGCTTAAAGGTCTTGATAACAGTTACCTCTTTTCCAACTGAAAGCTAGCAGCCAAGTCCGAGCTGACTCTTCATGTTAGCGGTATAAATTAAAAGGTGTGGAAGCCGTTAATACTAAAACCTACGATATAGAGACGTTTCCCCATCAAAAAACTAAACTCGTTTCTTGATACGTTTCCCAATCAGAATACTACACGCGTTTCCGCAGACGATTCCCCATCAAAACACTATATGGGTTTCTTGAGACCTTTCCCAGTCAAACAACTACATGCGTTTCTTGAGAAGTTTCCCCATGAAAAAACTACATGCGTTTCTTGAGACGTCTCCCCATCAAAACACTATATGCGTTTCTTGAGACGTTTCCCCATCAAAACACTACATACGTTTCTTGAGACGTCTCCCCATCAGAACACTACATGCGTTTCTTGAGACGTCTCCCCATCAAAACACTACATGCATTTCTTGAGACGTCTCCCCATGAAAACACTATATGCGTTTCTTGATACGTTTCCCCATAAAAACACTACATGCTTTTATTGAGACGTCTCCCCATGAAAACACTATATGCCTTTCTTGAGACGTCTCCCAATCAGAACACTACATGCGTTTCTTGGGACTTCTCCCCATCAGAACACTACATGCGTTTCTTGAGACGTCTCCCCATCAAAACACTATATGCTTTTCTTGAGACGCTTCCCCATCAAAACACTACATACGTTTCTTGAGATCCCTCCCCATCAGAACACTACATACGTTTATTGAGACGTCTACCCATCAAAACACTACATACGTTTATTGAGAAGTCTCCCCATCAAAACACTGTATGCGTTTCAATCCTCCCTCGAACCACATGCGGGGCTCATAGGAACCTCGCTGCTTTAGTTATCCTTAATACACTGAGAAACGAAAGCATATCACACAGTTCCTCAGTCTGTGACTTCTTCACCCTCTTACCAGTTCATCCCTACAACTTTCCACAGGAATGTGCTGTCAGATTAGTGCCATGTGCTCTCCCTTCGCAGTAGCAGACTACGTCCCAAATAGCTACAATAAAAATTAGAAGCCAATTAGCATAATATGCAGGCTTACGGTGCTGGAGACAAGGAAAGGTGGCGACAGTGGTGTTGGAACAACAAAATATTTATAATAATATTAACGACTTACTTACTCCATGGTGCAGAGTCCTCCTTGAAAAGCTAACTGGTTTGCAGCTAGTCAAGAAATTCCCCGAATTTCACGGAACCCGAAGGTTCATTACCACACTCACAAGCGTCCGCCACTTGTACAAGCATCCTGCGTGTGAGTGTTTCTTAACAAAGTTTTTTACAGGGAGGGTTTATTAGCACCTCGCCCAACCCCCAAGATGGAGGACCACCCCTCGTCGGCTGTCCGCGGCTGCTTATTAAATTTATTCGCAGCTACCCTCCTTATTGGAGGCCGTTCCTCTATTAATATTAACGACAATAATAATAATAATAATAATAATAATAATAATGTTGGTAAGCTAACATTGAAATACTCTGACGAATATTTCAAATATGGCTGGCGAGGAACAACGGATCATCTAACAGCCTACTGTCCGCGCTTGATAATTGCACCAATCAGTACGGCCTTCAGTTGCCACCACCAACAGAACTGCACAAAATGATATGCGCAGGTTATCTGTGGATGTAAACATCCAAGAAATCCCTCCAAATGAGCAAAACTGGGGAGCGTGACAACATTCACATTGTGACGAGATGGCCCACCTTCCTGCAGCACGTCGTTTTCTTGTGAACCACGCATGACTACAGAGTTCATGCTTCGTAGTAAACGAGCAGACATTCGACAGAAAGGTTAACAAACATGCTTCCCTACTTTCAAGGGAAAAATTAAGTGCATGGCAGCACCATGCTGCCTGTTTTCGACGCGCTCTTTAACCATTGCACCTGGTTATTGACTGTTACAAAATTTGGTGCGAACACTCAGTCCCTAGGGGTTACCCCAACCTCCTACTTCTGACTCATGTTAACAGTAATAATAACATCGCGGGAACTCTTTAACTTGTGCGTTGGGAGTTACACTAGCGCCACATAATACACTGTTCTGAAATTACTTATAGTAAGAAAACAACTAAAAATATACAAATTTTTACGTTACAGTTAATTTTTTTAAGGAACGCTATAGAGATATTAGATATTTCTTTCTTCTTCTTAGTCTGACAGCGATAGGTGCTGGTCCATTAGAGCTAGGAACAATATTTTGTAAACATAAATGCCACAAATTCCTTCATATTATGTATCCAGTGTTGATTTTACACGGAAGCATGAGAGAATTCGTTGTTGTAAGAAAATGACACTAACACCGAACACATCTTGCAGTAATTGATAAAAATATGCTCCTCTACACATTTATGACCGTTGAATGTCATAAACAGGAAGACTTTCCTGCTACAACAAGTTACATGGTCAAGCCTCACACACTCGTATGTGAATTTATCGATGATTACGTAAGCTGTAATGTTTAATGAAGAAGTATGGACTGAACTATTCTAGGTATATTAATACATCCCAACCATGGGCATGTGAAGCCGCTGCGCTTGATTTTAACTTTGTTATCACCTTGACTTTATACATGTTGCTAGGGAAAATCTTCAGATGATGGCACACTAGAAGTCGAACCAGTTATACGTATCAACTTCGATAATTTTGAATGCTTCGACCTGCAGAAGTATGACCTTCTGCTTGTTTCTAGCAATATTCTTCGAAGCTGCGTTCTGGTAGGATTGATTTTATTTATTATTGTAATTCCCATAACACAACTACATAAAGAAATATGTAAAAATACTTATTATTTTAGCATTACAAACTTAACATCACGGAAATGCACAGTTCGACAACATAAGACTGCAGAAGAAGTCTGTTTTATGGGAAACTGGCTTTCTGAACATCGGCCATAACTCCTTGTTCAACAACAGATGAACAATATCTGTGACATAGACGTCACGCAGGGGTTGGGGAGGGGGGAGGCGGGAGATACGTTAGAGGTCGCAAACTGAGCAGACAGATAAGCTGGAGTTGGGGCTGATGCTCTTCTTTATACGTCAAATGGATGTCACAGAATGGACTGCTGTTTCCAGGGAGGGATGTGAATTCTATCGAAATGAAGTTTTCATCTAATTTAGCGTTGACATTAGTCTCATCTTTGTTTCTTGATATCACACAAGATTTTATGAACTGTCATCTCTGCCAGCTGTCGTTTTCACTGATATTTCTTCGTCTGACTTTTTCTCATTGAGAATTCGTTTAACAATGTTTCAGAAGATCAGTCTATGAGAGCTTAGAATATTGAGACAAATGAATAACTGAATGAAATGGGTGTGACATGAGGCTGCAGTGGCCTAGTTGGAAGTGCTATCCAAGAATGTGTCTGGAAAACTGAGAAAACCAATCTTGATTTTTGAATGCGATTACTTCCCCAAAACGAATTTCGGCCGCGAAATTTGACGACTGTTTCTTTATGGCAGCAAACAATTTCTCTGGAATGATGGTTTATAAAGATGAGTCTGACTGAAACATATAGCAGAGTCCGGGTGGCAAGAATGTGTCTGACAGGTTCCCTATTAGGAATTTTTGAAACAAGGAGACGCTCTATCACCAATGCTTTTAACTTTGCTTCAGAGTACGCCATTAGGAGGGTTCAGGTAAACCAGGATGGCTTGAAACTAAATGGTACACATCAGCTTCTGGCTTATGCCGATGTTGTTAATATACTGGGAGGAAGCATACATACTGTAAAGGAAAATGCAGAAGCTTTAGTAGCTGCTACAAGGGAGATTGGACTAGAAGTAAATGCTCATAAAACTAAGTGCATGGTCATGCCTCGAGATCAGAATGCAGGACGAATTCACAGTGTGAGGAATAATAATATTACCTTCGCGAAGGTGGAAGAATTTAAATATTTGGGAACAACTTTAACAAATCAAAATTGTATTGCGGAAGAAATTAAGAGCAGACTGAGGTCAGGAAATGCTTGCCAACATTCGGTGCAGAATCTTTTGTATTCCAGGTTTCTATCTAAAAATTTAAAGATTAAGATACATATAGAACTATAATTTTGCCTGTTGTTTTGTATAGGTGTGAAACTTGGTCGTTGACACTGCAGGAGGAAAGGAAGCTGAGGGTGTTTGAGAACAGGGTGTTGAGAAGAATATTTGGACCTAGGAGGGACGAGGTAACGGGGAAATGGAGGAGAATGCATAACGAGGAGCTAAATGATCTGTACTCCTCACTCAGTGTTGTGCGGGTGATAAAATCGAGAAGAATGAGATGGGCTGGACATGTGGCGAATATGGGTGAGGAGAGGGAGTGTATAGGGTCTTGGTGGGGAAACCGGAGGGAAAGAGACCACTGGGGAGACCTAAGCGTAGATGGGTGGAAAATATTAGGACAGATCTCCAGGAGGTGGGATGTGGGTATATGGACTGGATTGGGCTGGCCCAGGTTAGGGGCAGATGGCGGAAGATTGTGAGTGCGGTAATGAACCTTCGGGTTCCGTGAAATGCGGGGAATTTCTTGACTAGCTGCAAACCAGTTAGCGTCTCAAGAAGGACTCTGCAACATGGAGTAAGTAAGTAAGTAAGTAAGTAAGTAAGTAAGTAAGTAAGTAAGTAAGTAAGTAAGTAAGTAAGGTGCATCATCAAGAATATTTTCTCATACTTTCCAACAGTAGAATCACACTGAAGCGCTTCAAATATATTACTCAATGAACACCACCACGTAGAAATAGTTACGAACCTCCCTCCTGTTAGCAGGGTGTACAAAACATAACTTCTTTTTTTGTAGTGACAAGCAGCAAATAGCGTGTGTCTGTCCTTGACATGAGTGGCTTCACCTAGACGTCTAGGGTGGAATCCCTTGTTCTGACAAAACTTGTCCCTTCCTCCGCAGGCCTATAGGCCAATTTATTGACGCATTTACGTTAAGGCATGAGACAAATTTAGTATTTTTAAACACAAAGTTGGTGGCACGATGGTTAAGGCGCTGTGCTACAAATCGGATGGTCGCTGGTTCGATCCCAGCTGGTGTCATTGAATTTTTCATTGATATAAAATCCTTCCGATCGCGCTATAGCCTGAAGTCGACTCAGCCTCTAACAGAAACGAGTATCAGGAGTATTTCCTGGGGGTAAAGGCGGCCCGTGCGTAAGGCTGACAACCTACCACCATCCTGTGCTGTTGTCACGAAATCTGGGAAATTGAACTTCCTGGAACCCTTTGGGCCTGTTCAGGCCTGTAATGGGATTGTTTTACCTTTTTAAACAAAAAGTTAGCAAAACGATGTTAAATACTATATTTGTAATTGGGTTTTCAGTTTCTATAATTCGTAAATAACGACAATTAAATACATAGTTCAGTTTGATTTCAGAATATACATGTTATGTATTTTACTGGAATGTTGCTTCTCAATACAAACATGTCAGGTGCAGTGTAAATAAAGCTCCGCACATTCCTGACCATAATAACAGATAAAGCAGAAGAATAACTAACATACTGTGGTTGCTTTACTTCTCCAAATAATGGCTACGACCTTGACGCATTCTGAATGCCCTACTTATGAGTAAAACAACTGTTGTTGCTCCTGCCTGAACTGCAGAACTGAAGAGGCGCCTTCAGTACACATCACTGAACACGCCTCCTGAAAATAATTCCGTCCAGCAGAATTCCTCCCAGGTTTCCTATCTCTAATACTTGTACGTTCCACAAATTCTTCTGCAAGTCTTACGCAGGCAGGTTTACGGATGTAGAGAAATTGTAGCCTATGTTTGAATCGGTTTCAGGGACATCGTGTTCGTGACAGTTTCAGTGAAACATCCTCGTACTAACCCGGACTTTCACTCTTGTTACATTGTCAGGAGCAGTTTCTGCTTCAGTTACCACAACTGTGGAATATACTTTTAATTCTCTACAAACAAAAGAAGAAGAAGGTCTGGGTGCAGCCTTATAACAAAAATGACAGAATATTCTGTAAGCCCACAAACAGATATTTTTTACAATTCTGCCATCCAACTCCAGGCTAAGTCAAATAAAGCTTTCCAACTTTCTCATACATTGTTCCTTTATGATTCACTTTAGTATTGTCTCCCCATCTACAATCGCGATAGCACAGTGGTTAAGGTGCTGTGCTACAAATGGAAAGGTCGCTGGTTCGATTCCAGATGGTGTCAGTGGGATTTTTTATTGATATAAAATCCTTCCGATCGCACTATGGCCCTGGGGTCGACTCAGCCTCTAACAGAAATGAGTACCAGGAGCGTTTCCTGGGAGTAAAGGCGGCCAGTGCTTAAGACTGGCAACCTTACCACCATCCTGTTCCGTTGTCATGAAATCTGGGAACCTTAACTTCCTGGAACCGTCTGGGCCACTCCGGGCTTGTAACAGGACTGCTTTACCTTCACCTCCCCATCTAAAATAGATAAACTACTCATTAAATATTTCGATCACGACAGTTTAATAGCACCGTACAAAGCAGGCGTAACGAAATACAGGCTGCGACTGAAGCGGATATCAAGAATGACAGATTGCAAGATTATTTCTAATATTCCAAACCCTTTAGAGATTTCATGAACCTAAAGTTGAAACCATATACGATACCTTAGAGTTGTGCTTCCCAAACTTTATCCTCGCGGACCATTTCTGGCTTCGAAAAATAAACACAGATCCTCACATCCCTGTTCACGTAAATAAGGTGTCTGGATGATTGGTTTCCAAAAATTAAAAACTTATATTTCCAAACCAATTTCAGTTAGCTAAGAATAAACATCAGCAACGTATGTAGCAATGCACTGCATGATATGACCGTCACTGAAATGAATGTCTTTCGCTTCGTGGGTATAGAAAGTTTCTTAATTAGACATTCCAACGTTGTACAAAATAAGCATATTGCCAATTAAAGAAGTTCCTCGATTATTGTTTACAAATCATTATTCTTGTAATTACAAAGTAAGTAAACTTCAAAGTGGCCATTACAGAAATGTATCCACGGGTCCTCTGGGAACTGGTAGTGGATTTCTTGGAATCCGCTGAGCACACTATGAGAACCAATGTCTTAGAGATACCGTGAGCTCAGGGATGAATCCTTGCGTGACTATTTACTCACAGTATCTGTCACAGTGGTATTCATAAAAGAGTAACATCAAAGGTGTAGCCAAACTTGGTGTCCCATGTTTGTAGCAATTTCATCAGTTCAGGTCTCCTGCAGCGACAAATCCTTAACGTGTCAAATGTCTGTACTTATTCCACTTTCCAAATAAAAATTAATAATCCCTATTCATCATTATCCGTTATGCGACAATGCGCCCATTAAATAGCTGTGAGATGTGGAAATATAAAATTTGTACACATGATGTTTGAAAATTCACTGATTACAGCAACAAGGAAAGTAATGCCTCTCGATTATAAAGACCACTATGTTAATGCTGCATAGGAAAACAATCTCTGTGAAGTATAAGTTAGTGTTTTGTCATGGCTGACGCGCGCAATCGGAGGCGGGAGGGTCACCCTACCGCCACGAACACCAGGGTCCTGGTGTGACGCATGATAACTTGTAAGAAAAATACGTAACTTTCCTTAATATTTTAATAAAAGATGTCGGCATTTAGCTGTAAGTTTCATACTGATAACTAAAGAAACACTTGGAACTGCGTTCGTTGACTTTTTTACGAAGATTGACCGTAAAAGGATTTAAACATTTTGTACTAAATATTGCAAGTCGACATTTGCGAAGATGGCGAAAACGCGAAACGCAAAGGTTGTATCCCAGAAATTTAAGGTGTGCAGAAGACATTTTTCACTCTTCAGGTTTGCGCAAAATACTACACGAGTAACAAAAGTAGTGCATGTGTAATATGTCAGGACAGGGGAGCAAGTTCAGTATTCGTTCTGGGTTCAGTAATCTCCTATGTTATAATTCGTACTGGGGAGGGGAAACCATTGTCGACTTCCACGCTATTACGAAGTTCCTCCTCGAATGTGGGAAGCACCAAGCGAAGCAACGAGTAATTCAATCTCCGAAACGCGCTCGGTCCGCTCCGGCCTGGCAGCAATCAATCAGATGAGCACTTTGGATTGTCCACCTCTCCCGATCCAAGGGAAGCTTTGAAATCACCCTCCAAGACAGTTCATTCTGTGGACAAGAAAAGACCCTTCCGCCTTATTCCTCTACAACAAAACTGACTTCATATAGGAATTTGCCCCTTGGACTTTAATCACGTCGAATTCTAAAGCAACGCTCAGTAGCAATAACGTTAAGTATTAACTTCATCTAGAGAACATATAAAAATTTAGTCCCCAACTGACAGAAAACACATTGCGTCTCTAATACAAAGACAAATCCCGATAATATGTTTAAGAAAATAGTTGTTGCTTCTTGTAAAAATCAAACAAAACGTGTCAATATGCTGTCTAAAAAAATGCAGTTCTTTTAATGTTCAGCAGGTGCTACGTGTACCTGACACGCGCCTTGAAAAGTTGTATGACTAAGTCATGGATACTTACCTTAATGTACTAAACTGTTACCAGCACAATGAAGAATAAATAACCACGAAAAATACTCTTCTATCGAATGTTCCCTGATATCCGATAAATATTATTTTATTTGAAGGTTCTCAGCCTTCGCCTGGTCGTCCCTGTATTTATTACACTATTAATTTGAAGATGACTATGGACCATTGGTGGAATGATACTGATAAAGGAAAACTGAAACACGCGGAAAGAATTAATCCTCATTTCTCATCGTTGCACCGTGCATTTCGTAAAATCACTTCAACTATTAACCAACAAATGCACCTATATAAATTTCACTTAAACCAGTTAAAACCACTCCGACATGTTTCGATCTTTTCAGATCATCATCAGGGAGTTTCGTCATTCCTTGCTAAAGTTATTACATATTCACGATTTAGTTCGTTTTTGTAAACAAGGTGTTGTGGCAGC
>Ga0123355_10019516_pt1 | contig 10790 bp, 5 predicted proteins | sample TergutEmb28metaG_3_FD_89872 | JGI IMG/M metagenome (GOLD analysis project Ga0123355, IMG submission 89872) | Embiratermes neotenicus P1 segment gut microbial communities from Petit-Saut dam, French Guiana - Emb289 P1 | ecosystem: Host-associated > Arthropoda: Insects > Digestive system > Gut ...
CCCCCCCCCCCCCCCCCTCGCCAATTCAGTTCTCACAGAGAAAAGAGTACGTTTTCATTAGAAAGTCCCATCAGTGAATGTTCTATACAGAAATACACAGAATCACATTCACCACACAACACATCATGTCAGAAATATTCAAAGCACGTAATGTTACACGTGGCAGTACATACAATAGCCACTAGGCATAAAACGGTTCATTAATTTACCTAGACAGTCGATGAATAAAAGACAAAGACTACCAGAGCTTAACTACCCTCAGATGACTCAATGGAGTATTAGTGTATTCCGTCTTAATCTCAACATTAATTTTCGCACGTGAATGTCCTGCAATTTCCGTTTTTTAATCAGTGTCGTTAGGTGCAAGAAATTACGTTCCGTTTACGTAAATATCGCTGTAAACTTACGAGGACAGTAATGACAGGAACAGACGCAACGTCAGATTGGAAGTGAAACAGGCAACCGCAAAAAAAGAAGAAGTGCAGAGAACGGAAGAAAAAATAAGAAGCGAAAACACAAGAGTGGCTAATTGAACTAATAGTGGGAGGCGATGCATCACATTAACAAATGACACTATACCACGCCTACTGATTTAATTAAATTTTGTAAACCAATTTAAATTTCAGATTCACTTGGAGAGTCTTACTGTAAGGTCTTTACAACTATCGTTCACGATATTCATAACACACGGCGGAATTTATATGTCAAGTGAAAACTAATTTTTTGCAGGATCAAAGTTTTGGGTTAAGAGATTAAAAAAGCACAAGGCAGTAAAGCATATCTCGTAGACGGAGGCACTTTCTATTCCCCAGTTACGTCTAAGTCGTCTAACTTACGCTGCGCAGCGAAATTTGCATATTGGATTGACACGTGCATTTGAGTAATTGGTCAAGTGGGAAGTCACGTGGTTGCAATTGATAATAGAGTATTTGAAGCTACTTTACCGCTGTCTCAAAGTGTCTGAAGACACCCATTAAAGGCTTCAGCCAGGAACGTTGCTCTTCAGGTCTTTATTAAGCCCGAAGTACTGCTGACTGTAGCACTGCAGTGTACATTAATCGTCTCTGACTTCATGAACAACCTAATCGAGTGGAGTACTTCGACCAGTCTTACTTCTTGTATGTCAGTCACTACCTAGAGACATATGTCATGAAAAATCGCGAGGGTTTTAAGAAATGAAGATGTTAAGGCGCAGAAATCATATCAAAATCTTCAGACGGCTAAAATTACAAAAGGTGATTGCCATCGAAATTGTCACTTCCGTAAAAAGCAAAGTTGTTCTTCTGTGCGATGCTCTCGGTAATGATCTAGAGAGCCGTTCTGATGTTTTGCATACGGAATGGAATGTCAATACTTCGATAGACTGGGTATTTTATACATTAACAGCCTGATTAGTAACTTACTGCTCAATACAACAAGTTTGTCACATTCCGCAAAATGAATGAGGAAAAGTCACATGAGATCTGTAAAGGCTGCGTATCCCCGTAAAGCGTATTTCTGAATTGTTCGTAGTTGTAAACTCATTTCACCAGACACGCTGTAAAATCTGTAAGAAGTAATTTTACACAATATATAGGGCATAAATACCTAAAACTGTATAGCGAGAATAAACAAATTTGTCTGTAGTGATGTCAAAATCACTAATCATTACACTATAATGTGAACACACACACACACACACACACACATATATATATATATATTCATGTTAAAATTTGTGTGTGCGTATGTATATATGTATATATATATATATACACACACACAAATTTTAACATGTTTTCTATTCTAAAAAGCAAAATGAAGCACGAAGGAATGTCATTAATGTCTAAATTGCTGATAAAAAGAATAGGCGACTAAGAATGAAATATACTGAGCAGACATACAAAGAGATTCATCACAACACACCTAATCATACTCCTTTCTAATAGTCCATTTACAGCACATTACAGATCATAGGGACCAAGCAGACTGATTGCTGTGTGCATTTCAGAGAAAACACAATTCGATACCATTGCTTATTGAGAGACGTAATGTGTAAGGAGTGGACCCAAAGGAAGGGGTGTCCGAAGAAATCACAGGCCTAAATGGGAGTTGTCAAAAGGTACGGTTGAAATCTCAGACTAATGTTTATCGCTTTTCCATTACATTTGTCCAGAATATATTAATTAGAACGCGTAAGTTGTAAAACCCGTCTTTTCCCTAAAATAACCGTACACTACAAGAATATGACTTTGAGTATTACGTATTACAATATCCTAGAAAAACATTTATAGTTAAAACGCTTTTGTAGTTGGAAATGTGTTCATAAACCAGTGAAAAGCGTAAGCAAAATTCATGAAACTACAATTTCTTTTGCAGCTTGCAGGTGTGAGGCCTAATGCCGTGTGAAACGTCTAGGTGAAACCTGGTTCTCGCTGCGAAAGCCCGGGCCCACTTCCAGACCAGTCTATGTGGGATTTGTTGCGGGAAAAAAAATTGGCAAAAAGGGCAGGTTTTTCTCGAAGTACGAGTAGTTTACCCTGTCTCTGTAAATCTAATAGTGTTCCATGGTCGTTCGTTCATCTGTCATCGACACTACATAATGTCATCATCTGACCAGGTCGTTAAATAGCACACTTATAACAAAGAACAGAATTGTTCTAATTGTCACGTTCCCTTCATAATGACACTCGTTGGTTTTAGAGTGAAGAAGAGTTCAATATTTTTGTGCTAACTAGTAAGAATCTGTGTTGGAGTCACTGGTCTGGACGGTATTCTTGCGAAAAGAAAATAAATATAAAGTAAAGAAGAGAGCCAGAGAAAAGAGAAGACGAATGCCAAGGAACTGTATAAGAATAAGAAAGGCGAAGAAAGGAAAGCATATATATACTAAGAGTGTTGAGTTCTTAGCAGGGACCATTTCCCCCATTCTGGACCATCGCCTGGCTGTATTCTAGAAGACCACCTTTTTTCCAAGTCTAAACTTACTCACTCACATATACTAAAAGCATGGTACGTGGTGCGTAGAGGTAGGCCTACCTAAAAGCATTTCCCTCTAGTAAATAGCTACTTACGCACTATATTTATATTATTTATCACACTTCTTATCATCATCATCATCATCTTTATAATCACTTTTCTCGGGCATGAATCCCACTACTCAGTTTCATTTAATGTCGGGGTTCAGAATGCGTGGAATAATAACTCCACGCCCCCTTCATAGTACGCACAGAGACAATTTCAATTAAATTTTGGTATTATTAAACTGAAGCTCACTTGTTATTGTATCTTTACGGTACGGCGTCTTTATCGAGAAAACTGTATTAGTTAATTTAAAATTCCCCGAAACACGTAAGTTATCCTACAGGCGTCACAAACAAGTTATCAATCGATTCGTTTTGTGAATTCAGTTTTTTTCCTCTGACATTGCATTTCTCAACGATAAATTTTATTATTACATTTTATTGTTATTTACTAACATCCGTATCTATTGCAGATCTCCCAGACGTGTCCTCAGGTTTACTAAATGAAATAATTTCGTATGAATTTCATAACCCCTGCAAACCTGTTACTTGTCTGGCCCACATCAACCTTTTGCATTTGTATGATGATTAAATAACGTCAGTAACAAAAGCGTGTTTAATTTAGGTGCAGTAGTTGTTTACATTTCGCGTGCTTTCTGTGCGTTTAAACAGTGTACATCCAGCACCTGAGTTAAAAAATCATATATTCCCAGATTTAACAATTATAAGATAATCGTGGTTTTAATTCCGTGCCTGGATACAGCTACAGGCAACTGCAATCTGCATGTTATTCGCATTTTTCTATGTATACATAATGTGACCAATATGTGACCATTATCTCCGCTAACAACACAACTAAAACTAACCCCTTCAACAGTAACAAGCAAGGCGAATGGAGTCCGCCGGTGCATGTTTGAATTCTGAATGATGAAGTACGGTGACCGACAAGCCCACTGTGTTACAGTTTTCTAACAGCAACAAGTTTACACAGTCCAGTTAATTTTATACATTAAAAAATGCGCTTTCAATATGATTACTTCTACAATTTATCCAAAATTTCCATTCAGCACTTCCATAGCAAAATATACCGTATATTCCCGAATCTAAACCGCACCCTTTTTACAGTTTCAGAGGGCTAAAAATTCAGATGCGGATTAGATTCACGGTCGTGAGCTGGATTTTGGAAAAATGATAGAGCGCTGTACGTGCCGTAAGAACAATACAATAAAATAATTTATTATTTTATTTATTATTTATAATATTATACGAGTGTAATATATTATATAATATTTATAATTTATTATTCATCAGACTCGCCTTCATCACTCAAACCTGAATCGTTATCCGTCACCCAGTCACTATCATCTTTATCTTCATCATCGTCTCCTCCCAATGGTGCGGATTAGAACCACGAAATAACTTTTTTTTTTTTTTTTAAGAAATCGGCAAAAACTAGTGCGGATTAGATTCTGGTGCGGATTAGATTCGAGAATATACGGTAATTGGAAACATAAAGTGGGATATTTTAAAGTGCAGGTATACAGAGCAAGTTCAAGACAGTCATCGCTTAAAGCCACTCGATTTTCGACAAGACACACACAAACTAGTTTTCGGTCCAAGCAGCTGATACAAATTTCTGAGTCTCGTGGAATAATGAAACGCTATATTAATCCCCATGTTACATTCACCAAACACGGACAGCTATTATTATGACAAAATTATTTTACATATAAATCCTAATAAAAACAGAAAGAGTATTAGTGCAGCAGGTCATCTGCAAAGGTCGGCCGCTACAATTAAATTCAACGTCACTTCAGAACAGTTGCACCACCGGTGCCTGTAAATTTTCCATATTACTCAGATGGTACGTATATATGCAGTCTGGCCCTACGTGTGCTGTGTCGCACACTTCCCCTCCTGCTCTCAATGTATGTACCGACACGAACTCGATATAACGCGCTATATAGGTGTGTGCGCGCGTGTACATGGACTGCCTTAAACTACAGTTAACTTAGTACCCATATTAATCTAAATATTGTTCCATCGTGCTATTGCCTTACGTGAGCATTAATATCACCTCCACGCAGCCAACTCATGTCTAACGTACATAACATTAATAATTAAACTTCTTTCACACTTAATGGTTTGGATAATATATCGGTTAAATATTTAATTATAATCTTAAAATATGAACTGAAGGTTTCAAAAGTCTCGCCTGGAATTCAGGGTTTGGACTGGCTTCGTTCGGCTAAACGCAGCGTCCAACGAACTTGGGGAATTTTATTACCACCTACACGACTATCACCTTCTGAACAAAATTCCGTTCCGCTTCTACCTGCTTGGTTTGTTGGTAAGACAGTTACGCATAATACAGTCTATAGCATTCCACCACGAAGAATATTTTGTGCTTTCAGGACTACTGGTTTGCAGTATGCTGATGAGTACACCTGATATATTTAAAGAATAGGCCTAAGTGACATTGAGTATCTCTGCACGTGACCTTCACAATGTCTGTAAGCGTAATTGAAAGGATTCCCGCCTGCATTTATCTACAGTTAAAATTAACTAAAGCAATCCGTGAATGACATGAACGTATATGGGGAAGCGGACGTATGGGTACACGCATCTTTAAACTCTGCAGAACAAGGAAGTGTGCGGTCGCCTTTACGTCACGGAATCTGTACCCTCGGTACGCATTTCATAGGAACTTGTGTTTAACCTCAAGCAAGTCTGGGCGTTTCAGAAAACAAAATCCCCTCCTCCCCCCAAAGAGAATAGATCACATTCATCGCTTGTCCAGACTGCACTGCAGTAACTACTGACTGTTTTATATTCGTGGATCCGTACATCGTAATTCTAGGTTGAAGAAATCCAACGAGATGCAACAGAATGCAGATATTAATTTACTCTTAAATCACTCTACATGTTTCGGGCGTCCATCGCGCCCATCATCAGGATTACATAAAACTGTAGTTGCAGCCTCTGGTACAGATCATACTATCTGGGGAACAAGCTTCCTCAAACGTGACCAAATAAGTCCTTATTTGGTCACGTTTGAGGAAGCTAGCTTCCCAGATAATTTGATCTCTACTAGAGGCTGCAACTACAGTTTCATGTACTCCTGAAGATGGGCGCGATGGACGCCCGAAACATGTTAAGTAATTTAGCAGTAAATAACTATCTGCATACTGTTGCATCTCGTAGATTTCTTCATCCTATATTGACTGTGCTAACCTTGCTTTATTTCTCAATACATACAAATCTCCAACAGATTTCTTCGCAACTTTTCTCCTGCCTTCCATGGATACCGTAACAAGGAAAAGCAATGCGCACTCGTTTCTGTGAACCGACAATGCGGATGTGCAATAGTCACAAACACGACCTACAAGTGCAAATGTTTATACGCGATGCATTCCAATAAAATAGCATCAAGTTCAACAAAATGACTCATTTTGTTGAACTTGGTGCTAAAATACATCAAACACACTCCTTGAATATGACCCTTTAATGGTTGATGCATGTAGGAATGACGTATAGGATTAATAAAGTGGTGACTTAGTAACATGTGAGTGTATTTTTCGATATTTATTTTATACAGTTTGGTACGTCTGTTCTTTCGTGTGAAAAGTTACCAAGCAATATTGAAATTTAGGTCTACTGAAGCCTCAGATTTCTGAAGAATTTTATTTGTTACATAAAATTCAAAAATATTCAGTGGTATTTGAACCATATAAGTAAATTCCAGTCGCACCGTGTAGCTTCTACGGCTTTAACACTGAAGTTAAACAGGATATGTTAATCATATTAACACTTTAACAAACAAAGTGGTTACGCCTATAAAACATGTCGGTTACTTTGTAACGATCCATAAAAGAAAGAGCGTTTGAAATGATCAAACACAAGGTTTCCTTAGAGTAATGTATGTCACAGTATAATGTACCGAATATATATCTTTCATTGCGCGCAGCCAGAAAAAGGTAGAGCCTAGCCTCATGATGGGTGGAGCCTTTAAAAAAGTATGATATGTAATATATTACTTGGTTTGAAGCTGCAGTTAAAGACAAGGGCAGAAAATGTAAGAAAGAGTGAGAAAGCGGTAAAATAAGAAAAACTGAAAAAATAAAGAGAATAAAAACAAGGCTTGTTGTTTCTTTACCGGCGTGGTTGCGTCCTTTCTTGTCGCAATTCTTCTTGATATGATTAATGGGTCGTGGATAGGAGTATGTGTTGGAAGGGAAGGGAAAAGATTAATACGCAAGCGAACATTGCTGTGAGCTCTTCACATATTGCTTCCAAATATCCATTGAAGCATGTCCAGGTCCTACGGCACCTAAAGCACATAAAACCGGTTACGAAGTATAGTACTGTGCTGTTTCATACATTATTAAAGCACCATTTGCGACACATCGGACTACAAATGCCAACAAAAATGTAACTAAGGATGTGAAAGAATACAAAATACACAGAAGCAGATTAGCAACTCATCAACAACCGCCGAGGAAACCCGACAACTTACCCAAAGTATAGTTTTGTACTGTAAATACAATTTCGGTGAAAAACTTAAACAACAGAAGCCTGCGGAATATTAGTTGTTAAATCTGCAATATAGTCCCAACAAACAGTCTAAAAAACATAATATAACGCAATGCATTCAAAGGTACTGTCTCTTATTCTAAATATAACAGACGCTCATTTTAATATGTCGCTTGTCGAAATAAACATACCGACATACGCCGTATTCTGCAGGCTGGGTTCCACTAAATTCATTTACTGAAAGAGTAACTGACTTCCTAATTAACTAACTAACTACATGTCTTCAAATCTAATGGCACTTCAGCTAATCAAGAATTTCCTGTATCCTTAGGAACTATAAAGGTTCCACCGTGCTGATAAGGGCCAGTAAGACAGTTTTTTTTTTTAAATGATTACCACGATGGGGATCAAACGAGGGACTCTTGAACACTAGGATGGCACAATAACCATTAGACATACATCACAGCTGATATTAATATGACAATAACGACAAGCCGCGGTACTAAAAACGAGTCACCTGGACATGGGAGTGGAGACAAGTACCGATCCTTGTGCATGCCAAGTACGTGCCAGTCAATGAACAAGTTAATCAAAATGAAAACATTGCTAAAACCTGAGCCCTCACACAGGCTATCTTCAATGAATCACTATTATACGTCTATTGTTCGGAGTTGGAAAGGACAAAATTCAGCAACAATGAATACATGAAAAACATGAATGGACATAAACGAGACAAACCCTAACAATGATTTTCACGTCTTTTCTCAGTTCTCACCCCGAAGCCGCCATGGATTTCACTATCGAAAACTGTTGTTCCGAATAACATTAAACAAGTAAGTATGTTTGTAAACAACGCCAGGCTATGGATTTGCTCCAGACAGTGGCAGAATTTCGGTACTCCTGAAAATAAACGGATTTTAACTCATATACTATGTGCATGTTAAGTATATTGTGTGTAGCTAAGGCGAATCGGACAAATAAAATATATGAAGATAAAATATAATGAAAATTTATCAGAAAGAGAGAGAGAGAGTGTGTGTGTGTGTTTGTTTAAGGCCTAAACACATTACGCTGTATATCACAAACACAAACACATACTAAACTCACTCAGCCACCATTCACTTCACATCACTACAAAAATTTGTGAAAAACTCTTCTGAATTTAATGCCGGAAGTTGACATAAGTAACAAGAGCAGCGTTAAATCTAAAACTGGTTTACGTTTGACGTTATATACCACTCATAAGCCTAGATGATTTTGACAGCTGGAAGCACAGTTCTGTATAATTTGCAGCTAAGAAATCATATTATTTATTGAAAGATATTTATCTGTTATGGATCCGACATACTTCAGCTAATAGTCATCAGCGGTCATACAGGTACATAAAATATATTTATAATAAAATAAAAGAGTAAAATGTGTCTATTAGTTTTACTGACTGAAAATCATGAACTTATATGCATAAAAGTCTGCAATACATATTACCACCCGCAGACAGTAGCTATTAGATAATTTTTTTCTTTTGCTCCTTTAAGATGAGCAGCAAGGGAAGTGTCATAGTTTAAAGTTTCTGCCAACGTGCTGATCCTGGCCTGACAAAGACACGAAGATAAAAGTATGATCTGTAAAAAGCATATAACTTTGAACAATATAAGTTGTGGGCAATACATTATTATTATTATTATTATTGAACTTCTAATATTTGTTTTTGTTAACTTATAATGACACACTGTCTGTATATTTTATTATTCTGGGGCTCTGTTTTATAAATGGCCCCCTCCCCGAACAGTGATATTTCGTCGATAGTTTGTTGTAATTTTGTTAGATTTTTTTTTTTAAATCTGAAAACTTCAGAACTCTTGTACGACTTTCCGTCAACTGCACAACTCTAGACTTTATGTTTCAATAAAAACAAGACATGATTATGTATATACCAATGAATCTGACAGTGCGTGAGACAATACATTTCAAATATCAATGAGGTTGGTACGATTTCCTCCTATTCCTTTTATACATTCTCCTCTCCCTTCCGGTCCTTCCACTAATAGTGTAATGACGACGTGTATTCCCCGTTATCATAAAATTAAGCCAAGCAAATTCAAGGCAGTAAATTTATGGAAAGGGTATCATTTTTGTTATGTGAATGTACCACCAATTTTCGGAAGTGTGCACTTTAAAATACAAAACACCATCTGAAAATCTTCCAAAGAAAGCATAACCAAATACATTTTCTAGTGCTTAATTTAAGTATTATTCACAGACAGAAGTACCACATTTGCCTCTTCCGGAAGAAGTTACCTCCCTGCAGTGTAATTGTATGCAGTCCTACTTCCAGATGATTTGTACAGATCACCCAAATATTATTCGGGTCATAGAGCCAAGGATCCTAAGACTGGCTGGAAACGTGGTCCAGATGGGAGGCAGGGAAAAGTGTAAAAATATTTTTAGGAAAATACAAAGGAAAAGGACTTCTTGGTAGATCTAGGCGTAGAAGTGAGGATAAGATTAAAAATGATCGTAAATAAATAGAATGGTAGGGCATGAGTTGGATTCATCCAGCTCAGGATAGCAACAAGATGTTGTTCCTTTTAACGTGTGAATAAAACTGTCATTTCCACAAAATGCCGAGAAAATTTTCACTAGATGTGGCAATATTATATTTTCAACATGGACTGTGCTCCATTCGGTTTGTTAGGTCGTTAGTTGATAGGTTCGTTGATTAAGTTTACTTATGTCTCGACAGCGTTCCTTCGGTAAGATTAATGTAGTTTATTGACAAACGACTATATTTTGCCGATTACATCAATGTTAATGTAGAAGTATCAGACGCGTTGGAATTTGCGTGCAACTGAAAACTAATATTATTTTGAACAAAGCGATTAAACAAATAATGGTGAATCTATTCTGCTTTCCTGAGTTTTTAATTACAACTCATGAAAGTTTCGAGATATAGTTAACCGCTCAAGTTACAAATCCAACTCCAGGTATAGCTAACCGCTCAAGTTACAAATCCAACTCGAGGTATAGCTAACCGCTCAAGTTACAAATCCAAATCGAGGTATAGCTAACCGCTCAAGTTACAAATCCAACTCGAGGTATAGCTAACCGCTCAAGTTACAAATCCAACTCGAAGTATAGCTAACCGCTCAAGTTACAAATCCAACTCGAGGTATAGCTAACCGCTCAAGTTACAAATCCAACTCGAGGTATAGCTAACCGCTCAAGTTACAAATCCAACTCGAGGTATAGCTAACC
>Ga0123355_10019517_pt1 | contig 10790 bp, 7 predicted proteins | sample TergutEmb28metaG_3_FD_89872 | JGI IMG/M metagenome (GOLD analysis project Ga0123355, IMG submission 89872) | Embiratermes neotenicus P1 segment gut microbial communities from Petit-Saut dam, French Guiana - Emb289 P1 | ecosystem: Host-associated > Arthropoda: Insects > Digestive system > Gut ...
GGAAGTGAGTAATACGTATATTGATATGAATGTAAATAACGGCAGTGAAAAATGAACAGGAAAAAACACTGCGACTTCTGATAGGCTAATTAAAGCGGTATATGCTTCGCATGTTTATGTTTATATGTTATGTACAGGGTAGCCAGGTCAGCTAGAGTGTAATTCCGTATAATGCTAATCACTTGGTGAAAGTCGAGACTGTATGGAAAATGCTCGACATTTTCCCACTTGAACTGTTCGCGCGCCCACTTCGTTCCTCGTCATGTACATTAGTCTTGCCTTCTTTGAACAACCGACATCATTTCTTCACATTCCCATCGTTCATTGCAATCATGTTGATGTGAATTTCCGCCGGACGAACATTTTTCGCGTTTAAAAACCGTATAACCTACCGAAGGTCACAGGCAGCGGGATTTTCGATTTTCGTGTTCTTCTTTAACGAGTACAGCGAATGAGGAAAAAATTACGACTCAGTACTATGCAATACAAGTTCCCATTGATATACAGAAGACGGCTGATCTTTACAAAAAGTGCGCGCGTCTCGCTTTCCAGAAGCGCCTCTTGCTGCTAGGACTACTACTATTACTACTACTATCACTACTACACCACAACTCGTGATGGTACGAGGACACGTAGTTTTTGTCGTTCAGCATTCAACAGTTGGTACTTATTCCCGCATGAGGCTCGAAATTGAGTTTTATGTCAGCTGCAAAAACTTTAGCAGACATTGCGCAATAGTATGTACGAGTACATGCATGTTAACTGTCCTTTTACGCATGCAACTTGAGCACTGCTGTACTGTATGCACATCAAAACAGTCAAAAGCGTAATTAAGAAAGCAGCATTCAGTTCACAGAGCTCCGACAGTTCATCACCAGATGACTGACAAACTGGCTGCGTCACTGTATAGCATACATATGGATACGAATAGAGCCCTCTACAATATGATCCGTATGTTACTGTACTAAGAACATCAAAGTAACATGCTACTTACACTCTACATTTACACATTACCTAGGTATGAGTTGAAGTTAATGCAGTTAGCTCAGAAATAACGCATATTACTCGTAGAATCTAAAACTATCCGATTCACTTTCATTATTTAACTTCGAAACGTCCTGACGAATGCTGGAACAGCACCTCAAAATCGTATAATACTATAATTTTCACGTTTTTCCGGTTATGGAAGCCCCATGAAACCTTCGTTAAGTGTCAATATCGTGGCGTATTTGCAACTTTACTTGCGAAAAAAAAAAAAAAACTTTACGAAAAGACAAACACGGACATTTTCTACTTGCATCATCTGCGGCAGAAACCCCCCGAAGTTTGCGTGCTTTCCTCGGCACTGTAAATGATGTGTGTGTGACTCATCGGCTCAGTCGCCATGAGCTCACAGAAAGCATTGTGCGCGTCTTGGTTCGTCATAAGGGGATTGGATACACAGGCCCACAGACTTCGCCAGGAACCTCCAGAAGGCAGCGAGCGTGTCGTGGTTCGTCGTAAGGCCCAAATAGTCTCAGAACGACGTATTGCACGACGCCGCTAGCGAGAAAATCCGATACGTACTTGGTACAAACTCTTTGAGGAGACCGGAAGTATACTGCACAAGAGAGGTGCAGGATGCCCATATGCGTCTCAGGAAACTCTCGAAGGCATATGTGAAGTCTCTGCTAGCAGATAACTTAAATCACACATGAGTTGTGAAGTGTGCATTGGATTTCGTTCGTAGAAACCATTCCGCGCGCTGTACATTCTCGTGTGACGGTTCTTGGCTTCTAAGCTAATGAGTCACACAGAGGGCTGCAGTGTTGTGGGGAGACAAAAATTACTACTATGATATAAAAGTATTCGCCGAAACTCGAGAGTTTCTCTCGTAAATGATCCACAAACAGTATATATTTTCTTTTCAAAAAGTTATATGCAATAAAATTTGTAAAGATTATTTGTATACATCCTGTATAATATGGATTTAAATCATTTTTCAGCGTCTTTAAAATAAAAAATCCGTCCCTCTTACAAGAGTCATGGAAAACTTAAAGCAGGCACTATCGTTTACAATCTATCCAACGTTTACAAAAACCCTGCTGCTCTTACGTCAACAATGTTGAACGCACGCAAATAACGGAATAATGGGGACCACCTCAGTGCATCAACGACTGCGTACAAGACAGCGCGTGAACAATAAAGAGCGGTTTGGAAGGGACGTCTATTATTAATAGTGAACTTGAGCGGTGAAATTTTGTTATAAGTATATAAACACAACTCCATAGCTTGCATATGTGTATGATTTACTGCAGAGACATTACTTCTTCCAAACAGTCCGAAATCAACCATGCCCGTGTGTCGGCAGCATTCTAGGACTGTATTCGGGAGATGCGATCATATCTCGGCCAGGATATCGGCTTCCTGACTGAAATTTTCGGTCGTTTGCTTCAGACCTTCTAGTATTACCACGGCCGTTTTAATTCAAAGCCTCTCTAATTCACCAGTCATCACACCATTCAAGGCTAGCAGCACTTTGAAATATTGACAGCGTCATAAAAAAACACATGTAATTAAACATATAAACTCAAGTTCTCAAAATGTTTTTAGCTTCACCAGTTGAATTCCCACTTCAAATCAAAACTTTCTCGGGATAGGCAATAATTAAAACACATTCAGAATAATTTATCTTCCATTGCTTCTAAGCAGCTGCTAACGTGTACGCTTTACGAAACCATATTTAACCATCCACAGACTTTGTAACACCATGACACCATGCAAAAACAAACTGCTTACACTCTTCTGGACCACGTTATGCTGGTGGAGTACGGATTTTTCTCAACAAATTGAGCTGTCAATTTTGATGTTCAAGGTTCTCTTAATGTACATAAAACTGTTAGGCGTTCAATGCTACTGCGGTTATTATTGTTATGCCTATTATTATTACTATTATGTTCTATCCCGGTGGCCGCGCGGTCTAAGGTGTAGGTCTGCGGCCGATCGCCTGCTGAGATTATGGGTTCGAATCCCACCGGGGGCATGGATGTCTGTTGTGAATGTTGTGTGTTGTTAGGTAGATGTCTCTGCGACGAGCTGATCACTCGTCCAGAGGAGCCCTACTGACTGTGGTGCGTCGTTGTATGTGATCTAGAAACCTGGTGAATAAGGAGGCCCTGGCCCACTGGGGGCTGTCGCGCCAAAAATTATTATGTTCTCCATCAGGCGTTATTGTAATTAATTTGATTTATAACGACAAGTTTTACTGCGATAAAGACAGGGTTTATCAATAATTTGTCTTGAAAAACCAAAACTCTGAGGAAAATGTGGCATGTACCATGCACTGAAGACTACTACCAGTAGCAATACAACTGATGTGTTCTTTATGGCAAACAATCCTCGCAAATAATCATACTTTACTCTCAGCTTATCATGAACTTAAACACGAACATGTGGTTAAAATAAAGGCCAAGCCCGGATCTCTCAACAGTCTCGCAATTACAAGTTTACTTCCGATGTCGTTACTTAAATGTGAAAAATATTATGCCTTATATAGCTTATTTTGATATAAAGGCGTAGATCAATATATCCCTAATTACTGCTGTTACGAAGAACTATTAAACTTGTAGGCATAAGTCTTGAGCTGTCATGGGGACAGAAGTCAGTAGGGCCTTCTCGGGTAGACTGCCGCGCCAGGTGTTTCAGATCAACCGAAGTTTCGGAGACAGACTCCGTCTAAATAATCAGTCTCTCCACCAAATTACGAAGCCTGTCGATGGAAACGGAGTCAGACAGACCGTAACATAGTTGGTTTGAATCATCTGACGCAGCTGTCAGCCAAAAAAGACAACAAAACTCTAAACTTTCCCAATATCGACTGCTGGGGATCACATTCATGTAGTTCGTAGTTTTAATTTTTAACCACGTCAGAGGTTATTCTTGATCTGAGTAACGTGGACTCACAGGGTGCAGTAGAACCTGGTGTAAATTTGGTCTTAACGTTGCCTCATTATAGAGAAAAGGTAAAAATTAGAACAAAACTTTAATACGAGATCGAAGACGGGGGTTATGATTGGTAGCCATATAGATATGAAAGAACAGCAGTGCTGTAAGATTACACATGGAAGTGTACAGTTGTATTGGAACAAGTCCCGCGTATCAAACTTAATTCCGATAATGGGCATTGACCAACATACGACTGATACAATCAAAAGACGACACAAATAAATAAGTCTTTATGTCGTATCCGTAATCAATGTGCGGACGAGTTTCAACATCGTTCATGCACTTACGCGAAATAAAGTTATTTTCTCCTGTCAGTGTTCTGAATTCTTCTCAACTCAAAATCGAACGGCTGAGAGAGTGAAAGAGAAGATCCTCAGAACAAATACCTTAAGACAAAGAGTCAAACCATGTTAGATGAAGTTTTCATAGTGGTGTTGTTGATGATTCAAGTCTTCTGGGATTAGGCCACGTCGACTGGTAAACAGCTACCGATGTTACGTAGGATCGCAGTACCTTTATCTTCAGAGTCAAAGGATAAAGACAATTCATCTTTCGGATTGTCATTATCTATTCCAGTACGTCTTCAACCTTCTGAAGCCATGTTCTTAGGAAAGAAACATATCCTCGGAGGACTTAGACAATTGGCACAATAAATCAGGCATGATTATACTGCAAATAAAAAGAGGCAAGAGAATGAAAATCTAGTAAATCTGCTGTCACCTAACTCATGGCAATGCAACACAGCTGGCACAACATCGCAGCCGCAGTAGAATGTGGATAACATACTTCTGTATAGTTCGAGGCCAATTTCACTCACTAGTCAATTTATAAACCTCATTCCTTTCGTTCATTCGACTTACTGCCGAGGGCAACCTCACTTCAGGCCATGGCCAATTAGGGCGGTCACATTACATGTTCTTTCACATCATCATGCAATGTGGCCTGTCCTCTCCACCAGACAGCTGGGCGCTATGCTGGTACATATTTACAAAGGAAACTGCCACAGCCCAATAATTCCCTCTGTAGAAGTATTAATAAAAGTGCTAAAAGCAGGAGCTGAAACTTTAAAAGTAGTTGCAATAACGGCGTTAGCACCCATTCAGTGTCTTCACATTATGAACAGGCGTTTAAGTAATATAAATCCATACACCTACCAGACGGTGGTATAAGTGTACAGACCATCGGCGGAAAGAAGACTGCTAAGGAGAAGTCAGAATTTCTCGGAGATGAACGAGCTTCACGAATGAATACCTACTTTATTCCGAGAAATAATATTTTTGCACTTATTTCCTTCCTCAATCCTCTCAGTAGCTACCGCTCGTGTGTTAGGTCAGTTCTCTACAAAGGAATGTTTGTGACTCTTAAAATTTATGACAGTGGTTAAATATATCATCATGTCCTGTGATTACTACTGGGGGTAGCCTCATATTTCAAGTTAAGTTACACGGAATTACGGGAGTTGGTTCTAACTCCGTCCTCTGAGAAATGACTGTCATTGTTGCAGACACACTACGCCCATTCACACTATTCACACTATAAGGAATTAGGAATTTTCTGTCCCTGTCGTTTCAAACAAAATTAGCAGCCCTTAATTATATTCTCTATTATGTATACGCTTTTGTGCTATAAACTTCTGGTGGGAAAATCTATCAGAATTCTAAACGTGCTTCATACAAAGCGTTTGTACCAGAATTACACCAAATTAAATTCATTCCACAGCTGCCAGAGTATACCCATGAATGAAAAGTTTTAAACAAAATTCGTGCAATAAGGTCGGAGATGAAATACATCGGCAAACAGACACGACGTGCCCCTCATGCGTTAATTTTTTGTAGGATTATTTCTGAAAAGAAGCGCATAAAACAAACAAAAAAAATGAACGACATGGTTGTTCTTGTTTTGAAAATAAGCCTTTTTCGTAATTCAATGCAGGGCGATTTCGCAGGATATGCTGTATAACTGCAAGATAACTCGTATCACTGTTTTGTTTCAGTACAAGTGAGCCTTCATGATGGTGCAACTGTTTCGTCATTATCACGATAACATTTCCACTGGAATTTAATTCCGTGGTTCATACTTCATGGCCAGTCTTAGCAAACGGATAAAGGCTTACGTACAGCATACAGGCTTACGTACAGCATAAGTTTAAATTTAAGTCTCCCTGGTCTTCTGGTGATGTTTGGATGCAGTGCACAATTAGGGCCAAAGTGTCATCAGTATTTTCAAATTCGAATAACAGTAGTGAGAGTAGTTTTTTTTATATAATTTCATTACAACGAAAGATCACTAAGTGAAAATAAAATCAACAGGTTTAAGAAAGACGAAAATACCAACTGACACCAAAGTTTCGTACTTCATCCCTGTCTAATAGCAAAAAAACTCATAAAATTTTACGAAATCAACTAATTAGATCAATCAGCTAACAACATTAAGTAGTTAAAATCAATGTTTCAGTTACGTACTTAGGAAATATAAAACATAGTTGAGTGGTCAGATTGTCGAAACAGCTTTCAGACTATTAGAAGATCCACATAGTTCCACATTTACACAACAGTGAATGAAGCTTTGAAACAAACTCGCCATAAATACTGATAATAATTGATTTGCGACTCTGTTGCAAGACATTATATAAAGAAACGGATTACATTTCAGCGCAGGGGTAGTTGTAACAGCAAATTCTGCGTAATCTTGTGGTTAGAATAAATTCAGATAAACGACTGCAATGTCCCGCCATAAAACAAGTTTCCTTAAAGTTACGACGCAATTTTCGAAAGCATGACTGTATCAGTGAGCTGTTGGGGTGGTACTTCCCCTCTCCCAACCACTGGCATCTGAAATTCCCATGTGTGGCCTCGTTGACTTTTATATTCTGTAAACTGTGTGTGGCCTGTGTTCACGTCAAATAAATAGCTCGTTCACAATTTTTAACGCGATCTTTGAGACTGTTAGAAAAAAAGGAAGCAATTGAGACATTCACTGCCAGAGTGGTCTAAGCCTGAGGCGTTTGTTCGTAAAATAAATCTAAACTTTCACCACGTGTTCAACATTTAAAAGAACTACCAAAACACACTCTAACCTCTGTGTACGCGTTATATATATATATATATATATATATATATATATATATATATAATTCAGCACGTAGCCCAGGTCATGATAAAGTGCCGCTATTTGGTAAGGATGTTAGCTTCACGGAAGTGCAGTATGAAGTAGTGTTAGCACACTCTGGTATAAAACGTACAATTGACCTCAGTTGTTCGAAGAAGAACGTGGCCTTTCCATGCAGAGGCGTGTTAACAGCCGACCACTCCAGGAGTGCGCATTTCTTTCTTATGGTTCTGACGCAAATCAATGCTCCCCAGCCATTAGTGCTCGTGTGCGAATTTAACACAACAAACCACAAGCGTTCCGAGGATGATCTCATCCCAGTCCGTTAAGAGTGGCCATACATACATTTCGCCATGAACAGGAACACTTCCTTTTATACGCATGTGATTGTGCGCGTGTTTTCTTCTTGCTGTGTCCTGATTGTCAGTTCATCATTTCTTCAACAGCTGTGATGGACCTCACACTCTGTCATCAGACAACTTGTCACACTGATATCACAAAATGTCACATATGTCCACAAATTTCCCGCATTAACAGCACACTTAGATAGTATTGACACTGTTTTCAAACTGTGAAACCCTTCACGACTCAATTCGCACAAGTGCAAGGCATGGAAAATGGGGTGATGTACTTGTGAATACGGGTACGCGGTGGTGCAGTTGGTTCAGGTACTGCGCTACAAGCCGGAATGTCGCGGGTTCGATTCCCGATGGGATCACTGACTTAATCCGTCAGGCCGCAATATGACTCAGTCTCTAACAGGAGTACCATGGAAATCTCCTGGGGGAAAAGGTGGCCGGTGCGTAGGTCTGACAACCTTGCCACCTTCGTGTACCAAATGTGTACATATTCTGGCAGCCGGAACTTCCTGGACCCGTATGGGCCTGTCCAGGCCTGTAAATGGTCAGTTTTACAAACGGGCGAATATCAAATGATGTCCTGCTTAGTTCAATTGATATAATACCCTACCCACTCCGAATGTCTAAGAGTGTAAACGTCGAAACTTACACAAAAACAACAAATTGCGCCACTTAGTCCATCTGTAACCGAATAACACATAGACTAAGTTACGGAAACTTAGAGGAATGACATCTTGATGTCCATCATGGTCGCAGTTGCACAGTTAGCTGAAGAGCTAAGAAAACAACGGAAGGATAATTCTGCATCACTGATATATTTTCTTCATACGATATTGCAGAAAGGTAAAAGCTGCGCCTGGATTTGATAACATGTCCCTACAACTATGGTCGCAATTTTGGTCGAAATTATAATTTACAAGCAGTGTTGGGACTAGACTACATCTTAATATTTAATAATGTACCTTCAAAATTATATATGGACCTCAGCAGCTTGGGATTTACTTACAAGTTGCTGTGGTATCAAATTTATTACGCTAGGCAACGCTATAGCATATACTTCAAAATACGAAAAATAAGCAACATATTAGGAATACCATACAAATTCGACAATAAATTGCAATTTGAATTAAAAACTTTTTTTTTTTTTTGCATATCGTAATTTCTGCCTCTCTGTAAATCTATCTTATTCAACACTGGAGGCACAAGCTTACTCTGCACCTACAACTACTAACAAAGGGAGGTCAACTTTGGCTCTAACTTCCCGTTGTGAAAGATACAAACTCAAATTAACAAAAATACCGTCAATCACAATTGTATATGCTGTTATTTAGTATCATTTTTTACTACATGTTGCGCGTTCCTTTGGCCGCCATCAGGTATACCTAACAAATAACATATTCTGAGAAAGGATAACTGCAAACATAAAATTTTTAGGCTAGAATAAGATTTTATTCTTTACGGTTGAAGTGGGATTATAACCATACATCCGGGGTTTCCCGGACATGCCATCTTTTTCAGGCTTCAGAAATGGGTCCAGGTGGATTTTTTTTTAATTTTCTAAAAATGTACGGGTTTTTGGCCTTTCTCGATAGTCACACTCAAATTTTCCGTAATCGTTACGTACGTTATAGTTCGTAGTTCTCGTAGGCCACGTTTCAATTTCAGAACTTACTGTCACTCACTGCCGTTCGATCCGAACGCCTGTTCGCACAGCCCCGTTCCGGTCGTCCGTTTTGAACGTCTGCAGGCAGGGGAGGTCGTGTTGTGCGCAGTTTACTTCGTGTCTTTTTTCCTACAATGGGGAAAAGAAAATGTAAATTCAAGGACGAAGCAAAAAGCAAGCATTCGTTTTCCCGAAATGGTCGCGACGAGTGGGAAGCCGAATGCTTAACATGTAAACCAGGAACTTCCGTGTCTTCAAGCTCAAGAAAGCTGTTAGGAGTTGAAAAGAGTTTGGCAAAAGCAACAAGTTTTTTTACTGCATCGGGAAGCAAATCAGAAGATGATGCATTAGAGCCAGAAAGCGCGTCTGTATTTCATACCGTGAAACATTCCAGTAGTTACACGACAGCGCACTACACGTCCTTTCAATTCAAAACAACATTTCCTGATTTTGAAATAGCCCCCAAATTTCAAGTGCGCCGAAAAAGACAGAAGTAATCATTAACTCGGTAACTGCACCGCATGTTATTGAAAACATAATTCAGGTGTTCAAAAGTACCACAGTTACTGTGGAGTTGCCACAGACGTAAGAAATCACAATTCTGTGAAGCTATTTCCTGTTGTAGTCCAATACTTTGATTGGAAATATGGTGGTTTACAATCAAAGTCAACTGAAGTGCTGCAACAATCGAACGGAGCAGCACAGACTGTTGCTAAGTATATCAACGGAGCTCTAGAAAATCACGTCTTTCTTAATTTGTAGAAAATCTGGGGTTTTGACTAACTGTTATTTTTCAAAGCCTTTTAATATCTTAATGGCACCGAAAATTTTTAAAAAAACTCTACATTTTATAAAGAAATACATAATTATATTCGTACAATTGTCTGAGTAAAAAAATAAAAACAGGAGTTGACCTTCAGAATGCCTCGGAAAACTTCAGTGCGGGTATAATGAATACCCGAAACTCTACGAAGAACACACTTAAAGAACATCTCACTCAGAATTTCATAACTCAAAGAACTGCTAGCAGAAAAATGTGGAAGAGCATTAAGTAATAAAATTGTGACTGTCTGTGTGTTCTCATTTTTCATTTTTTTTTTTTTTGGCTGATGTCCTTTTTTGTAGGTAAGATACATGGAAAATGCCCCCTTTTCTTGTGAAGGATATATGGTAACCCTTATAATTTAAACGAATAAAGTTTCATGCGTATATAGCAGGTATAAAGGAGGTTATGTTGTGAAAATCTGTAGCATGTTCTTGTTGAGGTATGTATATAAATTTTAGAGCTCGTATATACCACAAAGAACGGACTACATCTTCATACCAAAGAAAGTTTTACGTCTATAAAGAAACACATAATAACAACAGACTCAATGATCACAGCACTCTGGAACAAAACGCCATATGCGGTACCTTACTGCAAAAAGACTCACAATTGAACCAGTCACCTCAATCAACATTCTCACTGCCTAAGTGACTGTTATACAACGAACATAATATACCTTCCGTTTCTTATACCTGTGCACAAAAAACCATGCGTCTCACTTCATATTTTAATATAACCTAATACACTATAAACATTTTTAAATTTAATGTAATTACTTCATTTTCATAATACAAACTTCCCCCCCCCCCCAAAAAAAAAATAAAAATTCTTTTTTTCTTTCATTTAAAAA
>Ga0123355_10019518_pt1 | contig 10789 bp, 5 predicted proteins | sample TergutEmb28metaG_3_FD_89872 | JGI IMG/M metagenome (GOLD analysis project Ga0123355, IMG submission 89872) | Embiratermes neotenicus P1 segment gut microbial communities from Petit-Saut dam, French Guiana - Emb289 P1 | ecosystem: Host-associated > Arthropoda: Insects > Digestive system > Gut ...
TGCCCATAACTCCGTAACCGTCCAAAAGCGGACACATGTTTATATGAACTTTTTTGATCACAAAGACCTAGGAAATCACCTCCTGAAGTTATGTCCCAAAGTCGTGAATCACCCTGTATATGTAATATAATAACATGAGAGTATTATGTTAAGAATTATCTTCAGTATTGAAATAATTATATTGCTCTTTGTTAGGGAATTACTTATTCCAATCTCCCCATTAGAACAAATACTAATATTCTGGTTCATTTTTGCCAGGCGTTTGGTTTACGAACGTCTTAAATACCACGGCAATGTACTTGAACCGTGTTGTGGTACATGCCAGTGTGGAGCCGCGAAGTGACATTATGTGACGACATTACGCATGCATATGACGCAAAGGGGTCTCTGTACATATCTCAAAATCAAGTGGGGGAGTGGATGTATGGCTCCATCCGCTCTACATCTTGGCAATAAGTAGCGAATCATCCGCTACGTGCTCTTGCCACTTTACTGTCGGAGTGAGAGTCACGTCACGGCTGGCGAACAGCCAACCAGATTGTCTTGGTGTCGAGCCCCACCTTGGATCATGACCAGATTCATCATGTTTTAGTCTGACAGTTTTGGTCTTATAGCCTTGGTGACGGGGGTGGGTATGACCATTGTCCTGAGTCACAGTCTTTGTCTGTGTCCTTGTTAACTAGTTATATATTTACACCAAAATATACCTCACTGTACATGTCACTAGATTCTAAACTGATACAAATACCATATGTACATGGCCTCAGTCAGCCCACGCTTTGCACAGCAGATCATGCCACATCTAACCTCCGCTTTTAGAGCGGCAGTTAGGACTTTTGAACGATCGTAAGTTGGACCGCTGCCAAGATTAGGACTTACATTTCCTGCGTTGGGCTTCGCCTTGTTGCCACGTTTCTGCGCAAACAGTACCCAACAACTATGTGACCGGACCAGACACTATTCAGCTGGCAACCCAAAGTCGGTAGGTGTCGCGACTGGCATTACGTAGCCTAGTCACTATGTAGTCTACGCTCAGATTCCACATACAGCTTAAGAGAAACAGAAAATTGAACACATTTTTGTTGTCCTGTTAAACATGCAGTAGCTTGATAATTCTATTGCAGTTTCCATTTGTAGAACAGTAGCAGACTGGAGGAGAAATCTAGCACCGAGTTTCCTGTCACTGCCTTTAAAAGGAAGTAATCATGCAGAAACTTTGTCGTGAGTGAGATACGTAGATGCAGTTTTGAACAAGGAAGGAATGTACAGCGATAGTTACACAGCCTGTGAGAAGGTGAAACGGGTTACTTGGTACTATCTCTTTTCCTTTCATCTCGACTGATGAGATTTCTAAATTGAATGCTTCGGGTCCTGTTAATCCACCCATCTGTTGGTTGCAGGAATTTTTAATCTCACTTTCAGTACTCAAGCCCCTTGTAAGAGGAGCTGATTAAAAGCTGTTTCATTTGGTTAGTACATCATGTCTACGTGTCTCAATATTTTGGAACACTTCTTACGGGTAGAGCTATTTCCGGCTTTCGAAAGCGTCTATGTTCCCATTAGATGTGAAATGCCCTTTATTTCTATAGCATTGTTCAAGAAAGTATCTTGTTGAGCATTAGACACATTCGAAGAATGCACGAAGCTCACAGTGATTATAAAATTCAGACCAGATACGTTGGGTTACAAGTATATGGAGTAGGCGATAAATTATGAAAACATGCTGAACTGAAATTTTAAAACTTGGATTAACGTAAGAGTATAAGTCCGCTTTAACAAGTCTCTTGTGACTGGCTCGTTTCTATTTTGTGGCAGCACGAATCATGATGAAATTTCAATTCTTGTCTTGAGTCCACACAGCTCAACATACATTTCCTTCACTTACAACTTACCAGCAACAACTAAAATTGTTTCAGCGATTCTCTCGTAGTTAAAACATAAACAGAAACAAGATATTTGTAATTACAAATGATTGGTATGTCGACGTAATGACGGCACCTTTCTTTGCTCTTTGACGGGGTCAGCAGAATAGCGAAAAGCGAATATTAGCTTCGCCACTTCTGTGTGCCTGCAATATACCGTATTTCTCGCCTCCCTTTGGGAGGATTTTCATAAAATTCGTTACTTGATTTTTTTTAAACATTTTTCGACACCTTTCAACTTCCACTAAAATCTGACAAGAATATCGGGTACTTTACATGAAGACCTATGCATATTATGTTAATATTTCACTGAATTCTACTTAGAATTAGAAATGTTTCAGATAAAAGTTGTAGAGAAAATCAAAAGTCACATTTTATGTTCTTTTTTTTCAGAAATCGCGTCGTTTATGAAATAATGTGGAAAATTTGGTACAACCAGACAGGCCACAGATGACGCATGCGCATAGAATGCTGCATGACTAAGACTACAAATACACGCTCAGAATATGTAATACTTATTTCTTTTCCACGACAACAGTGGCTGCGCCCAGTCGCCTCAGTGTTACATACATACATGTACAAAGCCTCTCTTGTTTCCATATACATTGTCATAAATGACGCAACACCCGCCAAAAATCGTGCTTCATCTCATGACCGTCTTCCTTTCCGTTGTCTTTCTCTGATTACATTTCCTTCCCCGCTTCCCCCTTTTCCTATACACTCGTCGTCCTCAGTCCTCAGTCTTCCCGTAACTTATCAACGGTTCTTTGGTTTTTTTCGAGCGTCACCGGAATTGAGCAAGTTTGACAATTTCCTTTCCGAGCTATGACTTTCGCTGTTAATCTTTCAGTTCTTCTGTTGTTGTATATTACAGACCTAGATGAACCGTGTGAATTGACGGTGTCATTGTTAAGCCATAAATTTGAAAATCCAACAAGGAATGTTGTCGGCAAAGTACGAGGCTGCAGTGCCTACTGAAGCTCTGTCACTCCAATTTTCACGTTTGAGAAGTTATCTCACTATCTTCCTACACTTCCTGTCAAAACTTCAAGCTCCTGTCTCAATTTCCTAACGCATTACTACTAACATAGGGAGATAAACAGTCATCCAGACACTATTCGATTATGTGTGTGTAACGTAATCTTAGGTTACTTTAAAACAGATAATTTTGAGGAAGAAAACTGGAATTTATTTATCAATATTCATTAACTAGTAATTTCAGATATGTAACTTTTTGTGTTCTTGAAACTCAAATTCTCATATATAACAATTTTGGATCAAAAACGTACTGTACTATAGCTGTTAAAATATGCTAGATAATTAGGACAAATTAGTGATTTACAACTTGTAAAAGGCCACATGTACAGAGCTTCGTACGTAGTTTGAGAAGTAAAGACATTAATAAAATCGACGGTAGCTTGATAATCTTCACTGTCTTTTCGTTTTTTTTTTGGTGGGGAGGGGGGGAATGTAAACATTAACACTTCAGTGAAACTGGGAGGTTATATATCAACTACTGCTCAGGATAGAGGGGTTTTAATTTACACTCCTAAAAGAATTCGCTTTTGTACAGTGCATCAAGGAAGTCACTAGTGACTTAAGTATAATTTACCAGCTGTTTTGTATAGGTTAAGTACGAAACGTGTTTTTTTCCAATTAGGGGAGAAAACATGTCTACATAGAAAGTGATTTGGAATGGGGTGTGGAGAAAATTCTGTCCGAAGGGACAGGCTATGACAAGACGATGGAGAAATTTATGTGATGAAGAGCTTCGTAACTTTTCATTTTCAGTGTGTGTTATCAGAAGGAATAATATTGCCTGTTATTTTGTATTGGTGTGAAGCTTAGTCCCTCACATTAAGGGAGCAACGTAGGCTGAGGCTGTGTGAGAAGAGGGTGCTGAGGAGAATATTCGGGCCTAAGAGGGATGAGGTAACAGGAGAGTGGAGAAAACTACGTAATGAGGAGCTTAATGATCTGAACTTCACACCAGATATTATACGAATTATGAAATCGAGAATAATGAGATGGGCGGGGCATGTAGCTCGTGTGGGGGACAGGAGAGGTGCATACAGGGTTTTGTTTGGCAAACCTGTGGGGAAGAAGCACTTGGAAGACCTCGGCGTAGATGGGAGGATAATATTAAGCTGGATCTTCAGGAAGTCGTATGGGGGGCATGGAATAGATTAACTGGATCAGGATAAGGACAAGTGACGGGCACTCGCAAACTTGTAATGATCCTTCCATTTCCATATAATGCGGGGAATTGCTTGACTTTCTGAGGACCGGTTAGCTTTTCAAGAAGGACTGTGCTCCATGGAGTAAGTAAATAAGTACGTAGGAGGGGGTGCTGATAAGTCCTTAGCCCGACCAGTAAGGAAAAAAGCTACAGCGACCAAACTCGGGATTTGTTCAATATACTTTCCACGAAGCTCAGTACACTTCTTAGCCCGTTGCTCAAACTTTTGCAAATCACTCAAAAAAATTCAGAAGGCTGTCCGTCCAAACAGGTCTCCGCGGCAGCATTGACCTCCGCGTCGGACGAAAAATGGCGACCTTTCAATTTTTTTTTTCAGTCCAGGCAACGGGTGGTAGTTCGACGGGGCCAGATCCGGAGAATAGGGTGGGTGATCAAGACATTGGAAGCCCAGGTAGACCAGTTTCTTTTGGGTTGCAAGTGCCGGGTGAGCCGGGGCCTTGTCGTGCAAGAACAAGATCGCCTTGGTGACCTTTCCGCGACCGGCGTCCTTCAGTTGCACCAGCAGGCATGAGTAATACTCCGCGTTGATAATTTCCCGTACTAATATACGAAGAATTTCTGCCCGCCTCTGTGTTCAGCGCATGAGAGTGTGGCGAATGCTGTACACAGAAGGAATGTATCCGTACCACATCCAGCGCATTCAGCATCTTGACTCTGCGGACATGTGTAGCCGGTTGGAATTGTGCCGTTGAATTAATTCTTACCCCGATATGATTTTGTTCACCGACGAGGCCCATTTTACCCGTTACGGAGTCAACAATACAAGGAACTCCCATTTATGAGATCGTGATAATCCACATGCAACGTTCAAAAGCAACTACCAAGATCTCTTTGCCGTAAACGTGTGGTGTGTTGTCATTGGTCCGCACATTTTCCCGCAATGTCTGACAGGCGATTTTTAAGCCAGCTTTTTGCAAGATGAACTGCCAGCATTCTTAGAGAATGTTTCTCTACAAACACGACGACAGATGTACTACCAACATGACGGAGCGCCACATTATTTCAATCAGGTCGTCAGACAGTATCTGAATTATAAATTCCCAAACCGATGGATTTATCGTGGCGGTACATAGAACTGGCCGCCACGGTCACCGGATCTGAAGAACATATCTCAAATGCACAATGCTCATCTTTCCTTTCTAATTTATTACTGTGCTTTAAAAACTCATAACTCCTGGACCGCTGCGAATTGGACCCCTTTGTATATGAAGTTTTTGACTTAGCATTAGCTCTGGATTTAAATCCCGAAGTATTGACCTTAACTCCTGGGACATCCTGTGTATAAAGTTCTACGTGTAAAGTGGCCCTGATTTCAGCACGTATTTTACGGGTGTTTTGAACGTATATATTTAGAATTTTGTTTTTCTCTACAAAACAGAAGCAATGTTTTGTTTGTCCTTAATAAAAAAAAAACATTACTTGTGTTCACATTATCTGTTCATTTTATTTTCTGACATGTTTCTGAGTTATCTCCGGGTAGGTTAAGCAAATAAATGAATTGATATGGGACACTATTCCATTATCTTTCTGTATGCAAATTATCTCCTCTGTGCTTTTATCCCTTCGTTACATTTGGAATTTTATTGCCTCAATTTTTCCAACCAATCAATTTCAATTTTTATTAAGTAAGGAAGGCTCTTAACATAACTTACCTGGCATGGAAAGCAGAAAATCTTCAGTCTACCTTACCTACATCTTTCAATTACCTGACTGTCACTTGTTTTTCATCGGATTCTCTGCACCCTTTCTGTGGTTACTGTCATGCCTTCCCTCATCACAGCTGACTTTCAGTTTGTTGTCTAGATGATTTAATGAAGTCGCTCCCTTTTTTCCCTCTTATTCCCATTAATGTCTAAAATAAAAACCTTTTTTCGCTTTTGGCGTTTTATTTTCAATCTTACTTGCTTATAGTTATATAATCTCTTACGGAAGAATAACGGATGTGTCGTGATAAGATTATTCGTATCCAAAGTGAACTGTTTTCATCCTGTTGTGTACATATCAAGTTTTATTAATTCCAACCATCTTTACACAACAATATTATGGGTTAGATGTTTAGTTAAGTAAGCTACATGTTTCGGCCTTCATGGCCATCATCAGGCTTACAAAAGATTGGTATCAATTAAGGTACAAAAAAGAGAGGGTGCTGTATCTATGGGACCCCATGGTTTACAATGTAAACTATGGGATCCCATAGGTATATTATAGGTTAGACTTTAGTTAAGCATGCTACATGTTTCGGCCTTCATGGTTACCATCAGGCTTACAACACATTGGTATCAATTAAGGTACAAAAAAGAGAGGGTGCTGTACCTATGGAATCTCATGGTTTACAATGTACCTATGGGATCCCATAGGTACAGCACCCTCTCTTTTTGTACCTTAATTGATACCAATATTTTGTAAGCCTGATGATGGTCACGAAGGCCGAAACACGTAACTCGCTTAACTAAACATCTAACCTATAATACTGTTGTGTAAAGACGGTTGGAATTAATAAAACGTATTCGTGTCCGGTTGCATATGGCCTGGATAGGGGGTCCGTTTATACGGTACGTGTAATTGCTGAAATTTCTGTTCTCAGAAATTATTTTAATATGTCCACGAAATCGAAGGTAAATGTAACAATTCGTTAAGGTTTTTGTTTCCTGCACCAAAGATTTCTACGTGTTCTAATTGTGTTCAGGTAACACATATATTGGGTGACGTGACGGAGTACATAATGGCAGGTCTTACAAGAAAGGAGTGTATTGTTCCTTGAATATTTTGTAGTGTAGCGTGTACCAGAACACTGTTCCTCTCAGTGCTTTGAAGACATAAGTGCGAAGCCAGTCTAGTGATTTTATGAATCTAATGAGTAAAATTAAGAGAACATATTTGATAAATTTGTAGTACGGAGAGACTGTGTTACGAAAACAGTATCGAAAGTAGCATTTTGGACGTCATTAGGCCGTGAATATGACGCAGTCAATACCAGTGTTATATGAATCCAGCGTGTCCTGGAAATTAACACTTGATGAATCTTCGGAGTTATTTTTGTGCATCGTAATATCCAGCTGTGCTGCGGGTATTAAGTGCTTCACTTCGTACGTTCCAGAGGCGTTAATGTTTTGGGGGAAGACTTTTCCTAACGTTTTGCAAATCTGACGACACGATGCTTTGAGGAATTTCTGAAAGGGGTTGGATGAGTGGAAGGGTAGTTTTACACAAGAACGAAAGAAATAAAAATGTATAGCAGTGAAAAAAAAAAATAGAAAAAAAAAAGAAAAGGGAGAGAAATTAAAAGCTCCGTACGTTCTCGGTATCCTGATCCTCCTATTTTTGTCTATAACAAAGGGATTCTGTACTGTGAGGTATTGTGTATATATTTGTTGGGACACGAACCCAACAAAAATAAATAGAAAGTTCGTTTTTAGTAGCAACGTTTCTGTGAGTGTGGTTTTATATACATAGATGCATATTCTTTCTGTTTCACTCTCATCGTATTCAGAGAGGGTGGTTTTTCCGAACATGAAAGGGGTGAAAGAATTTGGTGGGGTGGGTGCAGTTGTGTCGATGGCCATGCGCACTTGAAATGAATCGGCCAGCACAAAGGCGACCTGAATCCCTCTTGCATCGTTTCATTACGTGTCCCTATATTACTCATCCTTTTCCCATCAGCGTCGCCTTTGTTACTTATGCAGTGTCCGTCACTGCTCTTTGTAATAATATTTTCGTAATACTACTTGTGTTAGTGGTGCTAGTGGCAGACTGCTGTTAAACTAGTGGTGCTAGTGGCAGACTGCTATTAAACTAGTCGATATGTTGCAGTAGTACAAACACTGCCATATTCTTGGTCCTTGTATTCAGTAGCTTGTGTTCATAATCAAATCGCTAATTTCCCTTTGTCGCTGTACTGCCAACTCGGTAGCCATGGTTTAATCTGAGTCCAGTCCACAGGGGATTCAAAGTGGACAAATTAATACTGGGACAGGTTTTTATTCCGCCTACTTTACCTTCCCGTATAATTTTCATTCCACCGATGTTACACATTCGTATTTCATTTATCTACCGACTATTATTTCAAAACATAACAGTTCTACAGGGTCGTTAAATACACATTTTCTCTGTCTCTGTGGGTATTTTCCGAAAGGGCGTGAGTCCAAATTATATACAGAACAGTGTTTTGTTATTTACGCGTATGTGGCTTTACATCCGAACGTTGTTTATATTGTCAGTTCAGGTCTTTAATCCTTATGGTCTAAGCCAGTGGTATCGAAACTGTGTTAACCAGTACCTTAGACCTTGAGGTGACCTTCAGGGGTTCCACAAGCACAGTTGATGTAAACAATTTTGACAAAATTAATTGCATTTTAATCTCTCTTCACATCTTTCTACGTAATCGACTCGGATTTTAATTTCATTTTAAATCGTCAACAAAAATTTCGTGTTCTTTAAATGTGCATAATTATTTCATTTTTTACAATAAAAAGTACTATTTTAAAAAAGTGTTGTATAATTTTTGCAAACACATGCTACATTTGTAAGTAGAGGGGTCTCGCGAGAATCCAGAATTAGTGACAAAACGCGTTAAGTGTCTGAAGACCTCTGCTCAATGTTGTGCTTCTTTTCCGCGCCCACATATAAAACCTCCCAAGTACTCAGCTCGTGAGTGTTTCAAAATTAACTGCTTCTCCACCACAGGAGTGTACTGATGTTGACAGTTCAGTTGCACATAAATGCTGGCAGCAATAAGAGGAAAGCTTAGGTTCGAGGTGAAAGGCGCGTGGGGGGTGTCATAAAGGGAATTAAGTTTACCCGAATTGTAATAAAAATGCTAAAGAAAACATTGGGGCTGGCGCAGAGATTATTCTGTTCGCTGATCAGAGCGTGGCAGTTTTATCGCCCTGAAAGCCTGCACCTGCAGCGAAATCTCGTGAGATCTGCGGTAGTGCAGTACTGATGAAGACTTCTGATTGTAATGCTTCACGTTTAATACGGCTAGTCGGATAACCAGGTGTTACTGAAAATATTGTTAACATCAGGAACGAAATCTCAAACGAAATACAAAAATTAATTTTATAAATAATATACTGTCAACAATTGTCAAATGTTATATCCATACCACTTAAAGGATTACAGCTGACAAGGCGAGAGTGTCAGGAATTATTATTGTTTTATAACGTCGTTGTTTTAGGAAAGTTGGCCGGGATAGCGCAGTCAATCTAGCGACTCCCTGCAGGTTGGACTCTCAGCACATCGAATCCCTGTGGGGTGGAGATTGTCCTTACCCGTCCGGACCGGGCCTGGTGCACACCCAACCTCTAGTACAATGGGTACTAGTTCTCCTTCCCGCGGGGTAAAGCGTCGAAGCGTGGCGTTGACCACCCTCCACTATCTAGCGCTGAGGTTAAAGAAAGAGTAGAGATCTATCCCTACTCCCCCTGTCGGCCTTCATGACCCGTTCTAGGGTGAATGTTAACCTGCGTTTGATAAATGTCGACTTGCAATGTGAGCGAGATCTTTAATCAATTATACGTATCAAATCAGTCTCATACAGTATTAATTTTATCGATTTTATTCACAGCTAAGTGTTTCGGCTGTAATTGAGAACCATCATCAGGCCTTCTACATTTCTTTATACAGGAAACATTATACAGGCCACTGCTTAAAAAGGAGATCACCGTTTATAGAAGGCCTGATAATGGCTCGCAATTAGAACCGAAGTATGTCGTCGTGAATAAAATTAATAAAAACTAATGCTGTGTGCCAATGATTTGTACATATATTTGTAATCTGTAACACCAATGAGTATGTCTCATCTTAAAAAAGAGAGATTTTTGAGCGTTACAGTGGAATAGGTTCTAAAACAGATGTTGGTGCGTTGTGAAAAACAGACATCCGCCAGTTGTTCTGTATAATCAACATTTCTTCTTCCGTAACACTAATGCATCCACTTGAATCCTTAAATTAATATAAAGATGGAGGCAGTACATTCCTTCGAAGCTTCGGAATACTGAACCATTGCACGATGCACAAACCCGAGACAATATTCTTTTAAAACTTTAAATGTTTATTTCTTCAGTAATTCCATGTTTAGAATTTTTTCTTTAGGTATCCGCTAGAAGAGCACAAATTTGAAACCTACAGAACCATTGATTAAATTTTCGTTTGTGGTGTGTGCGAATCTTTGACCCTCACTTACATGAGTACCTTAGATTAGGGGCAGTGCATAACTTGCCATTGAGAAATGGTAGGAGACCGGTAAAACTGCATAATGAGAAAACGCCCGAAATAAATGGACTTACAAGAGTCTAAAAGTTGATATTCTCCAAGTACTTAGGCCGTACTTAGCAGTCATTCTTACTAGTTACGGATACGAGTGCCAAGTGGCAGTGATTTTCAGGACTGCGCAGTTCTGAAACAGTGAAGAGGTACCTGTTTTGTGGTAAGTACTGCAACATAAAACTTTGCCGATAGAACACTGCCTCGCGTGCCGGACACACATTATAATATAATATAATATAATATAATATAATATAATATAATATAATATAATATAATATAATATAATATAATATAATATAATATATTATAATATAATATAATATATTATAATATAATATAA
>Ga0123355_10019519_pt1 | contig 10789 bp, 6 predicted proteins | sample TergutEmb28metaG_3_FD_89872 | JGI IMG/M metagenome (GOLD analysis project Ga0123355, IMG submission 89872) | Embiratermes neotenicus P1 segment gut microbial communities from Petit-Saut dam, French Guiana - Emb289 P1 | ecosystem: Host-associated > Arthropoda: Insects > Digestive system > Gut ...
GTGGTGTGTGTGTGCATGGTGTGTGTGTATGGGTGTGTGGGTGTGGGTGTGTGGTGTATGTGGGTGGGGGGGGGGGGGGTGTGGGGGGTGGGGGGGGGGGGGGGGGGGAGATTTTTACACTGAACATCATTTCAAAATGAGTATTATAAAAAGAGAAAGAAAATGGATACGAAAGAAAATAAGAGATTTCAGTGTGGCTGAAATGCCTCATGGTATTACTAAGTTATGGGCTACTCAGTTCCTTTTACTACGCTGCAAGTTTCTACTGTTTCCATACGCGACCTCAAAGTTTCCATCTTAAAGCAAAGTTAACGATCTACGACTACATCCAGTGATCTCAGTAACATGAAGTCTTTGCTCCTGGTTGTTAAAAATTAATTTTGTGAGATCGAATGACGAGGTTCAGTGGGCGGGAAATTCTTATTTGTGTTTTCAGGTCAACAGCTCAAATCTCGAATCGGAGACCAGTTTGGTAACTTATTTCCTTCGTGATTTTCCTCAGTCTCTGTACGAAAATGCCAGGATGTAGATGTACCTCAGATTAGACAGCAACCGATCCCTCCCACAGCCCTACAAGTCACTTATCATTATATCGTTCGACGCCATGTCTTAAGTGTTGTTAAATAATCATATATTTTCAGACAAAATGACGCGGCAGTCTGAAGGCAATCGTGACACGGGATATTCCAATTCAGACATAAGTCGCTTCGGCACAGCGTCTAGACCGGCTTTACGAGGCGGTGCTGATAAGTCCATAGCCCGACCAGGACGGAAACAAGCTACAGCGACCAAACTCGAGATTTATTCAACATACTCCCCACGAAGCTCAATACGTTACTTAGCCCGTTGCTCTAACGTTTGCAAGCCACTCAAAAAAATTCAGATGGTTGTCCGTACAACCAGGTCTCCGCAGCAGTAATGACTTCCGCGTCGAACGAAAAATGGAGACCTTTCAATTGTTTTTTCAGTCCAGGGTTCAGGCGGTAGTCCGACGGGGCCACATTCGGAGAATAGGGTGGGTAATCAAGACATTGGAAGCCAAGGTAGGCCAGTTTCTTCTGGGTTGCAAGTGCCCGGTGAGCCGGTGCATTGTAGTGCAAGAACAAGACTCCCTTGGTGACCTTCCAGCGGCATTTTTTCTTCAAAATGTCCTTCAATTGTACCAGCAGAGATGAGTAATATTCTGCGTTGATAATTGGGCCCTTTGGAACATAATCAATTGGGAGGATGCCATCTTCATCCCAAAAAATCGAGGTGAGAACTTTTCCAGCGGATTTTTGCACACGGAATTTTTTGGGGCGGGGTGAGCCGCTATGCCGCCACTCCATTGATTGTTGCTTTGTGGCCGGGTCATAGTGCTATAATCAGGTTTCGTCCATGGTCACCAATCGCGACAGGAAATCATTTGGATCGCGCCGAAAAAAACTGCAAAATTTGCTCAGACGAATGGCACTGTTGACGTTTGTGATCCGCCTTCAGGCATTTCGGGACCCACCTCGAGGAGAGCTTCCGCATTTCCAAATCTTCATGAATGATGGACCCAACCCGCTCATGTGAGATGCTCAGTTGTTCAACTATTGATTTAGCCGAAATCCTGTGGTGTTCCAAGATTAGGTGGTGAATTTGACCAATAATCTCCGGGGTGGTCACTGTTTTGGTTCTTCCAGGATGAGACGCATCACAGGTGGAAAAATCACCACGTTTAAATAGGGCCACCAAGTTTTTGACGGTGGCATACGATGGTGCATGTTCCCCTAATGTTTGTGTCAGAATGGCGTGAATTTCCTTCAGCGATTTGTCTTGCAGGAAAAAAAAAAACCTCTCCATGTTGTTGAAATCGCGCGCGTCACCTGACATGCTTACTTTCAGCCTCTTTAACAAGAAGAGACTTGCAATTCGGCACATGAACAGATCCTTCTTTCCAACGACACTATCGATTCCGTCCTACGATATCGGGAAGTATATCGGGCTAAGGACTTATCAGCACCCCCTCGTAAAGTCCACGCGGTCTTCTATCTGAAGGTCACGTCAGCCCATTCCTCCGGGTAAAACGGCCTAAACGAGAAACTGATCACAAATCGTCATTTAATGCCGAAGTTATGAGTTCTTGTATGTAGCCACAGGCCTATCTCCAATCCGCCTTTCAAACACAAGAAGTTCACCGCTGCCTCTTATTTTCACTAACCACGTTAGAGCCCTGTGTCCCAGCATTTCCTTTTCATCTGTTTTAACACTTCAAGTAACATTTCAGCCAGATAATGTACACAAATTAAGTTCCTACGGAACAGAGAATACTGCGTTAAAAAGACCGAACACTTAATGGGTTTTAAGGAAATAGTACAGTTCACCGTCAATTTCATATCTAACTAACCAACTAATTAATTAACTAACTCCAAGAATCAGGGTTCTTCTAGAGAAGCTCATAGGTCAACAGCTGGTCAAGAAATTACACGCATTTTATGGAACCCGAAGGTTCATTACTGCGTTCACAACAGTCCCTCCCCCCCACCTGTCCCTATCCTCAACCAGATAAGTCCAGTCCATTCCCCCACCATACTCTTAAAGATCCATTTTAATATTACCTTCCGATCTATAACTAGGTCTTCCAAGTGGTCTCTTCCCCTCAGGTTTTCCAGCCCAAATCCTCTATACACTTCTCCTCTCCTTCATACTTTCTACATGCTCCGCACATCTCATTCTTCTAGATTTGACCTCCCGAATAATATTTGGTGAAGGGTATAGATCATAAAGCTCCTAGTTATGTAGTCTTCTCCACTCATTATGAATTTCATACGAGAGACATAATTATGGAGAATTCATGTACGTGTATGTTAGATCAAATGAAACGTGTAATCACACTGTCTTGTAAAGGGTTCAACTAAATATGTCCTTGAAAGTATCTCACAATTTTTTACATACTTTCAAAAAATGACTTCAACAGTCTGATGAACGTCGGGGTACTGGCAGGCGTGACAGGCACGTTAGATCGTTTGCATGAAGTCAGAAAATTAGCCATGTAAAGATACTAGATGTTGCTACTAGGGCTATGTTGCAGAGTCAGTCCGATTATCTCATCGTGTTTAAACTATAAATCTTCTTGATGCCATTTTTTGGTTTGTTCGCAACGACAGTTGCATAATTACGTCTATTTGTTTCGCCGTGCTTGTCTGTGTGTCTTCATTTAACAAAACGAGACGGTAGGAACGTCCATTCCTCAAATTTATCATTGGACGGACCAACTAACTGTGTCAAGCTTTTCTGAGCTCAGCTTAAGCACACGAACTGAATATTTATTGAATCACACAGCTGGTTTATGTCAGATATGCATTTTCCTTTCACGGTTTTCGATGTAATTAGAAGAGCAACACAAACGCGCGGAATATTCACAGCTATGCGCAGATTATAATCTCACTTGCTGTAATGTGGAAATTCTTACGTGTTAATGGAGCAGACTGTCATGCAAGTCATCCTTCGCCATTCATAAAGCTGGAATATTTTACTCCATTTCGGCAACCATAAGACCAAAACAATGCTAGTGTCGGCCAGATTTCTGAAATACAAAAAAACAAAGCCGGTGTCATCGTGGTGTCCTGCTCTCTCTCTCTCTCTCTCTCTCTCTCTCTCTCTCTCTCCTCTAATTCATTTTTTGTCGTCTCCGTGCGAACGCGTCTCGTCTCGCCATATTTACATTTTTATTGAAACTCAGCGGGGATTTGCATGTAAGCCGCCCGCCTCACTGACAGACGGGATACAAAAACGAAAGGACAATTCTTGCAGCATTATGATATAGAGAGAAAATAGTCCCTGTATTTCTTATATGCTGCCTCAAATCTGTGTTTCGTGTTCAACCAACCATCTAGAATTTTTCGCTAATCAGTCCGTTGAGATAGTATTAAAACGGATATTTAATAAAAGAGGTAAGAAGGTGTGGAATGGATTCGTTTAGGGCAAAGTTATGGGAGAGCGAGCAGCTGTCCTGAAAGTCCAATTGCACCTTTGGATTGCATATTTCTTGGCTTGCTTAGCGACTACTAGCTTCTGAACAACAATGCTACTGCACGAAGTCAGCTATTCGGTAAAACCAATTTTCTGAACTGTACTTCGCGTTTTGTCCTCTGCTTTGTTGTAGTATCGCCCTACAGCCTGGCAGGTGGTTTGAAACGTTTCAGAGGAACAAACCGCATTCTTCTTGAAGGATAAACTTCAAAGATGGAGTAATAAGTTCCTCCGTCACATCGGTGACCTACTCAGGTGCCAGATGTCACGGAATAACAAATCAGCAGTAACACTGCAAAAAGCTCGCATCTTTTGCTCAGTAGGCTGTTTATAATACGGTTACCTGAATAACCCCTGTCTATTTCGTTATTAAGCGCATTCGCAAAATTGCGATAATGGACTATTAGCTTCGTCATGTCGGTATGTTCGTCTGTCCGTCCGTCTGTCTACATGGAAAAATTCGAATCCCACTAAAACGGATTTTCATGAAATTTCATACAAGAATATTTTTTCAATAATCTGTCGAGAAAATTCAAGTTTCATTAAACTCTGGCAAGAATAGCGGTACTTTACATGAAGACCAATATAAATTTTTGATCATACCTTGCTCAGTTCTTCTTAGTATGAGAAATGCTTCAGACAAAAGTTATAGAGAAAAAAACACACGTTTTACATTCAATAACATTTTTTTTCGAATATTGTGCCCTGTACGAAGTAACGTGGAAAGATATTGTACAGTCGGACAGATCTCAGATGACAGTAAGGCGCTGGCGCATTGCATGCTGGATACCTAAGGCTACAAACATACGATGATGATATGCAACACTTACTGCTTTTCCACTACAACAATGGTCGTACGCACGCGCCTGATCGTTATGTTATACATACATTGGCTGTAAGGTTAAGAAATAATGACGGTGAACCAAGACAAACTGGATGGCAGAGAATAATGAGTAATTTTATTTTTGGGTCTCATAAGTTACACTTTCTGCAAGAATTACAGCTTATTTTTAATTTTAAACAGAAACCAACCTGCAGTAGGGATTGTGCGGTCTTGTCTTACAGTGTGATCTAATTTCGGGCAACACTTCGTCACACTTCGTCACATATATGTTGCACATTCTCTAGCATCTGGTTTTGGTTAAACCCCATATTATGTCTATCTAACAGACCCAAGAGAATAGGTTTCTTCTGATGACAGAAATGACAGAAGCAGAGATAGATTCCGAAACAGGACATTTAAACCACAACAAGATAACTAAAAATGTATAATATCTGTGCCAGTTTAATAACACACGAAGTTCGGGATTCAAACCCTGTCATTAGCTTTCAGATTGAGGTGTTTCATATTTTTTATTACATTATCCACACAAATGCACAGCACCTCAAAGAAGGCTGCGACCGTTTCGTTTCGGCATTCTTTCCAATTAATTTCTCACAGTCATCCAACTGTTTCACACTGCATAGACGAACATACTGCCCATTTCGTCAACGGATATGATCAACAAATAATTAAACAAAAATTACTTTAGTCCGAAAACGTAAAAATCTTCACGCATTTCGATCCCCATTTAATACCAACTTGATATCATTACTTCTCAGACATGATAGGATACGGCGTTCTTGGCAGGGCTGGCACTGCTAGTGTCTCATTTACTCAACATTAAATAAGCCAATATACGAAAATATTGCAGTTTCTCAGGCATGTGACTACAAATGACTGCTGACGTGGAATGTGACGCCGTGTAACTGGTAAAATCTTACTCCCATCTTCCACCTTGTAAACAAGGGCACTAGCTTCCACTCGAAAAGCCGGTAAATTTTTATCAATCTACACTGCATCACATCCTATAAGACAGTACTTTTCTAGTTGCGACTTTGTTGCCGAAATAAAACCCATTTGTACGTTTCAGATGCATGTACGTGCAGAAAATAAAAATCGAGTATGTGGGCCGCGTAACAAGCCACCTAACTGCTACGCTATGTTTCATTTTACCTGTATTTTTATTTTATATTTTTCTCCCTTACTCTTCGTCCCCTCGTTCTGACACGCTAGAGGCTTTATTCAATTATCTGCCTAATCCTCCAATTATAACGAGAGTAGTCCGTCCGTCTGCCGACAGATGGCAGTACCAAACAAGTGACTGACGAAACTCGGGATGTTGTCGTCATAGCAACGCCCCGGTAGTGGTGACGGTGACAGCAGAGGGTGGAATAATTCATTAAGCCAGAGTAACTCCCATGTTTACAACCGTGCAAGTGGGTGCGTCGGATTGCTAGCGCCGTCGTCTTGAAGACGAGGGCAACCACCCCACCCCACCCCCCACCGTACGAGAGTTGAACTGAATTAGCGATATGACTGTCCAAGTTAGGATCTTTCTAAATCCTCTACAATGTATAGATTACGATTCATCCCTACACAAACTGTCTTACAGTTAAAACAAATGCCCTCCTCTCTGCAGCGAGGTACAGAACCCCCATAAAACCTATTAAACTTGCACAATTCTAAATCTCCACAATTTTGGTACAATCTGTGCAAAAAAAAATCGGCTGCCCCGCACAAGAAAAAATTAAATCAGTGATAATACAATCCAAAAGCCAGGATAGCTCATTAGGTGTACAAATTCTACCACGAGGTTGACGTCAAGACATTGAAGTTAGAATTTTTTTGTAGGTGCAGAGATTACTCTCTTACCTACAGGGCCCACACAGGCTGCGTGGTCTTCCCACGTTCCTACACAAATAGGTACCAGAAGCTCTTTCCCAGGAAGTAATGCGGCTCACCTCCATCTGGTATCTAGATCAGGAATGCGTGATGCTATAATACTTCCACTTTGGTACGCTTCATTTAATGGTGCATAATTAAACATAGGAGAAAACTTTACTTCGATTACCATGTATACAGCCCATCTAGATTACTTTTCTTCTTCAAAATACACAAACCGAGCCATGAAATAACAGTGATCTTGTGTGTGTGTTTGTGTGTGCGCGCGCGCGCGCGCGCGCTACTGTTCCACAATTTGTGCCAGTCGACTGGTTTCCACGAATCTTGATGCGAATTCCAACATCGTATTTATTAATTTCCTACAATCAGCAATAAAAACATGGCGGTCACGCGAACGTCTGAGGCCACAACGACACCTACCATTAGATCCTCAAGTGATGTATGGTAGTAGAATTCAGAAAGGTGTGCAACTTTATTATTTGTTCTTCAGTTTTTACAAAATGACAATATTGCCACCGTACGGATACTTTCTGTGGGTTTCAATTTAAGGACGACGCCTACTGAACTAGTAGAAGTGTGGCTGTGAAATAGACCACAGTGCTGCCTATACATTGCATACGAAAGATTGACTCTCGGCCAAGAATTTGGAAATATGGAAACTGTGGGGAAATTTAAGGTTACATAAGATGCGAATGTAACCTACAAAGAACTGGTACCTCAAGAGTAAGTTATCACAGAAATAGAACAAGTCAACAGACGTCGTTCCAATCAGTATTTCGAACTACAGTTCTTTGCAAAAGTCAATTTTATTGCATATACTTTAGATTAAAAAGAAAGCGTTTTGTTTAATTCCTTGTTTCGCAGGTTTTACTTAGCTAATATCGTTGGTAATCTTATGTGTAGAAGTATAGGTAAAGCAATCCTATTACAGGCCCGAACAAGCCCTGACGGTTCCAGGAGGTTGACGCTCCCAGATTTCAAGACAATCGGCACTTGAATGTCGTAAGTTTGTCAGCCCTATGCACCGGCCTCCTTTACCCCCCTTTACTCATTTCTGTTAGAGGCTGAGTCAGTCCCAGGGCCATAGTGGGGCCGGAAGGATTGTGCCAATGAAACATTCCAATATGACACCATCGGGAATCGAACCCGCGACCTTCCGGCTTGTAGCGCAGTGCCTCAACCAACTGCGCCACCGCGTGCCCCTAGCCCTATTAATTGATAACAAATGCCTTCATGCTGCCAACTCTTTATATAGTTAAACAGGTTTAGAAATTACTTAGAGGAAATTCTGCAACACATGCGTAAAAACACACGTGATGCCTTTCATATCCAGTACAATACACATTATCTAATATAACCCCACTTAGTTCTCAATGCTTACATTACATGCATTTAACTTGATTAAATAAAGTTTTCGTCTAATGTTCTCTCATTCAAACACCCCATGCCAAAAATGTCAAATGTTGTAACAATAAGTAATGATTGACACTCCTATTGTTAACTGTGCAGTGCTACCAACTTTGAGTCCATCTGGCGTTTGATGCGCTTTTAGCTTCTCGTTTGGAGAACAACGGTATCTAGGATACAGGATTTGGCATGCGGTCACAATAGAGGATTAGTTTCGCCTTGCTAACACCGGAACAAAGCAAGCGATGAACCAAGCTTAAGGCATATTATAATGCTTTATATAAATGGAGACAGAAGGGTGGGGGACTGAAGGGAGCAGTCCCATTCAATAAGCTTACATGTGGTTACAAGTTGGTCCCTTCGTCTACGCGTAATTCATTGCCGAACTCCGACCCACGTGTCGAAGACTATTATCTCTACTGAGTTTTGAGTTAATTACATCTTATTAATAGAACTGACCTAACGTTTCTCTGGAATCTTTAGAAGTCCCGCTTCATATTCGGGAGTACCGAGTTAAAAAAACCGGCACAAAAACCGGTAAAATACTTATTTTTCGTGATTCGCCTTACTCCCTTCAGAAATATTTCAAACTAGTGCCTCAAATTAGGCCAAGATCGCGTCCTTCCACACTCTGTCCAGTTCGTTATTTATTCATTTTCCTACAATTCGACGCCGTATATTCCGAGTTACTGACATCGACGTCAAGTCAACAATTCAGAGGAATATTCTTGGTTACTTGAAACAGACATAAATATTCCAAAACTTACTTACTTACTCCATGGAGCAGAGGGCTAAGAGGTTTCCAGCTAGTCAAGAAATTCCCCGCATTTTATAGAACCCAAAGATTCATTACCGCAGTAACAATTGCCCGCCACCTGTTCCTATCCTGAGCCATCTCGATCCAGTCTATACCCCCCACATCCCACTTCCTGAAGATCCATGTTAATATTATCCTCCCATCCAAAAACAGATAATAAAGATTATCTCCATCTACATGCATAGCTTACTTTCATTTGAGATAGGTTATCATGGCAGTGCCTATGCGAATTACTATCTTCTAGCAAGACTCTGCTTCCTGAATCCTATAATCCGCAACATGGAAGCAGCAGATCCTTCCGAAACACTGGTACATATCTGCCAAACTACAAAACGCTACATCACAGAAGACTGGAGCATTTATAATGCGATAGTAAGACAATGAAATCAGGATTTTTTTACGTTTACGTTGTTAGAATCTGAAACAGTTAGCTATGAAAATGTGGCATTGCTAAAAACGTGTTTATTCATATAACACCCCAGAAATTATTTAAATAATGCTATGAGATTTGAGGTCCTCAAAGATGAAGACGCGCTGCTGAAGATTTAAGTCGTCTGTGAAGTTAAGCCGTGTCCCATGGTACAGAGCTACGGACGTTTCGAAGGTTCGTAGTGCTTTCGAAAGCTGAGTGACCATTTACAAGCTGATAAAGCGTAAGAACCCAGAAAACTAAAACTACATACGGTAGACTACTGAGGTCTTTTGTGCTACACTCGAGGCTCTAAGAGCGTCACAGAGTTACGTATGTTCGCAACAGCAAGGCACTGGCCAGACTCATCGCGTTAATTTAGCACATAGCAGAACCTTATTAGCAAAGATAAATAAAATGTTGCTAAATTTTCGGTATTGGGTAAAATATTTATTTCTGCTCTAAAGTGTCTAGTTTCCCTCCTAGTCTCCCATGCAGTAGATATCAGGAGAACTTTACGTGAGCTAAAAGGGTCGGAACGTGAACCTGATATCTCCTTCATACTCCACCGACTTTTAAAAATATATGGAGCTGTAATACCACCTCTACATCATTCTGGAAAAGTGCTTAACTACGTGCAGGGGCCAAGTTGACTTTACCTCTTCTCTAGGCTTACCGGGATGGCTAAGCGACAAGATTATTAACATAAAATGCTGCTAAATTTTCGGTATTCGGTAAAATGTTTATTTCTGCTCTAAAGTGTCCAGTTTCCCTCCTAGTCTCCTATGCAGTAGATATCAGGAGAACTTTACGTGAGCTAAAAGGGTCGGAACGTGAACCTAATGTCTCCTTCATACTCCACCGACTTTTAAAGATATATGGAGCCGTAATGCCACCCCTACATAATTCTGGCAAAGTGCTTAACTACGTGCAGGGGCCAAGTTGACTTTACCTCTTCTCTAGGCTTACCAAATTACTAAAAACGAGATGGCTAAGCGACAAGATTATTAACATAAAAGCACTTGGACTTAACTCAGCCTACAGACGGCGGGCTAGCAGGCAGACTTGCGAAACATCTAATGTTATAAATAAAATAGGTGAATTAAGCAGGGAAGTTCTTGAATGAGACTTGTTTCGATACTTCGCTCTGTATCTACAGAGTAACAGCTAAAATAATGTTGGAAATGTGTCGAGCCAAAACCGCAGTTCATCTAATACAGATCTAGAGTGAAAGGCTGTATGTATGCTGAGCTGAAAACATAGCTTCTCTGATGCAAATATACAGTGTAACTTCAGATGTATGCCCAGCTAGAAACGCAGCTTATCTGACACAGACCTACAACTAACTCTGGATGTATTCCGAGTTAAGAACGCAGTCTATATGACAGACCTACAACTAAACTCTGGTTGTATCCCGAGATAAAAACGCAGCTTA
>Ga0123355_10019520_pt1 | contig 10789 bp, 6 predicted proteins | sample TergutEmb28metaG_3_FD_89872 | JGI IMG/M metagenome (GOLD analysis project Ga0123355, IMG submission 89872) | Embiratermes neotenicus P1 segment gut microbial communities from Petit-Saut dam, French Guiana - Emb289 P1 | ecosystem: Host-associated > Arthropoda: Insects > Digestive system > Gut ...
GCACGGGTAAACAATACAACCGCAACAATCACCGTAAGCGGTACTCCCACTGTGGCTTCTTCCGCGCAAGTAGCGGTAAGCATCCCTGTTGGTGCCCTTGTAACAAACAGTGCAGTATCTTTGGCGGCAACATCCGGCGCTGGTTCTGTATTTAATATAGCCGCCCCAACCTTTACCATCGGCTGGAGCGGTACACCCGGTACCTTTACGGCGCTTAACTTTGGCTATACCACCGGAAGCAGTGTGACATATACAATCGAAAACACGGGCAACCAAACCGTCACGGGCATTTCTGCGGCAATAACCACAGGAAGCGGCAATTTTTCGGCGGGTACTTTGTCCGCAACGACTCTTGCCCCCGGCGCTACAGCAACAATTACCGTCACAACTCAAACCGGCCTAAACGCAGGTACGCATACCGGAGTTTTAACCATAACCTGGACGGGCGGTACCGGAGGCACGGGCATTACACAAAATCTCTCGCAGGTAGTTAATAAAATTGCATATCCCGGATTGCCCCTTACCGCATCCGACAGTGTAATCGCTAATCAGATTACAACCAACCGGACGCTTACCCTTCCTACAATTCCGGCAGGCGCAAGCTATGATGCAGCCGGGACAGTGGGCGGCGCTAATGCCGCGCTAATCTCCGCGCACAGCATCGCTTCCGGCACTCTCACATTTAGCACTGCTTCTATGGCCCCCGGCTCAACCGCAACAATAACAATTCCTGTTACCGGGGCCACAAATTTCAACGATTTTAATGTTGTAGTAACTATTACAACCTTTGACCTTGGCGCGACGCTTTCGGGCAACATCGTTGGATTTACCGGTACGGCCCTTAGCGGTACCCAAGTTGTTACAGTTACTCTTATTGGTGATACCTTTGCAGCCACCCTTTCCGGCAACTGGATTTCAAATCTCCCTGCCGGGCTTTCCCAAACCGTGGCACGGGTAAACAATACAACCGCAACAATCACCGTAAGCGGTACTCCCACTGTGGCTTCTTCCGCACAAGTTGCGGTAAGCATCCCGGCGGGAGCCCTTGTAACAAACAGCGCTGCATCCTTGGCGGCAACATCCGGCGCGGGCTCTGTGTTCAACATCGCCACTCCTACTTTTACCCTAGGTTGGAGCGGAGCGCCCGGTACCTTTACTGCACTTAACTTTGGCTATGTCACCGGAAGCAGCGTTACCTTTACAATCGAAAATACAGGCAACCAAACCGTCACCGGTATCTCTGCTGCAATAACCACAGGAAGCGGTAACTTTACAGCAGGCACTTTATCGGCGACGACTCTTGCCCCCGGCGCTACAGCAACAATTACCGTTACAACCCAAACCGGACTAAACGCTGGCACACACACCGGAGTATTAACGGTGAATTGGACAGGCGACGGAGGAACGGGCATTACGCAAAGCCTTTCACAGGTTGTTAATCAAATAACGTATACCGGCAATACCACCGTAAACCATGAAGTATTTAGCAACACCGCAGCCACCACCACCGTTAATTTACCGACCTTACCGGCAGGGGCCTCTTTTGGGATACCTACCGTAACAGCCAACGGGCTTGTAGATGGGCTTACATTTACAATCACCGGCAATGTGCTTTCCTTTAGCGTGTTTGCTATGCCAGAGCCTACATCGGATACGATTACCATACCTGTTACAGGCGCGACAAACTTCTTTAATTACAATATAACCGTTAATGTAACCGCTATGGACGCACCCCAAGAAAGCATACCCAATGCCGCAATAAATTTTATAACCGAAAGGCTTACCGGCCTTATTGCAGGCAGGACTTATATCATCAACGGCAATAGCTTTGTGGCAGAGGTAGGCGGTACAATAGCCATAAACAGCGCATGGTTTGGGACTACCCTCAACATTATTTTGCAAGGCACCGGCGCTACCTTAAACAGTAACCCGCAAGTCTTGCCGATACCAAACCGCCCAGGTTCCCCCGGTGTTGGCAGCACCGACACAACAGGCGGGCTTAATAATGGGACAATAACTTTCGCTACAAACGCAATGGAATTCCGGCTTTTGGGCGCAAACCCATGGACGGGAATAACCACCGCCCCAACGGTAACGGGCCTGGCGGCAGGTACGTATGAAGTGCGATACAGCGCAACAACTACCGCTTTTGCAAGCTTCCCGGCAATAGTGAATATCGCAACCAGCTTTGCGCCGGTGCCCAGCGCGGCGGTTGCCAATGTCACAATCGGCAATGCAGGCGGAAATGTTGTAATTACTCTAACAAATGACACTTTTGTGAACTTTGCGCCTGGGGCTGTTTCATGGATAACAAACCTACCGGCGGGCATGACGCAAACCGCAACAAGAGACAGCGCAACCCAGGTTACTATTGCCATAAGCGGCACTCCAGTTGTGGCAAGCACAGCCCAGATTGTAATTAATATACCGGCGGCATCTTTAGTAACCAGCGCCGCAAACCTTGCCGTAACAGCCAATCCCCAAGCTGTGTTTAACACAATCGTCCTTTCGGCGGATGCCTCATTGATGAGCTTAGCAGTATCCCCGGGGACATTAACCCCCGGATTTGCTTCCAATATATTTAACTACACGGTAAACGTAGGAAATGCGATAACCAGCATTGATGTTACCGCCATTGCCGCTGCCGGCGCAACAGTTGCCGGAACAGGCACACATGCCCTTAGCGTAGGACAAAATACAATAACCCTTACAGTAACCGCAGCAGCGGGGAACACCCAAACAATTACAATAATTGTAACCCGCGCACCGGCAGATGGCGCTGGGCAGCCTTTGCCTCCGTCTCCGCCTCCGTATGTTCCGCAGCCTACCGCTACACCGCAACCTACAACTACTCCTCAGCCAACCGGTACCCCGCAACCAACAACATCGCCTCAACCCACACCCACTACAACACCGCCTCCATCCACAATCCCAGCAAATAATGGCGCGGTAAATGTCCAGGTTACGTATACCAATAACCAAGTCAGCTTAACCGTACCAAATGCAACCACTAACAACTTAGTAAGAACCGCAGTCGACGAGGTCGTAATCTTGGATATAAGCGCATTTCCAAATGCAACAGCAGTAAATCTGCCAAGGGCAGCGCTGGAACGGATTGCTAATGAAGGGCTTTATCTGTTATTCATTTCCCGTGACGGCGAAATGAAGCTTACCCCATACGAAATTGCCGAGTTGGTGCAGCTGATAAGAGCCGCTAATATCTCAATTGAGCTGGAATTTGACACCGAGGATTATCCAGAGGATGCCGATACTGCTGTTACCGAGGAAGACCCGCCAATGCCAAGGATTTTGCGTTTCGCTATCGGTAGCTATGAATACAGCGATGACGATGTATTGCGCAACATGGATGCCGCTCCTTTTATGGCAGGAAATAGAGCGATGGTACCCATCCGGTTTGTAGCCGAGGCAATGGGTATAGAGGTTGACTGGGTTCACACGACCCGAACGGTTATTATCAATAACGGAATCATCGAGCTGCAGCTTCCGATAGGCGTGGCCTTGCCGGGTGGCATGGGTACCCCAGTGATTGTAAACAACCGAGCATTTGTTCCGCTAAGATATGTAATAGAAACCCTTGGCGCATATGTAAGATGGGATGGAGATGCCCGGGCGATATATATTTATATCGTGTAAGTTGAAGATATAAAAGGGCTGTCATGCTAATAGCAGGTTAAACGTATGAAGTCATATTAAGTAGGACATGGATTAAGCTACTGTTGCAAACAACCCCCGGCCCTTAGGCCACCCCCTTCCAAGGAAGGGGGCCTCCCAAGCCTCCTTTTTTAGAAGGGGCTGGTCGCAAACGAAAAGCGCGTTTGCTACTCGTTATGCGTCTTGGGTGGCTTCTAAGGGCCGGGAGTTGTACAAATTTGAGGGCAAACGCTGGTGGCATTCAAGACATTCATCCACAAAATTCAAGGCGCTACCCAAAGGCCCTACATAAGATGGAGGAATAAATGAAAAAAACAAAAGCATCAATTTTTGTGTTGGTGCTTGCTTTTGCTATGGCATTGACGCCGCTAACCATAGCCGCAAGCGCTGCTCATGAGCCCTTTTTGCGGGTTGTAGAGGAAAACATATATGTACCCCTTCGCCCGGCAACTTATGCCCTTGGCGGGGAAGTAGAATGGGATCGGGAAAACCGTGCGGCCCTTATTACCTTTGCCGATGAAACCCATGTTATCATGGTTGCAGAGATAGGCGGTTTTATCGAAGGCGGAATGTCATGGGTGCCCTTTAACTTTGCATTTAACGAGTTGATTTTACTGTCCGGTTTAGATTTTGAAGAAGCGTCTGATATATTATCCGCGTTGGTTGGAATGGTAATCGTCACAGAAGAAATCTGGGAAGCCCTCTTCCCCGCACCCGACGGGCGTGTAGAGCGCGTAGACCTGACTCTTTGGGATGCAGAAAATTTCGAAGATATACGCGACGCGTCCTTCTCTACGGATTTGCCCCACGGTGAAATAGCGGTAAATTACGTTGAATTTATCAGCGATAATATAGGAGGGCGCTCTGCCTTTACATATCGTGAGCTTGAAGCTGCGGTATGGATTGTGGAAGAATTATTGGCAATGGGCCATGACTGGGACAATATCGATGTACAGGAATTCACCTATTGGTGTGCCCAAGAAAAAGAACTGGGCCTTTCTCCCCTTAGATGGAGCCAAGTGACATCCCGCCATATACTGGGCGTGGGCCGTGAGTATCTACTGCGCCCAGACAGGGTAAGCCAAAACGTAGTGCTTACCATTCCGGGCCAAAGTGAACAAACGATTATCGTAGGCGCCCATTACGACTCCCCGCCATATGCCAGCGCAAGCGATAATGCCTCCGGCATAGCTCTTCTTTTGGAAAGTGCGCAGCGCATGATGGAACTTGACCACTATTACACAATCGTATATGTATTCTTTGGCGCGGAAGAAGTAGGGCTTGTGGGTGCGTTTTATTATTACGAGTCCTTGACCCAGGCCGAGCGTGACAACATCGTTGTGATGGTTAATGCCGACGTACTAATCGAAGGCCCGTATGTAATATACGGAGTTGGCGCTGCCCCGTCCCTGGACGATGTGGATATGGACGAGCTAATTGAAGCAATACTAGAATTTTTCATGTACAGTGAAGAGGAATTTTATGAAATGTTAGCGGAGATGGTAGCCGAGCTGGAGGCTTTGGGAGTAGAAAACGCCAGCGCGCTTCTACCCTTCGACTCATACGAACAATATTTTGAACTTATTATGATCAACTTAGCAACTGTATCTCCTTATGAGTTATTACTGGAAGCGGCGATGTACGGGCTAATCCCGCCAGTTACTAGCCCGGTATCCGAACAGATATCCGCCCTTGCCGCTGAGCTTACAAGCCAACACGACTTTGAGCTTATTGCCATCCCGGAGATGGTAGGAATGCCCAGCGACCAATTGGTCTTTTTACACACGGGGCATCTTGTGGTAAACCTTGCAGGCCTAGAAAGACGCGGAGTCTTGCCCGAGGATTTTGTAGCCCAGCTTACCCGCTACGGCGAAGGCATGGGGGAATTTACAGCTACAATACTACACACCCCGCTGGATGAGTTCCATTTTATAGAATACACCTGGCCCGGCATGATGAACGCCAACATGAAAGCGTTTTCCTTATTCCTTGAGGCAATCCTTACGAGTATATTTGGTTAAATAAACGGAAGCGGAAATATCCCCTGATGCACAAATACACAACTGGACAGCCATCTAAAGCAGAGAATGAGTGGAATAGTTGTGTATTCGTGCGTAAGGGGATATTTCCGAATAAATATTAAAAACCGCCCCATGTCATTTTATAGGAATAACATGGGGCGGTTTAAGCCTTTTGGCTTTATGTCTTACATGCTCTAGAACTTGCGTTTACGTGCCGCTTCCGATTTCTTTTTGCGTTTTACGCTGGGCTTATCATAATGCTCGCGCTTGCGAATCTCCCCCATGATACCAGCTTTTGCACAGTTACGCTTAAAACGCCGAAGCGCGCTGTCCAGGGTCTCATTATCTTTTATTGTTACCTCTGACATTGGACTTCCCTCCCTCCGGGCGGTTCGTTTAGCATCCGCAAAGCTATGATACACCTATAATGAAATAGCGTCAAGCATAACAACAGGCAGGCACGGAAATCAATTTTCAAAATCATTGACCACGAAAGACACGAAAAGCACGAAAAAAATTACAATATATTCTTTTCGCCTTTGCATTTGACTCTTTTCGTGTCTTTTCGTGCATTTCGTGGTTCAAAATATCTTTGGAAATCATCTAAGAAATCAAAAATTGATTTCCGTGCATGGTCACAGGAAATTGCTATAACAACCACAGGCCCACAAATTGATAAAATCCGGAGGTAGCCTTATGCAAGATATGCACAACCACGCAACAAAAATAATCACGCAGATAATATCAGAAAACATGCCCGATAAAGCCGTAAAAGAGGCCCTACAAGCGTATAGCCTCCCCGATAAGCTCTACCTTGTAGCCATAGGCAAGGCCGCCTGGACAATGACCAAGGCAGCCTGCGATTACTTAGGAGACAAAATCCACAAAGGCGTGGCTATCACCAAATACGGTCATTCTCAAGGTGAAATCTTTCCCGTGGCTATCTACGAAGCCGGGCACCCCATTCCCGATGATAATTCAATTAAAGCCACCGAAGCAGTTCTGGATTTAGTATCAAACCTGGGGGCGGAGGATACGGTTTTATTTTTGGTATCCGGTGGCGGATCGGCGTTATTTGAATCGCCCAAAGATGGGGTTACCCTGGATGATTTGCAATCACTAACCAAAATCCTTTTGGAAAAAGGCGCCGCTATTACAGAGATAAACGCATTGCGTAAGCGCTTATCCAAGGTAAAAGCCGGGGGTTTTGCTGAGATATGTAAGCCTGCAAGCATTTTTTCCATTGTGCTTTCTGATGTGCTGGAGGACAGATTGGATACCATCGCCTCTGGCCCTGCCGCACCGGATATGACTACAAGGGAAGATGCCCTTCGTATTGCAAAAAAATATAAAGTAGATGAAATGTTTTTGCATTCCGATACAAATACGGCGGACAGAGTAATGACTTCAAAAGATAAAACTCCCATAACGCTGCTATTCCGCCAAGAAACCCCAAAGTCCACTGACAATGTAAAAACTGTAATTGTTGGCTCGGTTCGCTCTCTTTGTAAATCTGCCGCCGATTGTGCAAAATCTTTGGGTTATACACCATATGTACTAACCACTTCTTTAGGCTGCGAAGCTGCTGAAGCGGGAAAAGTGCTGGCGGCTATAGCGAGGGATACACAAGCTGGGTTATCTCATTTCCGTAAACCCTGCGCCATAATAATGGGCGGGGAAACAATTGTACATGTTAAAGGAAATGGCAAGGGGGGCCGCAATCAGGAAATGGCCTTGGCAGCGGCAAAAGGTATCGCAGGGCTGGCAAATACCATTGTCTTTGCCCTAGGCTCTGACGGTACAGACGGCCCAACAGATGCCGCCGGGGGTATAGTCAACGGGGATACCCTTGCTAACTTAACCGCCCAAGGCCTTAGCATCGATAGTATTTTGGCAAACAATGACTCTTATAACGGGCTAAAAGCCGTTGATGGTTTAATAATCACCGGCCCTACGGGGACTAATGTTAATGATGTGGCTGTACTGCTATGTGTTTGAACTAAGCCTTTTGTTTATTCCAGCAGTAAAGCACCACAAAGGGGCTTACATCCTTCGGATTTATTTTTACATCACTAGCCCTTTACTTTAATATCACCCCATGTAACCGCTGTCCTTAGTTCGACACCAGAATCGACTGCGGCAAAATGCCGCTTGCCACAGTGGATTTTTTGTTTTTCTTGAGTGCGTAATCCATCTAAGTTTAATGTGCCTTTAGTTTCAAGGACAAAGTACAGCTTTTGTTCGCCGTTCCTATCCATGTACACTGCCCAGTCCGGGTTATATGTGCCTATTGGCGTTTCAATCTTAAATTTGCTTGGTATTTTGAAGAACATTTTTACCTCTGGGTCGTTATCAAGTGCCACCGCAAAAGGCCTCTCTATTGTACTGGAATCATACACAACATAATCATATACACTGTTTTTAACCACGGAAATCAATTTTCGGCTACCGTCATTCCGGCCTTGAGCCGGAATCTCTTGGCTACTACGCAAAATGCACGAATTTGCTATTTCATGACTAAGATTGGGAGACTCCGGGTCAAGCCCGGGGTGACGAAAGTCGTTGGTTTTGCAAATTATGACGAAAATTGTTTTCCGTGATGGCAGACATCTGTTCTAGGGATATGTGTAAGATTAAACATAAATTACAAAGAGGCAAAAGCCTTCACAAATACATATAGATATGTTAGCATTTCAATCTAAATTAATCCGTCGTTCCCGATTTTATTTTTTGGAGCGCATGAGGTGATTCATATGTACCAATACCGTAGACCCCCTAAGCCCAAAAAACCTAGAATACCAAAGATATTATATCTCGTACTTGCAGTTATATTGTTAGTGTCCGTTGCAGTTATCATAAACTATTTATACGAACAAGCAAGTTATAACCGCGGTTTTAACATTGTAGCCGCCGATACCCCCACCCCGACCCGTGAGGAGCCCGAGCCTTACGTGCCGGAACCTACCCCAGAGCCAACCCCCATCCCAGAGCCGGAATATACCCCAGAGCCTCTGCCGGAACCTACCCCAGAGCCAACCCCTACCCCGGTGCCAAGGGTGCCGAGGCAAGAATTTTTGGATTATCGTGCCAATTACGACAATGACGATATAGTGGGCCATGTTTGGATACCCAATACCACAATTAACTACCTGGTAGCCCAGGGCACCGATAACGATTTCTATCTGTATCACGACCTGAGAGGCCGCAGGTATCTGCCCGGCTCAATTTATTTGGATTATTTAGCTGATGTCCACACACCTGGGGATCATAACTGGGTGTTGTATGGGCATAATATGGCAAGAAACCACAAGTTTCACGCTGTGCGATTTTTCTTAAACGAGGACTTTTTCCGCAATAATCGATACATCCATTTTAGCACTCTTTATGCGGACTATGTATTCGAAGTGTTTTCGGTTTATATTGCCCATGTGGATTTCCCATATACTTGGAATGTATATGATGATTGGGATGTTATAATAAATGAGTTTGCAAGCAAATCCCGATTTGACGCAGGGATACCCGTCTCAGAAGAGGATCGGGTTTTGACCCTTTCTACTTGTGAAAACAGTTATAGACATCATCGCATTGTGGTACATGCGGTTTTGATTAGTGAGACCTTCCCACATTTGGATTTGGACGAATGGGGCGAGCAAGAGCCTGAACATATTGAGGAGGCTTTTGGATAAAAGTTGGGGAGTGATGTGCCAGTGGAGGATGAACATGCGAAAACACCAGTATTTATAAGGCATACAACACGTTCATCCGCCACTGGCACAACACTCCCAAAAGTCGATAGCACATGAGGTGATGCATATGTACCAATACCGCAGACCCCCCAAGCCTACAAAGCCTAAAATACCAAAGATATTATACCTGGTACTGGCAATTGTGTTGCTGGTATCCGCTGCCGTAATTGTTAATTACTTATACGAACAATTTAGCTATAACCAGGGGCGCTATGCTATAGCCGCCGATACCCCCACCCCGCATCAAGCTGAGCCCGTGGCTTATTATGCTGCACCTACCCCATCCCCTGCTCCAATATTGGAAGAGCCGGAATATATTCCCGCGCCTATTTACGAACCTGCCCCAGAACCAACCCCAACACCGGCACCAAGGGTGCCGAGGCAAGAATTTTTGGATCATCGCGCCCATTATAACAATGACGATATTGTAGGTCACATTTGGATACCCAATACCACAGTAAACTATCTGGTGCCCCAGGGCATAGATAACGACTTTTATCTGTATCATGATCTTAGAGGGCGCGAGTTTATGCCTGGCTCTATTTACTTAGATTATTTAGCCGATATCCATACCCCCGGGGATCAAAATTGGGTGATATATGGACATAAGACGGCAAGAAACCATAAATTTCACGCTGTGCGCTTTTTTTTAAACGAGGAATTTTTCCACAATAACCGGTACATTTATTTTAGCACCATTTATGCAGACTATGTTTTCGAGGTTTTTTCTGTTTACGTCGCCCACATAAGTTTTCAGTATCATTGGAACGTGTACGACGATTGGGAATACAAAATAAATACATTTGCCAACATATCTCGGTTTGATGCAGGGATACCCGTCTCGGCAGAGGATCGCATTTTGACCCTTTCTACTTGCGAAAACAGTTATGTGGACAACCGTATCGTTGTACATGCGGTGCTAATTAGTGAGACTTTCCCCCATTTGGATTTGGATGAATGGGGCGTGGGTGAGACTGTTGAAGAGGTTTTTGGTTAGGATGCTTGAAAACAAGACCCCGAAAAACCCTTTGGGGCATTGGCTTATTGCCGCCGTAGGCGGCATGTGCCGCTTTGCGGCACATTGAAAGCGCGGGGTAGCCGCTTTTTATAAGCCATTTATAGGTACATACATACGAGGCGCTCTCTATGGCTTATAAAAAGCGGCTACCCCGCGCTTTCATAAGCCAATGCCCCAAAGGGCTTTTTCTGCGTCTCGCTTTTACGATTGCTAAATTCCATAACACATGGTAGTATCATAACGGAAAATTAATTGCGGAAGGAGTATGCCTCTTGGACCAATTCACTTATGTAAAGCGCGGGTATGACCCGGAGGAAGTTGACAAATATATA
>Ga0123355_10019521_pt1 | contig 10789 bp, 7 predicted proteins | sample TergutEmb28metaG_3_FD_89872 | JGI IMG/M metagenome (GOLD analysis project Ga0123355, IMG submission 89872) | Embiratermes neotenicus P1 segment gut microbial communities from Petit-Saut dam, French Guiana - Emb289 P1 | ecosystem: Host-associated > Arthropoda: Insects > Digestive system > Gut ...
ATTTGTAATTTTTTGTGTCTTTTCTGATAAATATCGTAATTTGTATGGTATTGAGATTTGTTTTTCGAATAAAGTGTAAAGTTTTTACTTTCATTTCACTTCTTGGTCCTCAAAGGGTTAAATTGTAATAGTACAACAAAATTTTGGTGCATCAGCTGTGCAAAATTATTCACTAAGCCCTCTCATTTTAGTTCCAGTTCATCTCACACAACAGTGATGTCTGTTTTCAAGTTCACAGTAGACCATTTATTATTCTTCCTAGATATAACATTTTACATATCTTTCATTAGTAGCACCTTACAATACAATTACCGAAGGCAATATATATACATATATTAGGTCTTGCCATAAGTTCTGATACAACTTTCATGTTGTCCAAAGTTGGAGACAATGAGGCAGGAGGGTTGTAAGGATGGCTGTTTTTGGTCTAATGTCCCTTCAGGTACTTGCGCCAAGGCAGTTTGCTCTTGTCTGTCACAGCATCAACATGGAGTGGGGTGTCAAGTAAAATCATGTGGCCATGACTGAACTTCCCAACTGCAGAAAATCCCATTCTCAAATTTTCAAACTCTCAAACCAATGACAGTTTCCTGAATGTTCATCTATCCGGCAATGAAACATTATAAGGAACTCTGGTGGGTTGAAGACAGGGCTCGGTCAGGACGCATGAAAAATGTGAGGGCTGAAGCACCTATCAAAACAGTAGGCAGCGGATTCACCAATATCCGCTCTGGAAACAAGATCAGGTCCCAAAAGCTGAACATACCGACCCAATCAAGTCATGTCTCATCAGGGATGATTTACACATGACAGCGCACCTCCGCTCAAAGGGACACCTCCTTACTCCTGCTTTGAAGGAAATCCAACGGACAAGAGCAAAAGTCTCCTCCAGTGGCATGCCGAGAACAGGCACGAAAACATCCTCTTCACGAATGAGGAAATTTTCACCATCGAGGAGCAGTACAACCAGTACAAGATTTATGCTCAAACGTCCCTTGAGGTGCGTTCTGAGGGTGCAGGGAGGCAATCACCCTTCCTACATCATGGTTTGGTGGGAGGTGTCCCATCAGGGGGTGACACATCTTCATTTTTGCAAGAATGGGGTGAAAATGGTGTCCGAGTTTATCAAGAGGACATGCTACAAGGAGTTGTGAAACATCTTAACATGACCTTCTTCAATGGTCAGAAATGGGTCTTCCAGCAAACTCAATTCCTGCCCCAAAGGCCATGATAACTCAGGAGTGGCTGCAGAGGAATCTTCTGGCCTTCATCAGTGCCTAGAATTGGCCTTTGGGGAGTGAAGACATCAAACCCCTGGACAGTAAACTGAGAGCTGTTTTGGAGGACACGGCGTGCTGAAAGCATCACAACAGCCTGGAGAGCCCGAGGAGATCCCTTGTGAAGGCAGCAGCAGAGATCCCCCTTGAGACAGAGCATGCAGCGACAGCAGAGTGGCCAGAGTATCTCAAGGCTTGCATTGAGACATAGTGTTGCCATTTTGAGTGACATTATTATAAATGAAAACCTAAAACTTTTCAAACAAATTATTTTGCATGAAAAGTGGAAGTTTTGTTTAATTTTCCTTCTAGGTCACATTGAACTTGCAACAGAACTTATGATAAGACCTAGTATATATTCGTGATGACAGGATCATTCATTCTGTTGCCTGTTGTATGACAGGTCCATAGCCCCTGCCAAAGCAAGTTCTACACAAAGTGTTCTCTTTCAATTTCTAGCATTCTCTCTTTTTCTTCAGGTCATCCAGTACCTTCATGCATCTTCCTTGTCTCCCTACCACTTCTGTCTTTCCTTCAATAACATGTTTTAGACGGCAGTTCCTATGCAAGATATAACAGTAAAGGATGGTATAGTACAATTATTTTATACTGTAATAGTACATGACAAAATAATTGGCTCCCTTCTTCTAGACTAGAGACCATTGTTTGTTTGTACATTGCAACATTCATATAGCAAGTACATGAGTAACAATATACATGATTATTAGTGATAATGCATTTTAGTAATTTTGGCTGAACATATTGTTCTAGTGAATATTTTCAATGTGAGAAGATGCTTAGGCCTACGATGCCATGAACGCACATCCGTAATGCTTTCACAATGATCCCATTCTCCCTCGAACTTCATGAGTTTTAAAACACTTTAGCAATGAACGAGCGCTATTCACAGTTTTTAGGGGGGAAGGGAGGGGAAATTCAATTTGTTACTGTTGATGCACTTTTTTTTACCAAAACTGAAACACATAAAATGACAAGCACACTGTAATTTACAATTTGTATGAAACAATACAATCCACTGTCAAATGTTCGATTGCTTTGGTGCTAACGCGTCACACATAAATTCCAACCCAAAGAAGCAGGAACAAAACACCAAATCCTGAGAAAATTGCAGCAACAAGAGCCACCAGCAGTTCTTTGAATATGTCTCTGGTGAACTTCGTGCTTGTAACTTCATACACAAAAAACCAGGCAGTGAAGAAAATGCCTATTCCCAGCAGCACAACTGTCAAATGAGGAAATACCGCTGGATTTACTGGAGAAACATACCGTGTCAAAGATTCAATCTCAATCTGGAAAGTGATAATATTAAAAAGTATCAGATGTGTTAAAAAGACATCCGGCATCCACGGTGGTACACTGGTTTTACCTAATAGGTTAACTCAAAATACACAACCCTTTCATAGAAAGAGAGCTGGTTCATACACATTAATACGTACCATCTTGTCAAGGTAGCTACGTCTGTATCACCAAAGTAATATATATTGTAATGAACTACCAATTTCGAATACGTGGCCTCACACTAAAACTCCACAAACGGACATGACATCACTCATGCCGGCAAACAGGAACTGATGTTATTCCGTGCAAACACACACGCATAGGTTGTAACCTCTGATCCGTGGTAGTAATCTGTGCGTAGATCGGTGCTGATCGAGTTCTGCTGCTTGTCTCCACGCTCTGAATGATTGTGTATCTCTTCAATCGAAAACACGTGTGGCGTGCCTGATATGTATTTTCATACGCTGTGGTGTTTTTTGTAGGAGAAAATACGAATGTATTAATCATCGTATTTTATATACATAAGATGCGTAATTGAGTAGCTATTTATATTTGTATTTTTTATTTCAGTATTTTAGTATAATAATGGTTCTTACGAAGGAATATCGAATATGTATGCCTTTAACTGTTGAAGAGGTAAAAGTTCATTTCGTTATATTCAAGAATTTATGCTATTGGACCAAAACATTTTTGTTTTATTGATTTTCATTGATATTATTTGCTACAGTATCAGATTGGTCAGCTGTATATGATAGCTCGTCACAGCCATGAACAAACAGATGCAGGGGAAGGTGTGGAAGTGGTTGAGAACGTTGCATGTGAGGATCCAGAACATGGGAAGGGGCAGTACACGGAAAAAAGGATTCATCTGTCAAGGTAGGTGTATTTATAAACTGGAGTAAATTTTTGTTTACATTAATAGAGCTTAGCTGTTAATGAAAATACTATTTACACAAGCAAAATTATGAACGGTAACCAGAAACAATTTGTGTATGTGTGTAACATGGTATAGTTATTACTTGTTACCTATTTAGGCTATTACTTGAATATGGTTCTTTGGAACATCCTTTCAGACCGTCATCAGATATCCAACATAAATAATTCCTGGGTATGCTTTTAGTAAATTATTTATTAGTTGCCTGATTTCCTCTAGTGACCCAAAGTGGGCCAAAGGAACAGTGATCAGTGAATTAACCCTTTAAAGACGACGCGCAGACTGATCTATTTAAAGACCCAGTTCCTTCCGCGCAGTAAAAATTTTGTCTCGATTATAAAAACCAATCAGTTTATGTTGTATGGGTTAGAAGTCACTGTTTGTTCTCAGGTTAATACAAAACACATAAATTCAGTGTGAGTAGAGTGTACAGTTGTTGAATGTTTAACCCGTTGGTGCACCACATAACCAGTAGGTTTTAAAAGGTTAACAATGCTGCTCACAGCTGCTGGCTCAATTTCATTGGACCAAAGTGTTAATAGAGTTAATAAACTTCTTGATTGACATTCTTACACCAGTGTTAATAAGATTCATGTCTTCTGCGATGTTTACAATAGTGCCAGAGGAATGTGTAGCCCCCATCTTCAGGGTCAAGCAATACAAGTCTGCTTGATTGCTTGTCCCTGAAGATGGAGAGATGTTCTTTCTGAAGAGCTGTAAATATACTTCCAAAATATTGTGACTGCAATAAAAGAAGTAATAAAAGTTGTCTGAGCTCAGCCTTAATGGTAAACGGGAATGATTTTTGCAAGTAACTGTTGAATTCAGGGAATCAGACTAGTACAAATTACTGTTCTTGATGTCTAGTTTAGGTTTTGATTCTGATAATTTGGGTGGTTTTAGAATAACTTGCAAATGGTGTGTGTGAGTTAGAAGGTAATATCTTTACCAGATTTCATGACTTTTGGTGCACGTTTCTAACAGCTTCACTACTTTATTGACTTATTGTTTGTTTTCTGAAAACTGTGCTTGTGTTTGGGACTGACTTATGCTCAGGATTCATAAAGATAGAAAACACTGTAATTTCAGTGTTTTAAACAACTTACCAGCTCCTTAACAGAGAGCCAAAGTGTACAAAGATTGTAGCAGATTTTGTAAGGGATCTTAAATTTTATACCATAAGTGTTCATGACTCATAGTACAGAATATTTTATCCTGTGGCAGTCATTGTAATCAGGAACATAAAATAGTTTAAATGTTTTGAGTTGACAGCCTTTGCAGGTGTGTTTGCACCTCCACTCACCACTTGTACTTTTCTTTTTTCAGTCGCCTTCCATATTGGATCCAGTCATTCTTACCAAAAATATTTTATGTGACAGAAAAAGCATGGAACTATTATCCATTTACTATAACAGGTTTGTATGCATGACTAAGTATCTTCACACAAAGTGTCACTATATGACACACAACCCTTCTCATATTATTGCAGGAATTTGAAGTGAATGGTCACCATCCTAGTTTTCATAGTTGTTGTTGAGTTGAATTCAAATTGAGCCAACATTTATATTGTTCTGATTCATTCAGTTTATAAGAACATGCTATGAGTTTGATGTTGTAAAACTGCATTAAGATGTGTTCTTGTGGTATGTGACATTGTGTGGCTGAGGAGATTAGTACTGCTAATTCACAAGAGGTTTCTGAAGATGGGGACATATTTTTCTCTAAGACTTTGGTATCTTTTGATGTTCAGGCAACCGTGCATCGTGATAGAGTCTTATAATAAAAGCAACTAGATGCGCTAATTTCTCAAATTTATTTTTGGAATAAAACTCTACATGTTTCGGACAGTTCCTCTGTCCATCATCAGGAGTTTTTCACTGTACACACAGCAGTAGTATATGTCATACAGGTTTGCTGACAGCTTGCGAGCAGGATCAGGACGGAACTGGTTCTGTCCTGATCCTGCTCACAAGCTGTGTGACATATACCATTGCTATGTGTACAGTGAAAAACTCCTGATGATGGACAGAGGAACTGTCTGAAACATGTAGAGTTTTATTACAAAAATAAATTTGAGAAATTAGTGCATCTAGTTGTTTTTTTTTTTAATAAGAACATTGGTATCTGTTTACCAATCATCATCATCATCATAAACATCAAGGATTGGACCCTTTGATCCGTTCCGTCTCCAGAGTTACAGCTGCTCGCGCCAACGCTTCTTCGGTCTTCCAGTTGTTCTTCCTTGTGGTGTGTTGTGGTATGATTTCAAAGGGATTCGGTTTTGTGGCATTCTGTTTACCAAATTACATTGAATTACATCCTGCAAAATCATAATCATAATATCTCCACAAGTATCTCAAATATACCCATGAAATGACACTGCACCGTATATCGCTTCTAGTAGGTGCGTGATGGATGTGCAGTGCAGAGCATACACTTTATCATAATTGATTTAGTGGCCGTAATTCAATGGTTATGCAAATGTGGTTATTAAGTGCTACATTGAGCAAAATGAATTAAGTTCATTATGAAGTGTTTGTAGGTCAGTCAGGTGAACAGTGTGAGATTTGAGGTTCGTACATCAGTTTTGGTGATGCAGGTGCAATGCTGTGTTGCTAGGTTAGGTTAGTTTCCTGATATTTCAAAGGCACGTAGTCACCTCTGAGTTATGTCACTAGAGCACAATACCTTTTATCAGTAGCCTAATGTAATGCTGATTTACTTACATTTGTATAAAAACATCTGAAGATGTTCTTGTGTGCTAGGAAGGCGAATTTAGTAACGTAACCCTATTTTCTGTAACACCACACTATTTGATATGCAGTATTTACAACATGCTTCCAGAGCTTGTCTTCTGGTTGAAAAATTATTTTAAAAAAAAATGTTTTCAACTGTAGTTGGATTAAGGAATATTAACCCTTTGACGCCTAATGACCCCTACAGTGGTCGTACCGCACCGCTAACCTCTAAACGTTGCATTTTATATATTTATTCAACAAATACAGGTACTGAATATTTTAAACATGGTATATACTCTGTTTTTTCCCTTCAAAACGCAGTTTGTTTCATAATTCTAACATATTTGGTTCCTGTTTTATTCACATTCTATATACAGGATGTGCTAAAATTAAAAAAAATAATTCTGGCGCCAAAAGGTTAATCAAGACGGGGAAATGTTTAAGTTTCTTCTGTTACTGAATTAAGCACCAGGCCATGAATACACAATGGAGTAGTAACGGTGTGTCATTCTTCATCTCAGCATGAGATGGAATGGTGTGCTTCATGTCCCTGTTTCTTTAACCCTGCGCAAACAGCCCCTGGTGCCCATAAGATAGGAGGCTGGGTGGGCCCTAGGGCTCGTCTGGATGCTGTGAAGAAGAGAAAAACTTTCCCCTGATGGTACCACAATTCCTCGGATTTAAGCTCATATCGTAGTCAAGATACTGACTGAGCTATCATAGCTCAACTTTTGTTTCTGTATTTACACTTCATCTAATAATGCTTTCAATGCTTAAGATTATGTAGTGTCACATGATAAGTTAAGGAGTGAATAATGAATGGGAAGAGATGTGACAGGAAGTGGCCGTAGGCTAATTTAAGGTGCTGTTGTTTCATGCAGCTGGTGGTCTGAGGAGAATGACATAGAACAGCAGGATAGTTGATGTCCAGTTTGAAATTTTCAGCTGGCATTTCATGAATAGAAAACAGGAATGCTGCCTGTGTGTCTTTGACATTGAGTAATGAAACTTTGTGATTTGTAGTTCTCTTTTGTTAACGTAATGTAACTCGGAGATACAGCGTTGTTGTGTAGTTGACACACATTAATTTTGTTGTTGTTGTGGTTTTCTTTCTTTTCTTTATAGCATTCCTGTATGTACTGTATGTTCGTCATAAGCTTAATTTTATCATGCTTAGTTCTTGCCTCTCTTAAGACCAGGCATAGGAGGAATATAATTTCCTTCTATTTCTTTTTGTTTATAACTGGACGCGCTAAGTGTTTATCGTGCGAGCAGCGTGTGGAGTAACACATGTAACAATAGCTGCTTTGCTCTGCAGCAGCAGTCTGCTGTGTATCTCGAACTGTGACTGAGCAACAGAGAATGAAGCTGGACGGTCAGTGAGTGTTAACAGTAATGAAGAGCCAGCTGGCGAGATTTGTCACCAATACAGTTCAGTTGTTACTGCAATTATTCCATACTCACGTACAATAAAACTCCAGTACACTCTACTTGGGCATTATTGAGTGTGTGTGTGTGGCCTGCCTGACTCCCTGTCTTAACCTGAGTTCTGAGCTCCGTCCCTCCTGGGTACAACATCCAAGATGCGTTCCTCATCGGGTCCGCAACGGATATAACAGCTTCATAGGTATATTATTGTATGACAAAAGAAGTCTGTTAGTTCAGCCACACTTTCCCTGTATGGGTGTGGTCCATTCATATTACTCACACTCTCTATATGTCTGGTTCACACCAGAATCCTTGATATAATCACTCTGAAAATGTATATTGTATAAGCTTAAACCCATTCCTTTGGTTCTATTGTTCTCTTGTTAGATCATTTATGTTGGGTCTGATTATTGCAGTTTTTTTTGTGACATTGAATAGAGAATTTTATAATGCACTGGGAATATTTTCATGGATTCCCATAAAAATGATATATAATAATGAATGACGAATCTGTCTCTAACACTTTTTCATATTCTGTCAGAAGACTCAACACCATACTTTTCCTGCACATTGAACTGTGAGAAGTCTGCTATCAACCTTGCACATTGTGCAGTATCTCATGGTTATGTACCTAGTGTTTATATATATTATCTTTGGTGTTTACATTCTGTAACATCTAATCTACACATATTACTTTAATTTCTCGGAACCGTGCATCGTGATACACATACGTGCGCAAGACCAACAAGATACACACTTTTTCTTAATAATGTATTTCAATTACATTATTCTCGACGTGTTTCGAACAAATGTTCGCCATCAGGTCTGTACAGGCAACTTACAGTATTGTTCCGTGCATCTTATGAGGAATCTAGTTGCTGACACGATATGATTGATATCATTCATATCGTGTCAGCGACTAGACTCCTTGTAACCTTCTGATGATAAACAATTACTTGTTCGAAACATGTCGAGGATAATGTAATTGAAATAAATTATTAAGAAAGAGTGCGTGTCTTGTTGGTCTTGCTCATGTATAGCTACATGTATTATTTAGCGTATATGAACAGCAGATGGCAGGAGTTGTATATTTTAACATGTAAATGTCTTTTGTTTTTAATTTTTGCATAAGTGAATTTCTTGGTGACAGGAATGGTGTTTGGGAATAAAAGTGATGGTACCAGGCAAAGTAGGAAGTGGATGTATAACAGTTGTCTTTTCTTTGTTTCATGTTGATTCCTTTTGTGGGTTGAAACAGAATATACAGTAAGTATACATCATGAATTAGTTCATGTAATAAATTTTTCTGTGTGCCATGTACAGTTCTGTAAATTAAATTACACTTTAACACGTGCTGATTTTGTTGCAGTGCTCATTTATACCAAAGTTCAGCATTTCCATCAAGACAAAGTATGAGAATAACAATGGGAGCACAGAAAATGTAAGTTTTTTTATCTGACCGTATTTGTGGGGGGTCAGTTCTGAGGGATTTCACTGATCAAGAAGGAGGCTGGAAAATGATAGGGAAAGCTAACAAGATGTGGCACATGCTTCATGCATACCTTTCATAATTTTTTGGTGGGTTTAAGCTTCCTTTTATAGTCTGTGCTAGCAGCAGGCAGATCGTGTTCATAATGTTAATTTAGATTTCATTTGAACCAGTTTTGTCTGGGTTGTGTTATTTATTTGACTGCATTAATTCTTTACCGGGATCCACTTGGGAGTGTGATGTGAAGGTACATGATACCTGATAAGATTTTCAACATTAAGATGAAAATCTACAAACTTCTCCACTCCTACCCCACTCTTGCCTACTAGTGGTGGGTCCTGTTAAGGTGAGTAACCCACGCTACGGTTGAGGTAACCAACCCCTTCGGCAGCATGGTTCACCGAGCAGAAAGAGCAAGGGGGTCTGATGGACCTGATCATAAGGGTCTATCAGATAGGGTAGGAGGGACCCTTGAGCTTGGTTGCAACCCTCCTGGGAGAAGGACACTCCAAAATCAAACCAAGGGAAGATGACGCTCTGGAAGCTGTGATGAAAGCAAGTCGTATAAAGGAGTAAAGCCTGATCAAAAATCCTGGCCCTTCAGGTTGAGGGTTTTATGATGGGCTAAACCCCGAGCTAAGTAAAAATATACGGTTACGAATTTCTCGAAGGAGGCTTGGAAGGGAGGGATAACTGATGATGATTGGGTTTGGAAAAGGAGTATGAAAATTGGAGTGTGGAATGTAAGAAGCCTATTTGGGTCAGGTGCACTAATAGTGCTCCATAATGAATTGTGAAATTTAGACTTCAACATAATAGCGCTTCAGGAAACTGAGTTGGAATGTGGTGTCCAAACATTTGATAACTTTGCTTTATTCAGTAGTGGATTAGAAGGTAAAAAACATGAATTTGGTTGCAGTTTTTATGTAAGTGGAGAATTTTTAAAATATGTTAGAGGTTGCAAAATTATAAATGAAAGAATATGCTGCTTGAGATTAAAAGCTAAATGGTTTTCATGTGCTGTGATAGAAGTACATGCACCAACAAATGAAAAAATGGAAGAGATAAAAGAAGAATTTTACAGTTTATTAGAGCAAAATGTAAATCAAATAGCTAGGTCAGACATTAAAATAATACTTGGAGACTGGAAAGGATATGTTGTCAAATACAACTATGTCAGTTAAGATGTTTTAATGACTACTAGACAACTACATGTTTCAGCCTTTACTGGCCATCTTCAGGTTGTCTTCAAGAGAACTTAAGGTCTTACTATATACGTGGGTGGATCCAAAATTTTCCGGACTGGTTCCGCCATCTGCACAGCAGTTGTGTTAGCACCAGCACCGGTAGATGGTAGGACAACCATGTTTAGCAAGTCTGCTTGCCAAGTTCCACGTAGGTGGGATGACGTAGTCAGTTTTTATGCGTGTTTATGTGGAGTCATGTACGTGACGCGTGGGGGATTTGGCAATGGATCAGAGAAAGGAACAGCGAGTGTGCTTCAGATTTTGTGCAAATCTTGGGAAAAGTGCTACAGAAACCCTCGAAATGATTCAACAAGGCTTCGGGGACCAAAGCTTGAGTCGTACACAGGTGTTTCAGTGGCATGCCCGGTTCAAGGCCG
>Ga0123355_10019522_pt1 | contig 10788 bp, 8 predicted proteins | sample TergutEmb28metaG_3_FD_89872 | JGI IMG/M metagenome (GOLD analysis project Ga0123355, IMG submission 89872) | Embiratermes neotenicus P1 segment gut microbial communities from Petit-Saut dam, French Guiana - Emb289 P1 | ecosystem: Host-associated > Arthropoda: Insects > Digestive system > Gut ...
AGTGTTTACTGGGATAAGTGGACCAAGTGTTTACTGGGATAAGTGGACCAAGTGTTTACTGGGATAAGTGGACCAAGTGTTTACTGGGATAAGTGGACCAAGTGTTTACTGGGATAAGTGGACTAAGTGTTTACTGGGATATGTGGACCAAGTGTTTACTGGGATAAGTGGACCAAGTGTTTACTGGGATAAGTGGACCAAGTGTTTACTGGGATACGTGGACCAAGAAGATTTTATAGCCCCCCTCAGAAATAGAAGCAACCAGATTCAAAAACAAACACTGCATATTTTTAAATGAAAACAAAAAAACAAAATGATGGAACAAATCCCTTATATGTGTCACAAAAATTGTTGGATCTATTTTTCATCTCCAACACACAGAACAACATGCCCTGCTTATCTTATGTATGTGCTATATGTTTTTGTGCAGTTTCATTTTCCTGTTTTCAAGAAACCCTAGAGGATGAGGTGGGGAGAGTATGTGGCATGCATAGGGGCGAAGACATATGCATACAGGATTTTGGTGGGGAAACATGAATGAAAGGGGCCACATGAAAAACCTGTGTATAGATGGGAAGTCATAGGCTCTATTTATCTGACTGTGGACAGAGACAAGGGGCAGGCAGATACAGACACAATAATGGACCTTTGCTTTCTGTAAATTGTGAGGGATTTCTTGCCAAGCTGAAGAACTGTGAGCTTGGCAAGGACAGTCCTCTGAGAGGTAGTTAGGAAAGAAGGCAGGAATCTGAAGTAGAGTGCATAATGTTTCTGTTTTCTTGTGTGCAGCTCAAAGATATGACAGATGCATTGAAACTTGGTGACTTGGATGGTATGGATCTACCAGACTTCACAGCTCAAGCAGTTGTTGTGCCAAAAGGAAGTGTGAGTACTTTACATACATCTATTATTTCTTTACTCTGAATCTTGTCAACCATCAGATCAGATCAGGTGTGAATGCCTGAATGAGAATTGCTGTACTGTCTAGTTGTGCATACAGTTTCACACATTTCTAGTGGAAGACATATTTTGAAACATGGTATTCAGAAATAAAAAGGCAGTAAGTGTTTTTAAAGTGTATTTGGTGTTGTAAGCTATAAGTTGTTATAGGTTTGTTTGTTATTCTGATTTTGCTTGCACTGATTGCACACCGAACTCTGACTTTAAGGGCATGCAATGGACATCCGTGAAAGGCAATGGGAATTTCAGAACACCAATACCTGTTATTTTGGCTGTGGCTATTACTATTTAATATAAACCATACCTTATCCTAGTAAAACATGTATTGTACTTTCTTTTTTCCCAGAACTTGATGAGTTTGTAGTTTTTCCCTTATTCTGTCTGTTGTTTACTGCATGGCACTGTTGATGCAGGACTTTTTTTTAATGCAACTTTGAATGATTTTTGTGTGATGCATACTTTGCAAAAGTAGTGCATATGAATACCCTTTGTTCAGTTGAATAAATTACATGCACTAACCAACCACCTGCTCTCTCTGACTTATAAAATATGACTCACTACCTATCTTGTGTTCCATTTTTTATGACACATTGAATTTAACCACCATTCCTGCAGAAGCCAAGACCACGTTTGCCAGTGCTCGGGAACACAATAATCCTGTCTCACTGTTTAAGCCTGAGTTAAGATGCACAGATGTTCATTGTACTCTAATTCCTGCTCTGACACCTGAAGTGATGAATACTTACTTGATAACTTACTTCTTGTGTACATACTTATGCATTAAACTAAAAGTAAGTGAAAAAGGGTGTGTCAGAAAAGTATGGAGAGGCCGTCCATTCTTTTAAGGTACCAGTTACTGTTCTTATTGTCATAGTTCACATGTTAACTTTTTTTTTGTGAATAAATTTATGTTTTCCATTGTCACCAAACTTTTGTGGCCTTGCCTGATGAAACCTTCAGTAGGGTTAGATCATTAGTAAACATTTAGCTTAGTCCAGAATCAAAAGGTAGTGGAGATTAGTGACAGTTACAGTAACTGTGTCCTAACATAGTTTTGTCTTGTTTTAATTAGGTTCAGCTAACAACTACAGTAAAAAATAAGTATGAAGACTTAGCCAAGAAACAGTTTCCTGCTACACAGCTTATACTGAGTAAAGTGACATCTATTGAGGACTGGGAGAGCAACCTGCAGAAAAACTTCAGACCTGATATAGTTACAGCTTTGAAAGAGAAGTTAAATCCAGAACCTTTTGACTTAATTATGTTGGCTTTTGGAAGCAAAGAGCTAGTTGTGAGTTAACATTGTTATGAAGAACTTTGTTTTGTTTCATTTTTATCCTTATGACAATGAATGCAAGTGTTGCATTTTGGATTTCAAAATGTTAACTCTTTGGTTTGTGTAAAAAAAAAAAACATATAACACTGTAAAATCTTATTACTCTGGTCTGTGTGGGTGAAATTGTAGCCTGCATGTGTGATAATTCAGATTAGAAAGGCAAGAAGCACAGGACAATGAAAATTACTAAAAGAAGTTTTAATTCTTTTTGAGACACTGAAGTAGACTTGTTAACATTCATTCTCAATCAGTGTGCAGTATTGACAGAAGTGATTGTTGAGAAATTCATAGTGAGACGAAAAGCAATAGATTTAATTTTGCATTTCTGCTGCATAATTTTTTTTAGTAGGATTTGATGGCCCCAGGAATTAATATAGCCTTCATGTCTCAAGCAGCAGTCTTCAGGGTCTAAGTTTAAAAGTTTCTCATTTTTGGGGTTTACTAAATTGAGCGATTTCCAGATATTTGAAGCATTAACTAGAAAAATTTTACTCTGTAGTTTTTAATTGAAATGTAAATGATAGAAAGGCTTTTGTGAGAATTAGGGAAGTACAAGAACTGGAATTTTGTTTGATTTGAGTAAACAGGATGGGTTCTTTCTTTATTTTTCTTCTGTTGATGCATCAGTCAGGCTACAGTTAAAACCAATGAAAGTAGCAAATTTCATTCCTTGGTAGTGTTTGGATTAATGCAGTGCTTATGTAACTACAAATTGAAACTTACAAAAATACTATAATTTTGCCTTTTGTGGACAAGAATCTTGGTCACTCAATTTGAGGGAGAATACATGGAGTCAGGGTGTCAAGGAAAATTTTAGACCAAAGCAAAGTGGAGTAACAATATACTGGAGAATATTACATTACAGAACTCATATAAATTTTTATCTTTCTCCTAATATCATTAGGATGATTAAGTTAAAAAGGCTGAGCCATGCAGGACAGGTAGCATGTATAGTTTAAATGAGAAATCTGTACATAATTTTGGTTGAAGAATCTAAGGGGGAGAGCTAACTAGACAGACCCATGCACTGATGGGAATGTCATACAAAAAGTAATATTGGACAAATAGATGTGAATGTGTGAACTAGATGGAACTGGCTTACTAGCCAAATTTATAGAGATGGTCCTTCAAATTTTCAAAAGTATAAAATTTTGTGACCAGCTGAATAAATATCATATGTTCAGTGACGTGGAATGAGATTTTTGTAATTTGGGGTTGCTTTTTTTTTTTTTAAAATTGTTTGTAGCTTAAGTTGCTTGGTAAACTGAGAGTGGACTATGTAGACTACTTGGAAAGCAAAGGTGTCAGTCATCACCGAACTTCACGTTTCAATTTTTTGTGGGTTCTGGATTTCCCAATGTTCTTCCAAGGAGAAAAGCCAGGAAGTTTTGAAACAGCACATCACCCATTCACACAGCCACATCCTGATGATGCCTATATTCTCCAGAAAGATCCTCTGAAGGTGAGTTAACTAATTTTTAGGGATGCTTTGTTTTTATGCAGTATTATGTACATTTGTAGTTTTTGTGTACTGAGAGGAAATCTCTTGGTGTAGCTCATTTTGCAATGTTTTCAATTCTTTCTTTCCATTTTTGGCATCCATTTCATCTGGTTCCTCTCTCCTTACATTTTCTGCTGCTTGTAATTGAGACATAAAACAGAGAAGACTTCCCAATGACATGGATGTTTGCATTTATTTTTCATCATTGCATTGTACGTGAACAATAGGTCCACAGTTTGGAGGTTCTGCTTTGGGCTGGCCTGAATACATAAGCATTGTCTTAAGAATCCGGGGAAGTGATTCACAGATAACAAGAATCCAGGACAATGGAACTGGAAAGCATGTTTCCTAATTTGTCTAAATCTAATGCTGTCATGAATATTGTGAGAACCTTTTCAGCCTTGCCCTGTTTATCCTAAGCATTTGTATCCACCTGCAGCATTGGTTTTATTTGCCTATGGCCTTGACAACTTTAGCCCTTTGCACGTGGAACACAATATACTTGTATCTTGGAATACTCTGAGAACTGCTTATTTAGAATGAGCTGTCTCTTGATATGTATAATGAGGAAATCATCATGCAAGAAAAAGTAGTATGAACTTGTAGTAAGACCTTTTGAAATATATTCTTATTGTCCTCAGAAAATGAATTTTAGCTAAGATGTTTATGATTTATACATAAATATTAATAGAGAAGGGAAAGAAAAGCTGAAGTTATTAAATGATTGTGGAAATTTGTGAATCTGCTGATTTTGTTAGACTCAGGCTACTCTAAACTGTATCTTTCCCTTTTGTATTACTAAAGGCAAGAAGTTTACATTATGACTTAGTGCTGAATGGATGGGAAGTTGGTGGAGGCTCTATTCGTATTCATGATCCAGCACTCCAGCTATATGTGCTGAAAGACATACTTCAAATAGACACATCTTCTCTGCAGCATCTGCTGGATGCACTTCATAGTGGCTGTCCACCACATGGAGGTATTGCACTGGGTAAGTAGTTCACACCTTGTTGGATTAGCAATAAGTGATACTGTTGGAGTAACTGTGTGAAGGGATTGTGGTTCTGTGAAACAAGTGTCTGCTTCTTTTTCATCAGTTTGGTGTAAAAAGAAGCTGTTCTTTAATTGGCTCTCTGCTAAGTACTGTAGGTCCAGCCACTAGACTGAAAGGGTGTGTGAGCTGTCTGGTGACTTACTGATAGTATTAAGTAACTGCTTCGACTGGAGAGAGTTGCTCTTGAGGAACTGATAGTCATTCAGTTTGAAAAAAATGTTTTGATGTTTTTAGACCTCAAGGGTTAATTACTGTCTCTGTAACAACCTGCAACAATGGTCCATTTTCTGAGCCAGTTCAATTCAATCTACAGCATCACCATTTATTTATTTAAGATTGTTTTAATATGTATTATTTTTCCAGCCATGTCTTGGTCTTACAAATTGTTTCTACCCTTCTGATTTGATAAGAATTTTGTTTTGCATTTCTCATCTCTATCTTGCTGTATGCGTCACCTACTTGACACCCCTTGAGCTCCCACACACCACAGGGAACCTCCAGATTCCATATAAGGACAAGAATTTCTTGACAAGCAGAGTGACACTGACTTTTTGTCACTTCCCCAGTATAGTGTCCAAGAAAGAAGTCCAGGGTTTCAAAAAGACATATTTAATGATACAGATAAAGCATAACACCAAAGATAGCATCACTGAATAGTAAAACATGATATATTTTATTGTACTGGGCAGTGCAGCGCAGTGCACATTGTTGCAGAAACATTGTTGCTGTGTTTGTCATTCCAGTGTTGCATGTGTCATGCCTAAATTCCATGTCTCTGAAACCCATATACTGTTGCATCGATATGACACTTGGTGTGCTGTGCTCTTCAATTTTCCAGTCATAATGGCTATTTGCAATTTGTGGCAATAAATACTACATTATAAAACCATGAGAGTTCTTTCTCAAATTACTGTTTTGTACATGTGTAAGAAGCAGTAGTGTTCATTTAGAAGCTTGATACAAGTTACTGCTCCTTTAAAACAATATTAGCCATCCAGATCTTTGCTTTGTTTCAGGTATTGACAGGCTTATGGCATTGTTGTGTGGTTCTGATAGTATACGTGATGTAATCGCATTCCCAAAATCTTTGGAGGGTAAAGATCTAATGTCAGGTGCCCCTGTTCCAATCTCAGAAGAAGAGAAGAAACTCTATCACATCCAAATAGCAGATTCAGCACCAGTGGATGACACAGATGCCGGTTCAACCGTCTCTGTACCATGCAATGAATAAGTGTGATTATGAAACATAGAAACTATAAATACAGGTATTTGCTGAAAAAGAGACAAATCAAATGCATTTCTTGGTGGAACAGACATTATATAATGTTGTGTTTGTATGCATTTTGACTTGTGTACTCAGTGGTTATTTTTTAGTTAAATTTGATATAGTGTTTCCTGTTTTATCCGGAGTGTCTGATGAAGGAAAACAGACTCTAGTATTAATAAAATCATTTATTCTGGAGGGAGCTATTAGATTTACACCCTCAAAAGCCATTTTTGTTGAAATGAAACAAATTGAGCTTATTAGACATAACAGCTTCCTAAGTAAAAGGTAATTTAAAATTAATGAAGAGTAATAAATTCCTCATTTGAATTCAGATCAACTTTACTAGTGTATTATACAATGACCACCACAGTCTGTGAAATGTATGGCTGTCACACATCCTGTGCATACAGAATTGTCATATATTTCGTTGTCTGTTTTAGTGTTCAGTAAGGGCTTTGTTGGTTCATTGTCAAGAGCAAGAATCCCTGTGTAGATCCTGTGTATACATCATTGTATGTGAACTTTTGACAGAGCTTCTTCCTCACTGACAACTTCTCTGCTCATTAATGATTATAGCCCATATTATTTTTTCAGTAATACGATTAATACAGTCCTTTGTCGCGTTTTCCTTTCTCAGATGTGACGTAAATTACTGTACTCACAAAAAAAAGTGAATAATAATCAATATTTTGACAAATGTGTTTAGATGTGTAGTTTAAAAAGTTACTGTTTTCATATACTGCTGCCCTTGCATCTGCATATGAAAAAGTAAAGAATGTCAGTTCCATATTTTTAAGATGGTGACCCTTCACATTTTGATAGAAACCTTATGTATACAGGGTTCTTTTGTAAGTGCTGAACAGGTTTTGATTGCTATTAATTTCATTTCCTTAACATTTCTGTTGAGAAGGAGATTGTTTTTGACAGTGTGTGTTATCATGTGTGGATCAAATTGACTCTAAGTCCCTGACTAAAATAATTTGCCACTGTGCTTAACAGTGATATAGATCAACTAACCCTGCAGAGCATCGTCGTGCTTGAGAAGCTAATAGTTCTGCAGCAATTTAAGAAATTCCCTCCATTTTACAGAGCTTGAAGGTTCATTGCTGTCTTCAAGAGCCCATCATTTGTCCCTATTCTGAGGCAGATGTATCCAGCCGATACCAAACAGGTCAAGGGAGCTAAAATTAATTTTTGGAGGATACAGTTGTAGTTGTTATCGAATTTTTAGGTTTAACCAGTCATACAGAAGAAGATTTGTGAGTTACATCATAAGGAAGGCTATTAAAAAAGGCATTTTTTGCATTACATTTTGTAATGTCCACCTAATTTTTGTAAAAGTGTGTTATTTCTGGTATAATTTTGTCAGCTCTTGAAAAAATTTCCTTTCAGCATAACTGACCAATTAATTAATGGATCAGTACCTGTGACTGGAATTTGGAAGGCAAGAGCAGCCGATTACTCATATGCCATTCTAATATGGGGAACAGGCATGATTATTAGTTGTATAGCAGAGAAAATAAATCTTATGAGGAAATACGTCACACATCGACATGTACATGAAGACTGCTGAAAATGTAGATCTTTTTACTCTGGATTTGAGAGCTGTAAGAACACGTTGGGAGAAACATCTCTGTCCTACTTAGTACTGATAATAAAAGAGACATCTGTTAATGGAATGAGATGTGAAAAAGGAAGACAAATCCATGCTAACGAAATTGTCACACTTGACCAAAATAATTTAGTGCTTTAGCTTCATCTGTATACATAATGCCCCAGTATTTCAGAAGGTGATGATCATCTCCATAACAGTCTTCTAAGTGTCTGTTGAATCTCATGGATGAATTAGGTATGTGGCATATAGAGTGGGGCTCTTCCCTTGACCACCTAATACTTTGTAGTGAATGAACCAACCAGACATGATATACACTACTGTTATTGTCCACTGCCTTCCACTTTGATTTATCTCTAACATACATTTTGAAGCTCACCTGCATCATTGTCAGTGTCCACTAGTTTGTCAATCTGCTGGCTTTGGGTGGCCATACCTGTACAAAGCATATCTGCAGTCATGGCCACCCAAAGGCAGTGAGTCAACAAACTATTGGACACTGGTGATGGCTCAGGATGGTGTCAAGACACTTTTCTACTGACAAATTAGTAAAAGTGCAAGGCAGTGGATAAGAACAATAGTGTACATCATAACAACTGCACGGTATGTACTGGACAGTTGTTTTAAATTTCAAACAAGAATTGCATAGGCTGTTGCATATCAGATCAATGCAGAAGTCACTGCATCAGATTCATTTATTCAGCTCAACACCTCACTGCAAAAATATCTTTGTCCACCAGAATAACACAGTGATATACTTACATGTAAGTATACAGCTGTGATGAGAAATAATGAGTATCCCATTGTACAGTGCTTCATGTGCTCCTGACATTACACAAGAAAAACAACACCCAGTAGATGGTCTTATGTTTTTATTCATAATAAAAGTGTTACTGTACTTAAAAACATTCTGAACACATACATGGGTATAAAATGAATGTTACTAGTCTGTACAACTAACACATAGGTTGCTTGTCTATCACTACTGTTTGTATCATGAAACTACACACAACAAGGCAGTTTGATACATTTTACATTTTAGGGGTTACATATCACAATAAAATACTGACAATGCATGTGTCACTAGCTTACAAGTGAATAACCAGTAGAACTGGCTAGAAATGGGTGCTGAACTTACATTAATAAGACACATTCAATTATAATTCTGCATCTCAAAATACTGTGTGCAGAGTGGCTGATTTACACGCAGTGCAATTTTCCTACTAACAGAACAAATGCTTCATTTTATAGAATACTACGCCAAGACGGTAACATTAGTTCTAGTATCTGACAATGAGTTGGTTCTGTATATAACAATTTACCAGTATCTGTGCGACTTCTTTCTTTTGATGACTTCCAGATTAAAATACATGTACTGCAAACTAGATATAAAAATTGTCAAGAAAGTTTACCAAGAAGTAGGAAATCTTAGCTGCTAGTGGTAAGGATCTCAGAAATGAAACTAGAAATTTAATATTTGCATCTCTCTGTTACACATACACACATGCACACACATATAAGTAAGCTATAAGTATTAGAACACTTCAGCACTCCAAAATAACATACAGTGAGGCCAGTCTGAGGTAAAACCAGGGTGATTCTGTGTGCATAATTTCACTGCACAGTGAGTTACATTTAACAAGTGAACATATATTAAAAACATTAAAATGGATGGACTGGTGCTACAAATGTAAAACCTGTGTTTCAACACCAGAAATCAATATTTCAGAAAAGATACATGCACTGGTCCACATACCCAGTAGCTTTTGTCCCAAGCACCACATGCACATGAACACACCAAGACCCTTGAGATCAATGTAATGACCCCTCTTGTGGATTGAAGTAAATGCAACTATTTTAACAATTTAAGAAAAACCATGCTATATTCCAGGCATACATCAACACATAACCATGCTTAACATTGAGTGTATTCCCCTCAGTTCAATGAAGTGCGTCATCTTAGTGAGCGTCAAATTTACAAAAATTAAATGAATTAAAAACTACATATATTCAAATGGACCTACACTGTGACATACATTATAGGAGATACCATAAAACAGTTTTCACATCTGACAATCATGAAAAATCAAAAAGTACTGATTCTTTAGTGCTACTATACACTAATAAGATAATCAGGTTTGATGGCTTTAACAAAATTCAGTAGAGTGAAAACTTACCCATATTTCAGATTAAAATTTGAGAAAGTAATTTTTATATAAAATTTGCCATGAATAAATATCTCTTGTGCTGAACAAGACAATGTAATATGACATGTTCCATGGAAGTTCTGTTAATTTTGCTTCATATACCATTTCCAGTGTATGAACCAAGTGAAAGCAAATGTTTCCAAGTGGGATGCTGGGTTGGAGGTTGGCTGATTTTAGCTGCAAACATGGAAATCTTTGGGAGTATTTTATGAGTTACTACTAACATGCATCACTTCACAATCTCACCAAGATCCTCAGTAACAAATACTCAGGTCATATTTTTCACGAGGTTATCCCTCTCTTCCTCCATTAATAATAACTGCATCTTTCATAATTTTGGTTATTTTGAGACAGCAGAAGTCTCTTTCACAAGTAATGTTTCTGCTAACACCAAACACCTTTTCTTCTCTTTTATTCACCAAAATTAATAAGATGTATATGTGCAAATACTATACAGCATGTATGGGCAATCATAAATACTTCTGCACTGATATGTTACACATAACCAATACCATTCATAAACCAGGTCAATGAAATGTCCATTTCAATCCACAGTCATGGAACCATGTACAAATAAAGTTATGCCTAGTCACTGTTTAATTCATACAAAATTTTATTGGTACATACATTCCACAACTACAATAATTCAATTTAACGCTTAACCCGCTAACGTGGAAAATAGGGTGAGCTCCTAATCATGCCAGCAGATGGCAGATGGGATTTAACTTGGTGTTTAAAGGGTTAATGGTGGAGGGGGGGGGGGGGGGAAAAAAGAAAAAAAAAGGAAAAAAAAAAATTTTTTAAAAAAAAAAAAAAAAAAAAAAAAATTTAAAAAAAAACCAAAAAAAAAA
>Ga0123355_10019523_pt1 | contig 10788 bp, 3 predicted proteins | sample TergutEmb28metaG_3_FD_89872 | JGI IMG/M metagenome (GOLD analysis project Ga0123355, IMG submission 89872) | Embiratermes neotenicus P1 segment gut microbial communities from Petit-Saut dam, French Guiana - Emb289 P1 | ecosystem: Host-associated > Arthropoda: Insects > Digestive system > Gut ...
CTTCACAATGGGCGTTTGGCACGGCGCAGGAGCGCAAATTCTGATGTTCGGCGTTCTCAACGGCGCGCTAATCACCGCCGGATTGTTCGCCGAACCGTTCCTCGAACAGTTCCGAAAAATTACCAAACTTCGCGGCGAGGAGCCGGGAAAAGGCAGGATTCTCGCAATTCTGCGAACTCTCGGGTTAATGATGTTCCTGCGTTACTTCGCGCGAGCCGACTCGCTCGAACACGCGTTCGGAATGCTTCGCCAAACGTTCGCGAATTTCCGAATCAGCGAACTTTGGAATGGAACGTTGCTTACGCTTGAACTTGGGCTGACTGACTTTGCAATCCTTGCGTTCGGCGTGGTTCTGCTCTTCGCGCGGGATTTAATCACCGAAAAGGAAATCGATTGCCGTGACCAACTCGGCAAGTCGCGGCCGATTGTGCAGTTCGTGGTGCTTGCGGTGTTGTTGGTTTCGATAACTTGGTTCGGAATCTATTCGGGCGACGCTCTCGGCGCGAATTTTATTTATGCGGCGCATTAGTAGGGCGGCATTTTGCCGCCCGCCGACAAAAAACGTGTCGGCACAAACACCCGTCACGCAAAGAACGCGTGCCACCCTCTTTCAAAAGAGGGCTTTAAAAGAGGCGTACTAACCAAATGCCCTCTTTAGTAAAGAGGGTGCCCCGTAAGGGGCGGGTGTTTTGTGACCCGCAGCGTTTCTCTTTCACAAAGCCTTCCTCTTGAGAGAGCTGTCACGAAGTGACTAGAGGAAGTGACTGAGGAAGTGATTTACGACTACACACGCAAACTCCCCCTGTCGGCATAGCCGACATCCCCCTCCCGGAGGGGAACAATTCCTCCTGCTGAAAGGAAGTGCTTAAATGTCCGCTAAACGCTGGTTCATAATGCTCGCCGCCGTTGTGTTCGTTATCGCGGCGCTTATCGCCGCACTCAACATCACGGTTGACCCGTTCGGCGTATTCGGCGGCGGTTCGGTTGAATGGGATTCTTATAGTATGACGCTCAACCCGAAAGCCGCGAAATTCGTCTACGTTGATTCGAGAATCGGCGAATTTGACGCGTTCGTAATCGGTCCGAGCGGAGCGAGCGGATTTTCGCCCGAAATTCTCGAACAACATACCGACCTGCGTTGGTTCAACATGTTCAACTATGGCGCGGATATGGCGTACACGCGAAGGCTCGCCGAGTATTTGATTACCGTTCACGAGCCGGAAATGCTGCTCCTTGTCGTGCCGATAATCAGCGCGGCGCAATATAACGTGCCGATTACCGACATTACGTATCGGCAACCGCTTCGCCCGCTTTGGCGCACGCCGTTTTTGTTCGCGAACCCGCAATTCTCAACCGACAAAATCCGAAATTTTAGTTCGGAATACTACTTGCAGCAGCCTTTCGACGTGTTCGACGCCGCAACGGGAACGTATGACAAATCCCGCCGCGACGCCGAAGCAATCGGAAATTTGGATGTCTATCTTGCGGCAAATCCCGAGTTCGTCGATATGTATTTCCCGAGAATTTCGCTCGCTTATATTGACGAGACTGTCGCCGCGGTTGCGGATATTCTCGAACTTGCCGAGCAATTTGCCACTCAAGTAATCGTTACGACAACGCCGATGTTACACGCCGAAACCGGCGCGTTTTGCCCCGACGAAATTCGTGAATTCTACAATGCGTTGGCAAGTGTGACTGGCGGATTTTGGGACTTCTCAGTCTCGACAATCAGCGGCGACCCGCGATTTTTCTACGACACAACTCATTTCCGAAACCACGTTGGCGAGATGATGCTTGCGCGGATTTTTGATTATGACAACCTCTGGATTCCTCACGATTTAGGAGTTTTCGTAACTCCTGCGAACGCGCTCGGAGCCGCCGAGCGATTTTCGTTATTTTATCCGCTGTATCGCGGTTTACACACGATAGAAATCTCGATTTTAATGTATCACGACATCATCGACGACGGAAGTTCAAACGTGCCGCCTGACTTGTTTTGGGAACATATTCGCGAGTTGTACGTTGCGGGATTTACCGCCGTGCCGCTCTCCAGCTTGATTGATTACGTTTTTCACGGCATAGAACTGCCGCCAAACGCTGTGGTGATTACGTTTGATGACGGATATTTGAGCAATTACACCCACGCATTCCCGATTTTGGAACGATTCGGGTTTCACGCCACAATTTTCCCAATGGGAATCTCGTTCGGGCGTGACACGCACTGGTATAACGGCGCTCCAATTCGTCCGCGGTTCGGCGAATCGGAAGCGCGGCGAATGGCGGAATCGGGGCTGATAACGCTGCAAAGTCACACGTTTGATATGCACCACGTTCAAGGATTCGACCCGCCGCCGTTCCGAAGCGGAATTCTGCGAATGGAATTTGAGACCGAACTTGAGTATGCGAATTTCCTCCGAAATGACATCACACAAATGCGTGAATTGCTTGAACCAATCACCGGCGAACCGCTGTTCGCGTTAGCGTTTCCGTACGGATTGCACGATGAATTAAGTTCGGTAATTCTGCGTGAAGCGGGAATTTTTATGACGTTCACGACTGAATCGGAACACGCAACGCTAATAAAAGGTTTGCCGCAAAGTTTGTTAGAATTGCCGCGTTTCGGGGTTTACGGCGATATGTCGGGCGAAGATGTTGTGAGAATGGTTTCACACTAAAATAACATATTTTCATAAATTTGAACAGTTCGGAAAAAGACGGCGAAAGCTATGTAAACAGGACATATTTAATGTGTCCTGTTTTTTGTTTCGCGATTTGCTTCCATATAATGTAGCAAAGCGGCAAATTTTTGCGGCAGAGAATCGCACAGTAATCACATAAACATAATATTGGTGTAAGAAATTGGAATTATTAAAGAAATGTTACAAAAACATGATGTTTTTACAACAATTTGACGATAAAGTTGTCGCAAACATTAAAAAACACTTGACATAATTCGAGTTTTAGTGTATAATCATCACATAATCGTGTGAAAAATGTTGTAAAAAACGTTTTTGTCACGAATTTGTTGTTTTGATTTTCAATTTTGTTTCAAATACACTAAAATAGGAGTGGATATTGTGAAAAATATGTTAAGCAAAAACAGGTTGCTCGCAACATTGCTTTCGATAGTGATGTTGTGTTCAGTCTTGCCTGCGGGCGCGTTTGCGTACATAAATGCGGAAAGTCTGTGTGAAGACGAGGTTCCTAATGTGGGAATTGCGGCTCACGCAGAAGCGGTAACCCTCGCGGACGGGATGAGTGAAACCGCGGAACGCACGGCGGACGGCGATTTTCCACTCTTAACGTTTAATAATATGTCGGATATGGACGGCATTGAGTTAGCAGACCGCGCGCACGTTCGTGAGCATGGATTGTACGTTTCGTGGGACTCTGCGTTGTTCCCCGGTTCGGGGCCGATTAACGGCGCGGACGGCGGATTTTGGGATTTCCAGCTGATGATGCGTATGCAAGACCCGAGAACGGGTCAGTGGCGTTCGCTTACGGGGCATTGGGAAGATGATATGGTTTGGGTTAACGGCGCGTGGGCGCCGAGGAACTTGGGGCAGTTTGAGCCGCAACCGGCGATGTATCGCCGTCCTTTGCGCGCGACTTTCTTGACTCCGCGAGACGCGAACGTTGGCGGAGGACGATTGGGCGCTGACTTGCGCAGTTCGCTTTCGCATGCCGACCCGAACGGTTGGGGAGTTACGATTGACAACGGATTTTCGACGCAGCAGCTTAACGCGGCGGGAGGAATGGCGCGGTTAGTTGACCCGCAAGGCAGATACTTATGGGATGTTTTGATTGGAGGCGGAGATAGTCCGCTTTCAGGTCGACGAGTTATGGACGGAGGTTCGCCGGCGTCGATTCAATCGAGTTCGAATGCTGTTACGGTTCACAACGCAACGCACCAATTTTTGGATTCGGGACGCGGGATTTTGTTTGGCGGAGATACGATTTTCGACGGAACGAGGAACTCGACTTCGAATCCGACAGGAACAGCGGGGAACTATAACTGGGGATTTTCGTATTTGCACGGACGCGCGGGGATGATTCCCGACAACCGTGTCGGACGTATATCTCGTACCGGTTCCGCGCGCGCGGGACGAGCTTATGGTTGGACGCCGTGGGGAATGGTTGGTTCGGAACGCGGAGGAAATGCGTTGCCTCAACCGAATCGATTTTGGGATTCGGTTCCTTATGGTCCGACGGGAACGGTTTTGATGTATCCTTCAAGAGTAAATCCGGGACATATTGCGAATGTCAGCGGAACGGTTTCGAATGACGGTCACTTGAATGACACGGCGTTTCGCGGTACGATTTGGGGAAGATTTCTTACGGGAACTGCGCCGGGCGCGGTGACTACCGGTTGGGACGGAAACGGTCAAAACACTTCTGCGGACGGCGGATTCAGCATTGACGGAACGCGCGGAGTGAACTGGACTCCGGGAACGGGCGGAACTGCGGCATCGGTTGCGACAGGTGCAGGAAGACGTCCGGCTGTTCGGACTGCGGGACTTTATCAGTCGAACGCGTATATGCACACGTTTAGAAATACCGCGCATTGGATTATGAGAGAAACGGCTTCGTCGGGAGCTCAAATGTCGTATCGTTTGGGGATTAACGCGATGTATCACGTTGCGCAAACTACACGATGGACGTCAGTTTATGGATTTTCGGCGTTTGACTGGGCGCCGCCGGAAGCGGATGATTACCAAGTTCGAGCATTTGAGGATTTAGGATTTGTTGACCTTACGTTATACGCGGCGGACAGCGGAACAACGTATGAGGGTTATGTTACGGCTACTGATATTAGAAGCAGAAACGCGGACGGAACGCCGAATATGGTGTCGGAACGGTGGACGGAAACGGTTACATCGGGAATTCGCGGTTATTTTGTAATGGTTAATCAAAGCCCGACGGGAATGCCGACTGTTCCGCGAGTTGCGGGAACAGGAATTACCGCCGGCAACATTTTGTTCCAAAACACAGCAGCGACAGGAACTATGTGGTTCCCGCACGTTGACGGAGAAGGCGCGGAGTTTCGCCACACTTTTCCGGGCGGCGGAAATATGCAAAACACTTACTTGCATATGGTCGCGGTTGACAACGCAGGAAATATCGGTGAAGTTCTTAGCATAGCTTTGCGGGAACTTGCGGTATCTGTTGAAGTTATCGTGCTTTGCCCGGACGGAATCGCTCCGCAACCGGGTATGAATGTAACCGTTGAAGGATTGGCGGGAACTTGGATTACAGACGAAAATGGACGAGTGACTATTTCGCACAGCGGATTTACGCTTGGTGAAACGTACGCGATTATCGTGCGCGACCCGCGAGTTATAACGGAGGATTCTTTGGTTCCGCCGTGGAGTCCCGGTGCGGGAAGTGTTTATATTAGCTTGGACAACCTCAGCCCTTCGGTTGAGATTCTTATGGGCGACCCGGGAACGGGGACAATCTATGGCTGGGTGGTTGATTCGGTAACGGGTGAACCTGTCTCGAATGCTGTGGTGCGGATTCCCGGGTTGGACCGATATAAGATTACGAATGACAGAGGATTTTATGTGTTTATGAATGTTCCGGCGCCGAGGAATTATCATATGTATGTGTCGCAGGTTGACGAGTTCAACTTGCAAGCGGCGATGGTTGCGGGAACGGTTACGCCTGTTGGCGTTGTTCCGGGCGGCACGCATAGGCAGGACTTTTTCTTGGTTCCTGAATCGGTGGAATTGACCGCGCTTTCGGGCGGATTTGTTTGGGAGTGCGAATGTCCGTCGAGCGACTCGAACGATTGCGACACATATGTTACGGATTTTGAGGATGCGCCGTACGGCGCTGTGCCGATTCAGCGAGCGGTTATTTCGATTGTTGGACCGTCGGGACCGCATCACGTTGTAACCGACGACACAGGTTGGTGGTTCTCGCGACCGCTTTCGCGAGGGAGCGATTACGTTATTACTGCAACGAGAGCCGGATTTATCACACGGGTTGTGAATGTTCATGTTCCGATTGAAGCGAAACAGCATTATATGCATTTTTCGATGGTGCCGAACTGGCCGGGAGCGTTGCACATTAGAGTTCAAGACCCAAGCGGAATGCCGCTTGATAACGCCGATGTTATTGTGTTCTCATTGGACCGCAGAGAAGTTACAGGAACGCAAGTTAATGATTACAATGACTTGAGCTTTGGCGAAGCGATATTTACAGATGTTCCGGTCAGCGCGGCGGGAGACCCGCCAATTACATATTTCTTTGCGGTTTTGCCGCCGCTTGGAACGAATTATGCGATTGCGACAGGGATTATTACGCTTGGCGCTGAGGACAGAATGTTGGGCGAATACAAGTTTTACGATGAGTTTGACGGATATATTCCGATTCACGAAGGCGACAGAATGCCGAGAAACAGCATAACCGTGCAGTTGGATTACCGTCCGACGGATGTGCTTCATCAGTCGTTGGTTTACGGGCGAGTTATCGAAGCTGTGGACAGAACGACAGGAATTGTCGGCGGTGATGTTTGGGCGCCGGCGATTTATTCGGCGACTGACGCTCCGTGGTTTGCGAGTAATCACGCGGCGGTTTCGGGCGCGAACGGATATTACTATTTAATTCTCAACTTCCCGCCGACAACGACAAACCAACGTTTGTCGCTTGTTGCGGAAGCGGTTGGATACAACCACGATTCGGCGATTGTTCCGTTTATATTCGGTGATTTTACGAGACAGGATTTCTATTTGGACAGAAATACAAATCACCCGAATGAGTTTACGAATCCGCCAACTTCTATTATATTCGGTGAAGTTCGAGGGCAGATTGGAGTTGCGCCGGGTTGGGATTTACGAGCCGGAGCTTTGGTGGAAAGTCTTAACGATTCGATGAGCGCGTTTGCCGATTCGCTTGGATTTTACGTTATTACCGGCATTTCGCCCGGGGAATTTGAATTTATGGCGAGTCAGGCAATGTTCGCGCCTGACCAAGACGAAATTGTGGTTGGAATTAGCGACAATCGCGTGCGGCAGGACTTCTTGCTTAGAAATACGGTTAATATTATTGTACGCGCTTTGGACGCGGAAAATCCCGGACGTGTGGTTCACCACGTAACGCTTCCGGCGATTAGCACGAATCAGCTTAACGCTCACAATTTCCGAGTTGACCAGCCGTTTACGCTTGGCGACTACGAATTGGTTCCGCTAACAACCGGCGCGGAAGGTTGGCAGTATGTTGATTTGATTCGCCGTGACCCGAGTATTCCGGTTGACTTTATGATTCGGACATTGTTGACGCCTGTAACGATTCGAGGAATCTACGCGGACGGAACAGAATATGAAGGATTGCCGGTTCACACAATTATGGTAAGACGCGGAACGACGTTTAATATCGACAGTGTGATTGCGGAGGGAATTGACACTAACGTGATTGACCACGCCTTGCTTGGGTTTGGGAATCCTGATGATTTGTGTGTGAATTACGGAACGGGAACTTGTGATTGTGACGGTTCGTTTGTTGTCGGATTTCCGAATGAGGTTCACAATACATTCTACATCAGATACGCGCGGAACAGAGGACAGTTGAATGTTAGAGCGATGTTGTTCTTTGAGGACCAAATTCTTGACGATGAAACGGTGAGCGGCACTCTTGCCGAGTTGCCTGTGACCGTGGAATTGGGCGATGTTGTTCGCGTAACTTCGGGACCGAATGGTTGGGTTTACATCAACGGCGAGCCGATTGCGAGAGGGTTGTACGATGCCGCGACGCTGCTGTTTACACGTGCGGCGGACATTTATCCAAACGTTGAAGGATACACGTTTGAAGGCGGCGAAGCTTATATCGAATTTACATTCAATGGAATCGGACAACCGTCGGATGTTGAGTTTAGTTACTTACGAATGAGAGCGCCGCTTATTATTGAGTTGATAGATATGACAACGGGATTACCTATCGACTTTACTCCGACTCGTTTAACCGAGATGGTTTACAACGAATACACAAGCGAGGATGAAGAAAGATACGTTCAAGAATGGTGCGATGAAGCGAGAGATTACATCTATGTGTACGATTATTCGTTAGAGCGAACAATTCGCCGCGGAATACTCTACGATGTTGCCGCGCCGACACACGCTGACGGATTACCGCTGCATTACACGTTGGTGAGCACAAGTTCGCAAGAGATTTCGATATTCCGAGCAGGTGAAGAAGAGTATGTGTTCGTTCGATTCTTCTTTATCCGAGATTTGGGACAAAGCGTAATCGCGCGGCACGTATTTCGTGTATGGGATTGGGCAGGAGACGGAGGATATACCGAACAACTTATCACGCAAGATGTGATTACAGGAAGAGTTGGTGACGAAGTGTCGGTAAGCGCGAGAGAGGATTTGATTGGTTGGAGATTCATTGAATCACGAATCGGCGACGGAGCGCTCAGCGATAACGCGATGGTTGATATTACCATTAATGATGGAATTCAATACGTAACTTTCATCTATGAACAGCAGATGGTTCAAGTGACGGTTAGAGGAATTTTACCGGGAGAGGACGACGAGTATACAACGCTTTACAGTTGGCACAAAGAAGTACTTCCGAACAGCGGAGATTTGACATTCAGTTCGACTCACATTTTTGATTTTGCTTTCGTAAGCGTTTCGGCGGAAGAGTGGGAAGAAGTTGTGATTTATGAGTCTGACCTTGGAAATTGGCATTGGTATCAAGCTTCTGATACGCCTCCGCCGTATGCGGTTAACGGTTCGGAAATTACAGTAACGCCGGGTGAGCGCAGTTTGCTTGTTACATTCGTATACCGCAGTCTTGCGACAACGGTGAATGTTCGTGCTTACGAGGTTGATGTGGAAATGGTGAGCGGAAATCCTGTGTACAGCAACAGACAAGCGATTACTCCGTTCCCGCTTGCGATTCCGGCAACCGAGAGCCGACCATTCCAGTTCCACGCTCCGGCGATTAACGGATTCGATTTCGTTCACTCGCCAACCGGCAACAATATTGCGGAAACTCCGCGAACAGGCGGCGAGTTGATTTTCTACTATGTTCGTTCGGTTGGAGATGTAACGGTTCGCGCGGTTGAAGTTGACGCAGACGGCGAATGGCTGAGAGATATTCAAACGTTTACTCACCGAATTGCGCACGGCGAAACGTTGACGATTAATCCGGCTCCGATAGAGTTACTTGGAACCGATATTTACACACTTTACGCAGGCGAAAGTACGGCGAACAGAGTGTTTACCTCAATCGACACGCCGGATGAGATTACAATTCGTTACGTTCGCCGCACACGGAACATCACGGTTATCGCGATGATTGACGGAACAACGACCGAACTTGGACGAACGCAATCAAGCGTGTTACGAGTCGGCGATTTCGCGGAAATCAACGGAGCGACGGTGTTTGGTTCAACATTTGAGTTCAACGCGCCGCACTTGAGAGAAAACTTCAGATTGTTGCCGCCGAACTCGCAATCGTTGCTCGTTACCGATGAAGCAAATCTGTCCGTAACGTTCTACTTTGAACCGACAGAGCAAGTTGAATTCACGGTTGAGTTGCGCGGACGGCAAGCGGGAAGTGAAACGCAGTTGATTCAAACGCTCACGTTTATGGGAACTCGCGGAACGACGGTTACAATTAACGCTCCCGAGCTTAGCGGTTGGGAAAATCCATCGCCGTTGTATCACACAATTGAAATTCCGATTGAGGGAACGGTTACGGCGCGAGTGTTCTTGTACGATCAAGTTGATGTTCCTGTAATTCCTGAGATTGAAGTAACCATTGAAGGAAGAGCGTTGTTGTTCGGGAAAACTCGTTCGAATGTATACAATGCGGCGGGCGCTGTAGTTTGGGATTTTGAAGCGAACAGATATTACATTGATTTGGGAATCCTCGTTGAACTTGTGAACACCGTGACAGGCGAAGTGATTCATTCCGATATGACGTTCGAGGCAGACTCGACGGCAGGAGCGAACAACTTCGAGTTAACGTTTAACGCGAATGCGGAAATTGTCGCTTTGTTGCAATCGAACGGAGGAGCAATGCTTCGATTCACTCGCCGCGGCGAGGAACTGGTTTACCGAAACAGAACCGGGACGACTCAAGAAGTTTACGTTGACGATATGTATTTGGTTACCGAAGTTAGGTTTGACGGCGCGGGCGCTGTTGTGGAGGACGGCTCGGTGATTAGTATGACTCGGTCGGTAGTTCTGTACGCGGGAGCGTTCTTCGAAGTTGACAGAGTTGACCTAAGAGATGTTTCGATTCTGCGAACGCTTATCGGGAACACCGACCCTGACTTCGGAAGATTCAACATCAACGAGTATTGGGGTGTTAACGCGGGTGACTTGAACTCGGTATCACGTTCTATGGGCGGGCACGACAGGAACGCCGCTCCCGCGAGAGCGAGTTACGCGTTTACGGTTACGCCGTAGCGAAAAAGATTAACAATTATATAGAAAAAAAGCAGGCCGAAAGGCCTGCTTTTATTTGCCTTTAGGTAAATAAGCACAAAAATAGCGAGTCAAAGTTGTGTATTTCGCCGATTGACAAGTTGTGGAAATTAGTGGTATAATCCATCTCAAAATTACTTAGGGTGAATTGGGACTTGTAAAAATCTAAATTTGGCAAAAAAATGAATGAAATAAATAAATTTAAAAGAAAGCAGAAGGAGGGAAATTAGTAATGAAAATTAGAAAAATATTAGCGGTGTCGCTGGCGCTTGCAATGGTGCTGACAATGCTACCGCTAATGGGAACAACGGTAATGGCAAACAATCTCATCGAGATCGACATC
>Ga0123355_10019524_pt1 | contig 10788 bp, 6 predicted proteins | sample TergutEmb28metaG_3_FD_89872 | JGI IMG/M metagenome (GOLD analysis project Ga0123355, IMG submission 89872) | Embiratermes neotenicus P1 segment gut microbial communities from Petit-Saut dam, French Guiana - Emb289 P1 | ecosystem: Host-associated > Arthropoda: Insects > Digestive system > Gut ...
ACTTAGCCGTTTAGAATATAGAGCTAGATGATTTTAGTAGATCGTCTTGGAGTCTTTCTTATCAGATTAGTGATCTGATTGGTGGCAGCTTAATACTACCCTGAGATACGCTACATAACCCTTCTCCCATAGTATTTGTCGAGAGAAAAATTGGTGGAAGTCCAGCCCCAGTTCCGACATACACTACAACCCCTTTAACAAAGAGGTAAGCGTGTTCTAGGAATGCTGTGCATCTGAACTGCAATCATTGAAATCATCAGTGAATATATGTGAATATGGACACCGTATGTTGTGCTGAATATGGTGTTCTTCACAGTTAGTACCATGAGAACCTCAAATCTCACAGTACATATACTTTATTTGTTAAATGTTTTTAAAGAAACAAAAATAATAAAACATACATTGTGTTGTATATTCAGTTGTTCAGGTTCAGAAAGAAAATAATATAAGAATCTTTTTAAACAACTGCATAATTTTGAGCTATGAACCTCACACAGTGTAGTGGTTGTATACTTTAACCACCATGAATTTTTTTGTGTACCCAAGTTATTTCTTCTTTTAGAACTACATGATTTTATTACAAGGTGTTTTTATATTTCTGATTATCAGGTAACCTTCAAATTCCTTCTAACCTTTATTTCCAAACAGTGTGTCTGATCTGTTGCTGCAAGTTTGTTGCCTGCGGCATGCCTTGTACTTCTTGGTAAGCTTCTGGTCTTTTATTCTGTATCATTGTTGCCTGTGCTACCTAGCATACCATGCTGGTAATCACCTTCATTTCCCATAAGTATGATTATGTTCACTTTATTGGTCTAGTGCATTTACACATTCTGACAGAATAATCAGTGGATCTCTTCAACTTTGTTGTAATGTTTTTTTTTATTAACAGGTTTTTGTACATATATATTACTTGATCAGTGTTTATATCTGTATATTTCTTGTGTCCTACATATATCCACATGATATCTGTGCTCTTTTGGCCTGCTGTGCTGTGTGAAATCCATACAGAGCACAGATCTCATGTACACCATGGCAGAAAGCTGAAATCATGCACATTTTTACATCCTTGCCATTGTGATCTGCCCAAATTAGATTAATGGTTGACATGTGTAACCCAGTGACACACAAAAAAAATGTGCTACAGGCATGATTAATCATGTTTTTAAGTTTTGTCAAATTTTGTATTTTAAATTTAAGGGTGATATGCAGCCATGCAGACCTTTTTTTCACCACTGTTTATTGTTATATTACAACAATTGTACAAGGCGTAGCTGTTAGTCTTTACAAACTTGCAGCATTTGTAGCAATGTTGGAGGGATGATGCAATTTCAGGCAGGGGACATGTGGTCAGAAATGTCTCATTTTTGTCATTGGTGTCAGTACAACATTTGGTGACAGTACAACAGATGGTGACATACACAACCTGTGAGCACACACTTCTGAGATTGACACTTTTTTTAAATTTCTTTGTTTTGTTTTCATAAATATTTAGCTTTATAATACATTTTGTGTATTGTTTTTAAAGTTATTATTTGCAATTGATTGAGAAGATCTGTGTGCAGTAGTTGTCACTGACTTAATTACAGGTATTGCAGTGATGCATCATTTTGTGGTGCACCCTGTCCAAGATCCATGTGTTTTTGCAATAGTTTCACATGCTACCAGATCCTCTTGTTTCCACAGGGATCTCATAAACAAGACTCTTGAGGTAATCCCAAATGAAGAAGTACCACTGGCAATTTCAGTATGAATGAGACGCTTCTGACCATGTTCACTGCCTCAGATTTCCCACCCTCACCCCCAATACAAAACCAGAAAGTTTGTATAACTCTTTAGTTACATCCTGTAGTTATCAGCAGATGCCTATTAGATTTCTGTTATTGTTATAATTTTAGTTATGATGCAAACTTACGGTTGTATGCATTGTTCTAATTATATTAATTGTTATCTCTTGAAGGTGAAGCCCAAGTAAACTCATGCTGTTTATTTGCACCATGAATTGTGAAGGTGATGTGCATTTATTAGTCATGCTCTATTAAGTCATACCTCAGTCTGTCCACAAAGAGAAGCCTGTAAACTTTAATCCTTGTGAACATTTTGTATGTATGCACTTTAGGGCTGCTGAATTGGAAGTAAAGCAGCCAGGCATTAAGGATATACCATAGCTGTTGAGGTAAAATGTGAGTGGCTTAACATATATATCATTACTTGGATTGGAGTTCACTTCTGTTGGAGATTCACATTTCACACATTGATGGGAATGTTAGAAACTGAATGTAAGAAGTTTGAAAATATTTGTTTCAAGGATGTTTCAGATGTGCTTAAAATTTTAGTCTGGGTAAATTTGTAACCAGCATAACTACAGGAAAAGATGATATGGCACATTTCCTGAATTCAGCTATATATTTCATGTATGTATGCTATTCATATCCCCTAGGATCCCAGGACAAGTTAGCAGCCTTTTAATCACAGCAGACATGGATTCTCCTCCCATACAACCTGTATCTTCATATCAGTATTTTCAGGTACTGGGTAACCCTGCTGATAAATATTCCTTGTCCATATACTGTCTGTGTTTTAGGTGTAGGTTTGTTAGTAACTGGAGAGTCATGGTGCCTGTAGCTTCGGCATCCATGCCATTCAGCTGCATATCTTTCCCTTGGGTGATATTTTGAGAAATCTTGAACTGCAAAATGAAAATTGGGAGCACCTATTTCAATGTATGTGGACACTAGTATTTGTGACTGGGTTTGCCATTTTAGGCTGGAGATGCCATGGTCTGTAGAAGCCTCCTCTTAGTTATGCTGGACATAAAAAACACAGCAAAACTATCACACAGTGTTGCCCCTTCTGTATTGACTGTTAAATTAGTAGGTCACAGGAGTTTGAGAGTTGTTAATCAGAAATAATATTTTGCAACACAAAAGAAGCTTAAAACTCCATGGATGTAATGTTTTCAATTCACGATCACTATGTGAAAGAACAGAAGTTTCAATTCTTAATTGTTTTTAGATAAGTAAATTTGTAACTGAATTATGTTTGCTGCTTTAATATGTAATTACATTATATGTTCATATAACATAGGTTCTATTTGTTAAGGCTAATACCTATATTGCATTGTGAAACCATATGGCCATTCAAGGTTGCCTTTTGAAGGTTTGTGTTTTCTTCCTCTATATATTTTCAGTTTGAGAATGATCTTCCTTCCTCTCCTGGCCCTTTTGCAAGCTGTGTGTGTCCTAACCATTAATGCCATGAAATCAGTTATGCACTTTCATCACCTGCTGATGTCTTTGTGTGCTTGTCTTATATGAGCCCCTCTGGAGGCATTTGTGCCAGTGCACTCATACCCACTGTGCCCTTGGAATGCTGATGAAGCCCTGACATTGCCATTGTGGGATGTACATGTGGCCTGTGTGAATAGACTGCTGAATTGACTACAGTCACCTGTTTTTCTGTATTTGTGTTGTTGCTTGAGGCAACACTAAAATACATTAAGAGGCAGGATGCTGACTGATGGGTGCCCATGGAGATGGATGGTTGGTGTGCCATGTGGTGGCATTTTTATGATAAGATGTGGTTTTTGTCCTTCCTTTCATGCACTCTTCCCCTTGCTGCAAAGTCCTAAAATTGTTGCTACCATAGGTACTAATTTTGACCTTGGTGGGGTTCATCATAATTCAAACTGAAAATTCTGCCCTGGCCTTTATTTCTGGCTTATCTGTTTATTTTGTTGCTATAAGGTTGGTGCATGGAGCCTGTCTGGTACTTCTAGGTAACTCCTTTTGATTGTATTTTATATTCCTCTTTTTTATGCTACATAGCATACCACACAAATCCAATTCACATTGTGATTGCTTTATTCACTTAAATGGTCATATGTGTGTATGTTTGTGTGTGTGTGTGTGTGTGTGTGTTCAAATGGACTGATACATGTGTCTGTTCACATTTATTAATCAACTGATGTACTGTTTTGGGCTACAGAGTTTTACTAAATTTGAGTGTGCATTACTGTGTATGATGTTTGAGTTTTTTTCATTTGTCCTACACATTTCCACATCCTTGTCATTGACATGTATGATTTGGATCAAGAGTATATATATTCCAACCCATTGATAGAGGAATGAGGTGCAAACTTTAAATGACTTCAGATTTAATTGTAAGTGTTTAGAGCTTGTAATACATGGAATCCTTCTCACATGTAAGTGTGTGTTAATAGCGCAGTAATGGATTTCCATGCCTACTTGGTTGTTTCACTTTCTATACTTTCAACTTCCTTTCACTGTCATGAAATGCTACGAAGGTGTATCCAAAAGTCCCAGGACAATGCTAATAACACTCAAGTCGCTTGTAGTTCATGAGTTTCCCACTAGGGTGTGTTGCGGTGGTGTCTTGTGAGTGAGTGTGCCGAGTGGCGTGGTTGGATATGGAAGCGTTTGATTGTTGCACGTGTCTTTATGTGTGTATTGCTTCAGCTGTCTGCAATTTTCTGATATCGGCGGTATGGTGGAAGTTGACGAACAAAGGGTGTGCATCAAGTTCTGTGTGAGATTGGGTAAAACGGGAAGTGAAGCTTTTGAAATGTTGAAACAGGCTTTTGGTGATTCGTGCATGAGCCGTAGCCGAACTTTTGAGTGGTTTGGATGTTTCAAGAATGGCAGAACTTCGACTGCTAATGATGATCGATCAGGTCGGCCAAGCACAACCCCCTCAAAAGTGGAACAGGTACGGGCAGCTCTCAACCAGGATCGTCATCGTACCATACACGATCTCTGTGCAGAGGTTGGAATGGAATTGGTTATGGATCTTGTCAGCGAATTCTCACAGAACAGCTGAACATGCATTGGATTGCAGCGAAGTTTGTGCTGAGAGTGTTGACCCACAATCAGAAAGACAGTCGAGTAGCGATCTGTCAGGAATTGAAGGAAACTGTGATAAATGATCCCACACTCCTCTTGAATGTCATCACAGGCGATGAAAGCATCGTTTATGTTTATGACCCAGAGACAAAACTGCAATCTTCGCAATGGAAGAGTCCTGGGTCTCCAAGACCCAAAAAAGCACGTATGCAAAAAAACAAATTGAAGACGATGCTCATTTGTTTCTTTGACCAAGAGGGGATCATACACTGGGAATTTGTCCCACCTGGAATGACGGTCAATGCAGACTTCTACTGTGATGTTCTAAGAAGGTTACGTGAAAATGTGTGGCGCAAGAGACCACAGAAATGGCAAAACCAGAACCTCAATATCCACCATGACAATGCCCTGGCTCACAGGTCCTTTAAAGTTTCGCAGTTTTTGGCCAGGAACAACATGACAGTGATCCTTCATCCCCCATACTCATCCGATCTGGCCCCCTGTGACTTTTTTCTCTTCCCCAAGCTGAAGCTTCAGATGAAGGGTCAAAGATTCGGCACCATTGAAGAGATTCAAGAGGAATCGCAGCAGGTATTTGACACAGTTCCAAAAAGGGACTTCCAGGGATGCTTCCAAGCATGGCAGAAACGCTGGGACTGCTGTATTCGTGCAAAAGGGGAGTACTTTGAAGGTGATGGAGGAATTTAACATCCAAGGAAAGCAAACTTCTTTTTACAAGTACTGTCCTGGAACTTTTGGATACACCCTTGTATTTTGATGGTGTGGTGTAATGTGGACTAATTAGACTTCATCACAGTGTAAGTTGAAAGGTAATTGAAACAGTGCAGACATAGGGCTTATTTTTATTGCTTGTACAGTTACCTTGGTGGGGAAACCGGAGGGAAGGAGACCACTGGGGAGACCTAGGTGTAGATGGGCGGATAATATTAGGATGGATCTCCAGGAAGTGGGATGTGTGTATATGGACTGGATTGGTCTGGCCCAGGATAGAGACAGGTGGAGGACGCTTGTGAGTGCAGTAATGAACCTTCGGGTTCCGTGAAATGCGGGGAGTTTCTTGACTAGCTGCGGACCAGTTAGCTTCTCAAGAAGGACTCTGCACCATGGAGTAAGTAAGTACAGTTACCATGCCCACAACTACTTTGTGATAGTTTATGGCATCATCAGTTATGGTTTAGCAACAATGTTATTCTCCAGAGCTGTGTCTCATTCCACCTTGGCTATCACTGACATTTTGCTAATCTACTTGTACATTCATGTATGGAGATTCTTTTCTCCTGCAGCCTCAATATATTTAACATCATTTATACTGCCCAACTTTGTAATTCACCGAGATCTTTCCCCCATTCAGCCTAAAACTCTGAAGTGACTCCTGAAGTGTTATGCAGAGTTTCCATAGATACATACTTGACTGTCCAGTTGTTATTGAGATTTTGCATCAAATGTTGCACCTGCAAGAGAGAGGGCAATGTACTGTCATTTGCTAGGTGGTTGGCCATATGGGCGTGCATTATCAGACAGCTTCGGGCAGGGATGTTTGAACCTCTAGGTTTGAACCTGTTCATGGCAAGATGAATGGACCAATACCAAGGGCAACAAACTGCAAGTTGTGAATCCATATCCACGTATGAGACACTCCTCCTGCTGTATGAGGAAGGAGGAGGAGGCCTGCATCATGTGACATTTGTCACACTTGCATCACACACATACACACACATACACACACACACACACACACATACATACTAGTCTCAGGGAGAGCTGGTGCCCATTTGTGTAGTGTGGTGGACCTTATATAAGTTTCCCACATTCTAGTCAAATGGCAGTTTTGTAATGTAAGATGTTATGCATTTCATCCCAGTCATATTTGTGTGTGTGTATTGCAGTTTTAAATTGTTTTTTTTTAAGGTAGTTTGGGTATCTTAGCTTTCCCACTGCAGATGTAGTGGTGTTTGTTCTAACTGAATTGCACACAGTAACGAGGCCAAGGGATTCTAACTAAACTTCCTTCTTTTCCATGCGGCAAACAGCTGCAGAAAACAAGCAAGGTGTAAGGAATAACTACTATAGAGTGTGTGTACTCGTCTAACACAACTATATTTATTGGTAGAATATAAAATATTTTCTACATAAGGCACAACTACATGTTTCGGCGCTTGATAATGTCCATCTTCAGGTTGTACATGAAAAACTTATTAAGCAGTTATACAAAACATACATGGGTTGTTTATATGGGGTAGGGAGGAGGTAAAGTGGACACGAGATCTCGTATCTGTCAGAAAGGTTGGGCAGTATGGGTTACATGAGGGGTCCATGCTCTTTTCAAGCTACGTCTCAGCTTATTATAGTTAAATCTATGGTAGCTATCATATTATGTCTATGTGTGCTGTATAACTACACTGAAGTACAAAATATAAAATAATGTAAGGAGTTGATTTGTTGAATCGGTCGATTATGCCTACTTCTGGTGCAGTCGCATCTGTTTTCTATGTGGTGAGATCTTTTTGATCGAGGACCTAACAAAGTGCCACAACAAAAAATGTAAAACACACCGAGTGGAGCCACAACAGCTTCAGAGTAGTTACCAGGCTGCCGCCTGCACACCTGGAGAATAGGGGTTCGAATTCTGCCAGGGTCAGAGATTGTTTCTCTACTGCATAGCGTCCACGCCCATTTTGGGCGCCGGGCTGTTCCGTAGGGGATAAAGCATTCGGAGTGTGAAGTTTTTTGTGCACCTCCATCTACAGCTGACAATTTGGAGTGGACCTATACCCTGTGTCTTTCGTATGTGTTCACGAAGTGGTGCTTAATTTAACACCAAGACTTGGTAATTAATTGCGTGAAGTAGAGTCCTTGAGAAGCTGACAGTCGCAAACTCAATTCCTTTTTAAAAAAATCGGAATTTATGTACTTTTGTCTTATATGAATCCAACCCGCAAATTTATAACGTGTTTCTTTAAAAACAGATATGATAAATGAGTTACGGCTCCATTTGACACTACGTACAGTATTCCTCGTGAGTCTTTTTATATCAGCTTTTTCGAACTATATATATATATATATATATATATATGTCATCTGTCCAATTCGGGCTGTAATCCCAACCCATGTCATTTTCCTTGATTTGTAAGCGCTATCGCAAAATTGCAAAAAGCTACTATTAGCTTCGTCATGTCTGTCTGTCCATCCGCACGGAACAACTCGGTTCCCGCTGGACAGATATTCACGAAATTTGTTATTCGATTATTTTTTTTTAAATCTGTCGAGAAAATTCAAGTTTTATTAGAATCAGACAAGAATAACGGGTACTTTACATGTAGCCCTGTATATGTTTTTGTTCATATCTCGCTCACTTCTTAGAATGAAAAATGTATCGGACAAAATTTGTAGAGAAAATCGAAACACACATTTTATGTTCAGTAAATTTTTTTCAACATTCGTGCCGTTTATGACATAATGTGGAAAAATTATATAGAAAATATGGCTCGTGGGCATTGCATGTTAGGTACCAAATTGCATATTAGGTACCAAATACTCCAGTCACCTGGAGAACGGAACTAATTTTTCGCGTATTAATATTACTTGAATAAATTTCCTGCCTCAGAGAGTTAACCGGCTATGTTCTTCTTAAATGCTGTGGTGAAATAATTATTATTTAACCTTTTGAAGCCTGGCAGTTACTTTACGTACCGCCGGGTTTAACATTCTAAACTTGTGCATGCTCCTCACATTGCATTTTATGTTTTGTGTGGATCTTACGATAAACAGCAAGTTTTGCTGCATACAGCATTAACAGATTGGTTTTTGAACTGAGTTGGTGATTTGTACGGTACCGCACAGTTATTACACACACACACATACGGTGGCCGAGAGCAGGTTCGGGCCCAGTGAAGTTTTTTTTTTTTTTCATGCGACCTTGCAATGGCAGACCGGCTAAAAATCTTTGCGCTAAATTGGAAAAACTGACTCTCTTTTACAGAGTGACTTGCGCTTGGTGTGAAAGGATATAAAAAAACGCAGAAGCTTTAGTAGTTGCTAGTAAGGAGACTGGACTAGAGATAAACTGATAGAACTAAGTGCATTGCCATGTCTCAATATCAGAATGCAGGACGAAGTCGGAATATAAAGATTAAGAGCAGTTCCTTTGAAAGGGTGGAAGATTTCAAATATTTGGGAACAACCCTAATAAACCAAAACTCTATTCAGGAAAAAATCAAGAGCAGACTGAATTCGAGGAATGCTTGCTATCACTCGGTACAGAATCTTATGTCTTCCAGTTTGCTATCCAAAAATATAAAGATTAAGATATACAGAACTATAATTTTGTCTTCTGTTTTGTATGGGTGTGAAACTTGGTCGCTCATAGTTTGGGAGGAACGTAGGCTGAGGGTGTTTGGGTATAGGTTGCTGAGGAGACTATTTGGGCCTGGGATGGGGACATGGACTGGATTGATCTGGCTCAGGATAGGGACAGGTGGTGGGCTCTTGTGAATGCTGTAATGAGCCTTCGGGTTCCATAAAATGGGCGGAATTTCTTGACTAGCTGAGACCCGGTTAGCTTCTCAAGAAGAACTCTGCTCCATGAAGTTAGGTAGTTTTCCATTACAAATGGGTAATTTCTTATTCATATAAATTTTCTTGAACCGTAATGTTGCTGTCGTGAACGGCATAATTACACTTGAGTTGGTCAAAAAGCAAGTAACTAAATGGGACAGCTAATGCTCGCACAAATGAATCTCGCTGATGCAATTTACAGGTGGGGCAAGAGGGAAGTAGACAGAGTGTGAGAAATAACACTTCAGTTCATATTTTTCACTCACATTTCAGGAAAAAAATCTTTCTATCGCACTTCATAATGTAAACTGCGCCTGCGCGAACATGTTGCCGGGGGCAACGACATGTTTTGTTTTCGCGAGTAACCGTTGTTGTGTTAACAGCCGGCGTGAAATGTGATGTTAATAAGAGTGGTTTCATGTTATTTCAGCACATAATTACATTATGAGAGTATACAAACTTCATTATAAAACAGGTTCGGATTTTCATATCCCTGTCATCTTTATGTATTTGTAAGTATTTCAAGTTATTTATAAACATGAATGACATTACGCAGCCCAATTTGTAACAGTTGTCTGGTATGCACACGCCAGTAATTCAGCTGCATACTTCTATATATGTTTGTGTGTATGCAAGCATGTATGTATGTGCCTCTGTGTATGTAGGCCCTTACAGACGCAAGAACCAAGTAAGACATTAACCTATTGAGGATGTGTATTTTGCTAAGCCCAGGTTTTTTAATCCTTCTAGTATTGCGCAAGTTTATATCAATAATAATGAACATAATTTTCTTCTAGCTTTAAACTGTGTTACGTCATGCCTCCAGAGTTCTTGATAGTATGAAGAAAAAAAAAAACAAATAAGTCTTACCATAATTATTAATCATCTGACAGCTAATGTTAGTTGTGCATTAACTAGGTCTTTGGTTTTACTTGCTGTAATTAGATATTACATTTTAAAAATACTTCCAGCGCTCATTCTTATGAAAAGCATAAAATATATTGCCTACTGTATCTGCTACCCCACCAGGGTACCTAACAGTCAGAAAGACTCCAACCTGTAATGCAAAGCTATAATATGGCTACGTGTGGTAATAAATCTGCTACAGTTTAGGTTACAATCTGATGGGGATTTCAAGCGTAATTACAAATTAAGTTGCGTTACGAACAAAACACATTTGTGCGTATGGGTAAGCTGTTGTGTTCGGTTTGGTGTCTGTGTGGCGCGGAGCGCAGTGGGGGGGGGGGGGGGGGTTTAAATCCTACGGGGTTTTTATACAGGTGGGGGTTTTTTTCCCCTTTCATATTTTTTTTTCCCAAAACACTTTCAAAAAATTTTTTTTCCAAATAAAATA
>Ga0123355_10019525_pt1 | contig 10788 bp, 3 predicted proteins | sample TergutEmb28metaG_3_FD_89872 | JGI IMG/M metagenome (GOLD analysis project Ga0123355, IMG submission 89872) | Embiratermes neotenicus P1 segment gut microbial communities from Petit-Saut dam, French Guiana - Emb289 P1 | ecosystem: Host-associated > Arthropoda: Insects > Digestive system > Gut ...
GAAACATGTTGAGTAATGAATGAATATTAAATAATAAAATAAGTGGCATCAAGTTGGTTTTTTCTCTTTACGCAACTATAAAGATGATGCACGGTCCAATAAACATAAGATTCAGTAATAATTACGTTGAAAGTATTAGGCGTCCCCTTGCAGAATATAGTCGCCTAGGCGACCAGGCGCACGGGATTTGTGTACTTCTGCTTCCGACTGTTCCTGACGTCTTGTAAGGACCATGGACAGTGCTGAATATTATGAAGAGACTTACCTGAAGATTATTCTCGTATGCGATGTGGCGCCGTCCAGTCTGGCTGAACTTACAGATGTCTGGGGGCAGTGATTTCCCCTCAAACGTTAAATTTCTACCAGTCTATACGGCGTTACTTGCCAGCAGACTGTTACCTTCCGTCACCGCTGTGAGAACCTTAAAGATATCGTAAGGCTTGCCGTCAGGTGCTAGGGTACAAGCAGAGCAAATGTAGGCTACATATAATCTGCATACCCCGCGTCATGACCACTTCTTGGGCTGCTTGACCCTTGAAGGTAGGACCGATATGTTATCCCGAAATGTCGGTAACCAACAGCGAACCTACTCTGCGCAACATCTCCGAAGAGCGAAAGTAAAGGTAAAGTTTACCCTAAAACAGGCCACGAAGACCCAGACGGGGAGTTGAGGTGTAGCTATACTCTTTCTTTAACTTCGGAGCTAAATGGGGTGGGTGGTTAACGCCACGCCCCGGCCGCTTTACTCCCAGGCAGGACCCGTTGCCCATTGTATTGGAGACATTGGGCCCCAGGGCCGTTCTGGACGGGTGCGGAAAATCTCTCCCAACACCGGGATTCTATCCGGGTGGGGGCGAGTTAAGATCAGTGCGTTAGCATAATCGTGAACATACTTGGACCGGAGATATGAATAAAAAGCAAACTGATAACCATCCAAACATAACAAATAATGTCTCAGTCAGCTACATGTTGTGTTTTTATGGCTGTCAGTATGCTTTGTATTTGTATCACCAACACTACGGGATGCATAAAGTTAAGATTCGATAGGCGATCCGGGATGTGAAGTGATTTTATTTTGAAGTGAACTGAAGTGAAGTGACGTGAAGTGAGTTACGTTGTAATTCTTGGGGATAAAATTGCCATGTACATTACGGTGAACTTATACTGAGGGTACGTGATTATATTGTGACTATTTCATTTGGGTGTATCTTGTACTTTGTTTGTTTTAACTTGTACTGTGGTATGTTTTAACTTGTTTTGTAAAGTGTGAGTGTGTGTATGTGTGGGTGTTTTGGTAATATGTGTACTTGTATTTACTGTGTTTTGTATTGTTTGTACTGTGTTTTTTGTATTGTTTCCTTTATGTATATTCTTATTTGTTTTGTCTGTACTAGTGTAAGGACTACTGCCACCGAGTGACAACTCAGTTGCAGTTAGTAGTAGTAGTAGTAGTAGTAGTAATGTCTCGATCGGTAAAGTGACTAGGCTAGGGAGTGGACGACCGAGAGAAATCATGTCTCGACTCCTGGCAAGGACAATAGCTTTTTCTCTTCACCGGAACGTCCAGACCGACCGTGGAGCCCCCGCAGCCCCTTATTCAATAGGTACCGGGGGCTTCTTTCCTTGAGGGTAAAGCGGTGGGGGCATAAAGCTAACCATGCCCATCTAGTGCTGAGATTAAGAATGAGTGGAGCTGTACCTCCTCTCCCCTATATGCCGTTCTGGTGTGCAGAGGGACAACTTTATGCATTCAGCCACGTTTTGAATCATGAGGCACGTTAACCAGGCATTGCTGGTTTCCTGAGACGTGTGATATTTTTTGTGTGGGAGGGGATGGACACTGTGTCTGGACCTGAAACTGTAACTTCTTTAAGGAATTACAAAAATTTGAAATTGTGGCAGCGGGTGAAAGTTGTCTTCGAGGAGTTGTGTGCTATGAGATTATGATTTTATACGCTTTGCTACACCATGTGCATGCGTGATAAATCCTTGACTTACTTCAGGTACTTGACATATGCCTGTATTGCATTCATTACACCGAGCCCGTATGACCTCCAGCTTACCTCAGCGCGTGAACTGTCGTCATTTAACTCAGTGCACACGGATAGTGAGTAAAACTGTGCAAAATCGGCCCCTTCAGGAAATCCGTCAATGCGATTTGTATTTCAGACGGCGGGGCACAGTTTTCAGTCGAGCACGTATACTATATTCAACCATAAATTTGGACCCACACCGTCTTACTGTGCATACGAAGAGTGAGATGCAATTGGGGACATATCACGGCCATAAGAATTTGTCCATTTACAATACCTTAAATTTCACTGCAGATAATTTGTCTTAGAGACTGATAGTTGGTCGACTTGCGTTGTAAATTTGGCACTGAATTTATGACATCACGGGGGTGCATACCGTAGGAAATATTTCCCTGTTTCGAGACAGTCGTACATGTAGTAGTCATTGTAGTGACCACACTAAGGGCTAGACGATCCGGGATTCGAAACCCTGTGTTTTTAGCTTGAAGTGCTATAATTAGCTGTTGTACGTGAAAATTACACTAGTTTCTACTTTCGGTAGATTTGGTGGACTTTGCTCTTCAGAACAATAGCCGTATTTAAAGATATTGGCTAGCATTGTTGTTCGTTGTGATGTGTTGAGCAGTAACTGTGTGCGCGATGTTTGGGATAAACAGGAAATGTAGACATTTATTTGTATTCATACTCGCACGGCAGGTTTTGCAAATAAAGCTTATTTATTACCTGGTATGGATTTGCCTAACTCGAGGTATTCTTTTACGGACGGACTAAGAAAACCAGGTGGAAGTGTATTGGGTTCAGCCGCCGGCACGTTCCTGTCGTCGAGATTCTCTTCGAGGTCAACCGGCGCACGAGTCTTCTTCACGCTGACCTTCAGCCCACCTGAAACAAAGCATCGTGTTGCTGTACAAAAAGGTTTCAGATGAAGATTAACAAGACATTTTGTTTCCGTCTGAACAAAATTCTTGTTACCGGGCAAGTTGTCTTTAAACTTTTCTGTTGAATTGTTTGTTCATTTCGTACATAGCTATCCCAGATTCTTTTTGGAGAAATTTGTTTTCCTGAGTGTTGAAATGTTATTAAGAGTTCATTTGTAGATTGGCAATTAAAATGAACATCCCTAACTGGTCGCCGCCCCTCCCTCTTTCTTGTGCGTATGTATTTTAGGTGGAAAAACTTAGGAGGGGCGTAGATTAGGGGTGCGCAAATCCTGGGCCTCGGGTCGCCGAGGGACCGACTGTTGTACGGTGACGCCCAGTGTTTGTGGGACCTCAGTTTGGAACTTGTTTCACCTGAGCCCCTCTGGTGCCTAGAACTTTTACTTTGCTTTTAGGTTTTTGGAACGTGTGTGGGCTCCTGTTCTAGATACAGATGCAAGGGAAATGTTAAACTGGGCTTTAAATACATGGAATGGAGATTATGGCTTGCAGTTTTCCCCTTTTGGATAGGTACGAGTGGTGGGCTGTTATGAGCACGGTAAAGAACCTGTGTGTTCCATAAGCGAAAATTTCTTGAGCAGCTTGTAATTTTCTTGACGCACCAAACACCAGATCGACACCCTTGGGAAGTAAGAGTGATATTTTTAAGAAATATCGTTGTGTGATTTGTCGAATTAATGCTTTAACGTGTTAATCCGCCTCCGGCCTGACGGCGGAGTGATACAGTAACGTTCAGTCAAGTAGGAGAGCCATGGCCTTGTGGCCAGGTATGCAGGGCGTAACAGAGCGAATCCCGGATCTTTTACGGTCTGCAATGCTGCTAGTGCAGTCCAAGAACCCTTTCCGATACGTGGATGGACATCGCGAATGTTTTATCAATGTAACGAAGACAGCAGTGAAACTTGTGGGCTGATCCACAAAACTACACTGTGCACAAGCCAGAATACTACTCTGTGAAAACACATTCTGTGAAAGATGTCATCGTTTATGCATGTACGCTTTGTACACACTTGCAAAGGCCCGTCTCGGCTTATAACGTGGGTATTAGGAACTGTCAATTTACGAAGGAGTCAAGTTAATGAAGGGAGGAGGGGGGAGATTGGTTTGTGCCATTTTTTTTCTATATTTGCGCCACCCAAATAATCGTTCTCGGTATTTATGTTTTATTTGCCGCTGTTCAACTCAGTACCTAGGAAAACTGTTGTAGGGGCATTGCCCCCCCCCCCACTCGCCTTTGCACCCCCCCTCCCCCCGTTACACGTTACGTCAATGCACACTGTCCGGTATATTGCATACGAGGTTTCCGTGACTGATGATTGTGTGGCAACTTCTTAGGTGACAAGAACCGTGAGCCGTGCTCCGGCGGTAAAGACGTGATATATGGTGCGTGAATATATACAGTTATGCGTCGCTTAACGACGGGGATGCGTTCTGAGAAATGCGTCTTTAGGCGATTTCGTCGTTGTGCGAACGTGTACGTACATAAACCCAGATAGTATTGCCTACTACACACCTAGGCTATATGGTATAGCCTATTGCTCCTAGGCTACAAACCTACAAACAGCATGTCACTGTACTGAATACTGTAGGCAATTGTAACACAATGGTATTATATTATAATTTTATACTATAATATATTATAATATTATGATCTTATGGGACCACCGTCGTATATGAGATCCGTCGTCAGCCGAAACGTCATTATGCGGCGCATGACTGTAATGTTTGCAGAATCAGCGACAACCATTCTTATGCACTCATCTCTTGCGGTCATATATTCCACGAGCGAGTGAATGTGTATTTACTCGCGCTTTCTTGAGTGGGAATCACAGGAAGCGTTTAGCACACTGTGTGCATAGACGTTTGTCAACTTCCGGGTTCTAATTGTTGAGGGAGCCTTCAGGGCCCGCTTTGTGACTGCAAGTGAAAGTCGGAGAGGGTAGGGACCACACACTTGTTTCTAGACCAGACGTCATCATCGCACATTGAAACAACTATAGATAGCTCAGAGACCAACACTGTTGTCTTAGAGTCTGTCATGTCGTTGCGTGGCCACTGTTATGGCATGAAGAGTTTTTAAGCTAAAATTTTCAGCAATTATCCAACTACCTACATTCTCGGTGACAAATTAGTTGTTATTAACACCAGAGGAATTATATTATATTATATTACATTATATTATATTATATTATATTATATTATATTATATCACATGTGTGGCTGCGTGTTTCAGCCATTACATGGTCATTTTCCACACCCGTCGAGACCGGTCCTGGGGCCCAACTAACCTCCTTATGATTGGTACCGGGTCTCATTTCCGAGGATAAAGCGGCCGGAGCGTGGCATTGACCACCCACCCCATCTAGCGCCGAGGTTAAAGATGAAGTAGAGCTCTACATGAAATCCCGCTCTGTGTCTTAATGGCCTGTTCTAGGGTGAACATTACCTTTTTTTCATATAAGCACCCGCACTATAAGTCACTGCACCCATTATGTTCATGGCCTGGCCACCGGCCTGCAGTAGTCTTCCATCCGTAACCGAAATTACCGAAGTCATTTATTTTCGCGCGGTGGCCAAACGAAGCTGCCTGTCGCCTGATCTACGTACATAACTGTTTCTCGAATGGCTGAAGTATCGCCTGTGTGGAATGGTTCAGTGTTCGATGCCAGTTAAGCCCTGGCGGAACCATCTCACCCGACGTTAAAGTGTAGGTCGTTTGCTTTTCAAAGGCCATGTGTTTAGCACTACAAAGTGTTGTAATATTTCACGTCGGGTGGGTCAAGGCCCTGCGGTAGTCGCGTGAACGGTGGGTTGAGACCGGGATGTAGACAATGGATGGGGCGTGGGAGACCGCAGCCTGTCGACCCTGTTTGTGCACTTTCATTGAGAGAAACGCAATCCAACTGCTGCAGTACGTTTTGACTGATATCCAGCAACACAGTCGATCTGAATCATGCCACGGCCCTTCGGAGAACGGTACAGATTCGTGATTGTGTTGGGATTGCTTTTCTTCAAGTGTGATAGTGAAATGCAGGAATTCTGGTGCGTGACGTTTAACGACGACAGTGACACTGACCGTTCGAGCAGAGCCCTTTGTGAGAAGCGGCTAGTCGCTCTTATCTTTAATATTCCCTGAATTTTATCGGTACCCGAAAGTGCCTTAAACACCCGCTCTGTGTTTTCTGCCGCCCCAGACAAACAAATTTTGCTCTCTCTCTCTCCTCCCACCCCCAGTTTTTAGTCTCTTTTTCCCCGCACTTTTCTCCACTTAGCACTTTATTGTGGGGGGGGGAGTCCATAATTTAGAAACGTACGAGACAGGCGATGGGAGACCGCGCTAGCACAGTGGTTAAGGTGCTGTGCTACAAATCGGAAGGTCGTTGGTTCGATTCCAGATGGTGTCATGGGAATTCTTCAATGTTATAATCCTTCCGATCGCACTATGGCCCTGGGGTCGACTCAGCCTCTAACAGAAATGAGTAAAGATAAGGGTAAAGCAGTCCCATTACAGGCCTGTACAGGCCCAGAGGGAAGTTGGTTCCCCCAGGAAATACTCCTGGTACTCATTTCTTTTAGAGGCTGAGTCGACTCCAGGGCCATAGTGCGATCGGAAGGATTTTACGTCAATGAAAAATCCACTGACACCAGCTGGGATCGAACCAGCGACCTTCCGATTTGTAGCACAGCACCTTAAGCACTGTGCTACCGCGGTCCCTTACAGAAATGAGTACCAGGCGTATTTCCTGGGGGTAAAAGCGGCCGGTGCGTAAGGCTGACAACCTAACCACCATCCTGGGCCATTGTCACGTAATCTGGGAACCTCAACTTCCTGGAACCCTCTGGACATCTCGGGCCTGTAATGGGACTGATTTACCAAGACAGGTGCTGTATGTATAACGTAACATAGAGGCACTTTCGAGTAACCGTGGTTGATGTGGAAATTAAATAAATAAATATATAAGGCGTATTCTGAGTGTGTGTCTGAAGCCTTAGCTATCTAGCATGCAAAGCGCGTGCGCAGCATTTTACTGTCATCTGTGGCTTATCTGGCCGTATCTTATGTTTCGCATTATCTCATAAACGGTACAACAGGAAAAATATTATTGAACATGAAATGTGTGCTTTGAATTTCTCTACAATTTTTATCTGAAACATTTATCGTTCGAAGAAGAATTCATAGGGATATCACAAATTTACATGGATTTTCATGTAAAGTACCGGTTACTGTTGTCAGGTTTAAACTTGAGTTTTCTGGACAGATAATCGAAAAAAAATTCAGGTATCAAATTTCATGAAAATCCGTCAAGTGGGAGCCGAGTTATTCCATGCGGACAGACGGACGGACAGAGACGTGACGAAGTTAACATTCGCTTTTCGCAATTTTGCGAACGCTCCTAATAATTTGAAACCAAGTATGATTATATCAGTATGTATTGGTTAAAGAAGTCGGGGTAAATGACAAAATACAGTACGTAAGCCTTGTAAATAAAGCCAACTTGGTGTGTAGTTCTTAGTATGTTTATTTCTTTTCTCTACATGTTTCGGGCGACTCTGTGCCCATCATTAGGAGAAATAACTGTATCTGTGCGACACTTGGTATTTGCCACTGTGTGTGGATGACTGTCTGGTATGCAGGATGGAATGACATTCATTCCACCCTGCATACCAGACAGTCGTCCACGCAGAGTAACAAATACCAAGTGTCGCACAGATACAGTTATTTCTCCTGATGATGGGCACACAGTCGCCCGAAACGTATAGAGAAAAGAAACATACTAAGAAAAATTGTGCACCAAGTTGGCTTTATTTACAAGATTATACAAGGATGCACCGTCAACAAAACATAAAATAATTAAGCCTACCCGGATCTAGAGTAGTCAACAGTATTATTAGTATTATTATTATTATTATTACGTAACCCCAAAAGTATCGTCAGTTTTTATTGTAACTTTTTCTTCGTTTGTGTAGGTTAGTTGTTGTACGTACCTCCACAATTACATGGCCCAAAACTGATTTGAAGGCCGTTCAAAGTAGGTGACAGTGGAAGTGACCTCTCGCTGTTCATAGTGGGCCCCTTCCGGAGACAAGACAAGGCTACGTATCAACTTTCCGTTTCAGCACGCATGTTTGTCCAGACATTTCCTTGCATTGCTAGTTTACCCAATGTGTCTGAGTGCAGTGACTCAGCACGCTGTTTTATGTGCAGCATGTTGACGACACTCGCTTATGCAACAGTTGTCGTCCAGCTGAATTTTGATATATGAAAGGAATGGGTCAGTACTATATCAAATATTTGTGTCGTCTTTTTGGTACATGTCGCGAATTACTGATGCGACATGTTGCAAGATGTCGTCGCGTTGGATGAAGTGTGGCCGTCGTCCTGTTGTGATGACAAGAGAAAACAAGTTTCACCGTACGCGTGTTGAAGTATTGTACAAAAGGTAGAGCTATCCCATTAAAGGTCTAGACAGGCCGTTAGGGCTCCAGGTGGTTGAGGCTCCCAGAATTTTTAGCCACTCTGCACGTAAAGGTGGTAAGGTTGTCAGCCCTACGCACCAGCCGCCTTTACCCTTAGGAAATACCTCTGGTACTCATTTGTGTTAGAAGATGAGTCGACCCTAGGGCCATAATGCGTTTGGAAGGATTATGTCAATGAGGAATTCCAATGACCCAGTCTGGAATCGAGCCGGCGACCTTCCGGCTTGTAGCGCAGTCCGTAAAATATTGTATAGACGTATGGTTTAAGAATTAAGGTTCTGAGATCTTACGCTGTGTAGTTGGGTGACTGGTTTCGAAGGAACGTGGGACTTCCATCCGCAGAAACAAGCAGTCAGAGAATAGTGGACTACTTGACGCGTGAAGATGAAGGAACCGCATTTCTTAGCGACGTTGGGAACCACTCATATAACGACGCAGCGTTGCATTCCAGAGGACATGAATGCTCAGCAACACGGCTGTGATAGCTTCTTATGTCGGCGTTTTGCGGTTTGTTTATTTGTTTGTTTGGTTGGTTGGTTGGTTGGTTACGTAACGACGCTTTTAATTGGAAAGTTACTGGGAAGAACATCACAGGCAACCGTTGTACCATGTTATGTGAGATACATACTTCACCAGCCGACAAACCAAGAGAAAAGTTCTGTCACCATATTCTGCATGCCACTATTTCCGGTCTAGCAGCATATCTGCCGTGTCAGCTTAGGCATTCCCAGCATAGCTTGTCAGCATGTCTCGTCTACCAGCATATCCCGCATGTCAGGATACCCCGTCTTTCAGCATATCTGGCATGTCAGCGTATCCGCTCCCAGCATAGCCGGTATTCGAACACGGGAACTTAAGAATACGGTGAAAAGAGGCACCAGCCAACCAGTAAACTGCGACTTTCTGTATCTGACTTTACCATTGTTATCTCATTAACCGTGTAGATCCTTGTGGTGAATATATCCTAATAACATTCAGATATAATGCGTTCTTCCCACGCGGTGTTTTGAGTGGATCTCAGGACAAACTGATTATTTTCTATGCAGTACAAGTATTGACTGATTGGTTTTTTATAACTGAGAGGCAGTGTGTTTACTGCGCGGTAAGGGTAAAGGTAAAGTTCACCCTATAACAGGCCATGAAGGCCCAGAGGGGGAGTAGTGTTATAGCTGTACCCTTTCATTAACCTCGGCGCTAGATGTAGTGGGTGGTCAACGCCACGCCTCGTCCGCTTTACTCCCGGGAAAGACCCGGTACCCATTGTATAGGAGGCTGAGTGTGCCCCAGGGCCGGTCTGGACGACTGCGGAAAATCTTGCCGCAGCCGGGATTCGACTCCCGGACCGTCCAGCCTGTAACGAGTCGCTATACCGACTCAGCTATCCCGGCCCACTGTTTACTGCGCGGTACGAACTGAATCTTTAAATACAGTTTATGTTAATATTCGTCTAGTAAGGTTTAAGCTGAACCCTCTTATAAGCTGATGGGCGGTCAACTACACAAGAAGTCCTGCAGCAGGCAAACTTGTTTCAGCGGTACTCTTCCGGCTGCCTTTACGTAATTGTCCGGGACACCGACCGACTACCCGGACTGGGGTTTATCTTGTTCTTCCTGGTCCCTCCAGGCAAATGCCGGAACTGTGCCTTAGATTAGGCCACCGTCCCTTCAATACACAGCCTCTCCAATTCGTTTTTCTCTGTCGATCAACCGCTGTGTGGGCTGCAGTGCTGACAGCGGTCTTACGTAGATCACAAATAAAAAATTAGTACATTTTTCCTGCCTTTCACGGAACCCCAAAGTTAATTATCATATTCACATGTCCCCCCCCCTTTTTTTTCCAGTGGGCTGAACCCTGAGGCCATGAATTTATTCTACAGTGTTTTTGAGATGCATTTCATTGTTTTCTTACCATCTGAATATTGCACATCTTCCGTGCATTTTATAAACGTAAATAAGTTTATAACCAACAAATTGCACTTCATTCCAAAATAGGCAACACTTCTACACGTTTCGGCTATTGTATATAGCCATCTTCAGGGAGTATCAAATACCCAAAAACGCTTGCAGCCTTATTAAACAGCTCTGTCACACGTAAGTTGTAATATACATAATGCCAGTAAACCATTAGCTTTAAAGAATTAAAAACGTATGTGTATAGTGTTATAAAAATTATGTTGTAATTACAGTACGAAACTGTTATTGAAATCATCTGCATACAGACATCTTGTAATAGTGATATCTCTTCGAGTTTTTTTTTCCTTCTTCTTCTTCTTCTTCTTCTTCTTCTTCTTCTTCTTCTTCCATTGGCACTAGAGCCCACTGTGGGTTTTGGCCTGTCGA
>Ga0123355_10019528_pt1 | contig 10787 bp, 11 predicted proteins | sample TergutEmb28metaG_3_FD_89872 | JGI IMG/M metagenome (GOLD analysis project Ga0123355, IMG submission 89872) | Embiratermes neotenicus P1 segment gut microbial communities from Petit-Saut dam, French Guiana - Emb289 P1 | ecosystem: Host-associated > Arthropoda: Insects > Digestive system > Gut ...
CAATGTGGTAATTCAACAGAATAGTCGCAAGCTCCTGATGATGGATATATTAATGTCCGAAACATGTTGAGCACATAAGAAGTGAAATAAAATAACAAGTGACATCAAGTTGGTCTTTTATCCCTCAACTATCACAACGATGCACGGTCCAATAAACATAATACTCATCGACTTAAAGCCCGTCGCATTCCAATTTGGGGTCAATACTTGCATGGCAAGTTGAGTAATTCTTTTATTATACCTTATTGTATCATTGAAATTAAGCATAATAGAGTGAATTTAATAGAGTTGTGTTTGTTTATATGTCTGCGTGCGTGCGTGCGTGCGTGCGTGACAGTTTGTAAGGGGAGTGTGAAGAAGTTGTTTTGATCTATGTCGTTCCGAACTAACTGAAATTATTAAGCAAAAAACACGAAGGGGTCAGGTGACTAATGGAATAGTAACTGGGTACCTCCCGACTGTAATTCGAAGTCAAACAACTCAGGCGATGAATGTAATAGGGTTAGACACTTAACTACCTAAATACTAGACCAGCTTCTTGTCCATATAACAGGGATATCAGACGGTAGTGACCTAAATGCCGTGAGGTTTTGTTAGTGTTTTTTTTTTCCTTTGTGAGACTCTCTTTTATGCTTGAATAGAAGAGGTTCTGAATTGTAATTCCTTTGAATGGTATCAGTGAGAGATCGCGTGGAGCACGTGCGAAGCCCCTTTGTTGTAGATGGATGGATGCCACTGAAGTGTGTATATGGTAAGAACAGCCACCATTTTTTTTGTTGTAGGCCTTCCTTACGAAGTGAAAAGGAAAGGTGTGTGTGTATCCGTGCCGTATTATAAGCGCCTGAAAACTTTTTCGGATTTTAATCAAATTCGGTTTATGAATTCTTTACAGAAATTTGTGCAACAAACTTGAAAAATGGCTTATTGACAGTCATACTCTATATTTAAGGGAGTAAATAAACTTCTACTCATTTTTTTTATATATTTCAAGGACTAAAAGGGAAATTCTGTGGAGGTGACGTGTGAAATACCTTGTTAAGAGATAAAATGAAGTTTTGCCATTATTTTCTATACCTTTCGTCCTACATAAATGAAATTCGGTACATGAGATGTCCATAAACTTTATTGAGTAGGCACGAGTTTCATGAAAATCGAAGCAGTGAAAGCCTGAACTCTGTCAGCACTTTCCACGTTTATTTTCTAGTTCTGATTAACGTCGATATAAGAAATGTGCGTCAGCTTAACTTGGCTAAAAAAAAGGGGGGGGGGGGGCAGCAGCAAAATCTAACAAAATCTTTAATTTAACAAGTAGTTGAATTAGTAAGTGTGAAGAGACATGCTTGAACCAGCCTTTAACATACATACACCACTTTTCCCCATATTTGCCCCACTTTTTTTTGTTTGTTCCCCTTCAACCCAGTAGCCAAAACAAGACTAATCATAGGTACAAAAATATTGGGGGGACATTTTGCTCCACCCCAAAGTTACGCCTATTGATATGTGCACCCAATAATGTTGAGCATTTATTATTGCGTGAAAATCGTCTCAAGGAAGGTTGCACGTTCCTTATGGACCTACATAAAATCACATTTTCGCGTGTACTGTAAAACTGTATGACCTTGAATTTGAACGGCCTTTGTAAGGTCTTTGAACACATCAATGATTGCACAGTCTACAAGGTTTTGTTATATTGGTGGATTTGTATGGGCCCTGAGTGGATTTCGGAAACTAAAATAAGAATTTAGATCCTAACTTCAAGCTATTCTTACGCTGTTGTCGTAGTGTAATAACGTCTATACCTGGCGTCATGTCTAACAAGAAGTTTAGCTTGTAATAAGTTAATAGGAACTGTTGTGACCATGTTTGTAAAAAAGCATTGCTTTATTTTGGTAAGAATTTTGTACGAATTTTACTATTTTCATATCTGAAGAGAACAAATTTAAGAGGTTTTTTAAATGCAAATTTCTCCATTTCATAACTGCGTTGAACACGATATGGAAAATGGCAGTTAAGAATCAACGACAGTGTCTTATTTGAGGTATTGAGTGAGGGAAGTTTTTGCGCATGTAACGTGCAGTTTATCTACTAGTTACTGATGAAATATGGCTTAGAATAGAATAAATTAGAATAGTAAATGGGTTCGAGCCTTTTCGGTCCCCGATGCACCTAGGCCTTTTAGAAATACGGTTCATTTTCATGATTTAATTGTATGGTGTGCAACGGATAAATGATTTGTGGAAAATTTAACATTTTATAATACCGAACAATCCACTTAAAACTGCACCCTCGCAGAAAGCATACTTGTAATTTGTAGGTGTATGTATGTACAAGATCGCTCCATATCGTTATCCCAAGATCTAACATCCCCGCAATTTTTGTGCAGTTTTCTTCAGACTCGCGTACCAAAACATTAGAAGGATCATCTTACAACTAACAGTGAATTTTTAAAATGTTATCGGCATCATTACTGCTGAAACTGTTTTGTACGTGTGTCTGGGAACACGAAGATTATGACTACATGTCGTAAGAAATGAAAAGTTTCTTTTACCATAATTTGTGAATTTTTTTTTTTCATGTGCTTTGTTCAGTGAGACATAAAATGCAATGCGAGTATTTGTGTGCGGTTTTACATGCGTCACGCTGTACCTGTCTGTGCTATAAACTTTCAAGAAATTTACAACTCACAGCGACGAGTTTAAGAACTGTATTTATTTTTATCATTATTAAGATTATTAATGTAATATAAAAATGGTTTGTGCACGTCGTGTAGCACGCATACTGAAACAAGTGCGTGTAAAATTCAGATTGAAAAGCCACAAAAGAAAAGAGAGTATGAAGGCCCCTGGCGTGGATGTGAAGTTAATACAGTGTTAAGGGTTAGGTCTGTTACTGAAATATTGTATCAGAATGTATACTAAATTTGAATGCCTCATAATTTTGTACATTTGCTGGCTTCGTGAACCTGATTTTGAACCTCCCGTTATGGTAGTAGTAGTACGTGTAGTAGTAGTAGTAGTAGTAGTAGAGAATAACTAGCGAGGTTGCTGCGCTATTTCCTATAAAACACACTAAAACACGTGTCAACGTTTTCTTGGTTTGTTAAAGTTATTACAAGACTAATTTAGAGCAAATATCATGTCTGTAACAAGATAATACGCTTACGTGAAGTGACGTCTAAAAGCAACTCAAAATTTCCGGAATGCAAGACCTGATTCCTTAGTTGTTCGTAACTGATGAGTTTATGATAGGAAACTAAAGATATTGAAGGCATTTCCTGGAACATATTGCACTATTATAAAGTCATTGTGAAGCATTAACATGTAGTTTCTGTTTCTTCCATGATGTACAGTTCAGTGCATCAGTGGCCTTTTGACTTGTGTGTTGCATGCATCGTGGCGGATGACTGGAAGCGACTGATTTGCATGACAAAAGTCCATAGTGCATCGTCTTAGGCCAGCAACAACAACGACAAAAACATCAGGATTATCCAAACATATTCTGCTGATTTAAAAGTGATTTGGATGTCTGAGACTGTTTTGTCGCTGACAAGCAGAGATAAGGTGTTGCAATCCTGTCCGGAGCGTAGAAGTCCTTTAGGGTCTGTCCGTGTTTTGTGGCAAAAAGAAGCTTGCGATGTACTTAAATGTGATCGAGGAGTACTACGAAAGTATTCAGTACCACAAAATAATTAGTTTACACAACAGCCTGAATGTGCAATCCGCGTCAGTAGTATTATTACTACTACTACTACTACTACTACTAGTAGTAGTAGTAGTAGTAGTAGTAGTAGTAGTAGTAGCTATTATGGGAAATAGTCGCTGTTTATTCTGACATGGGGACAAAACACGTATAAATGCATAGAATTTTAATGTAAAATGGTATGGTGCTTAGAATAACCACTGTATATTGTAAGGCTAAATCAGGCTGTGATAATCGTTCGAAGGCACCGAACGTCGTCCATAGATGGTTAATTATCCTGTTTGTTATAACTGTTGTTTCTCATTCTGGATTGCAGCCATTCTGACTGCTCGTGTCGTCATTTGCTTCAGTTGCTCTAGTTTGGTAGTTTATAAGTTATGTTCTAGCTGAACCGAGGTGTTCAGCAACTGAAATTGAAGAATGTCTTTTCCCAGTTCTCAGTAAAGGCAAAATGAATTGTTAGTAATTACTCTATACTACTTTGTTATCGTGTGGGCCGGGTAGCTCAGTCGGTATAGCGACTGACTACGGGCTGGACGGTCCGGGATCGAATCCCGGTGAGGACTAGATTTTCCGGCCGTCCAGACCGGCCCTGGGGCCTACCTAGCCTCCTGTACAATGGGTAACAGGTCTTTCCCGGGGATAAAGTGCGGCTGGGCCGTTCTGCTGACCACTCACCCCCTTCTAGTGCCGCGGCCTACTCAATCTCTGGGCCAAACCGGGCCTATAACGAAATCACTTTACCCTTACTTTTACTTTGTTATCATAGTCTGCCATAAAAACCGTTCGTCCTTGCGGGTCAATAGTACAGTTCAGTATCAAGTTGCCGATAGTAAAGTTAGTCTGTTACAGTTCTCAGCCTCTTGGCAAAGTACAGATAAAGCCAGTAGACTAAACTACTTCTGCGAGACAGATGATAGAATAGGCCTTAAAGTAATTCAAAATCGCTTCCCGCCACGTTCCTTTGTATGCAATATTCACTGTTATGTTCCTATTTCAAGACGTATTGCTGCTGATAAGACGCTGTTAAATAAACGAAAAAACAAGTCTGATAAGGATTCGTAGGAAAACGCAAATATCAGACAGATCTCCACAGTTCGATTGAAGATTATGTGACTGGGGGTTTACATAATTAGGAGCGAGTAATTTGTACTGCTCTTGCGTTATCTAGACAGAGCAGCGTATGGGTGAGGAGAGGGGGGTTTATAGGGTCTTGGTGGGGAAACCGGAGGGAAAGAGACCACTGGGGAGCCCTAGGCGTAGATGGGTGGATAATATTAGGATGGATCTCCAGGAGGTGGGATGTGGGTATATGGACTGGATTGGGTTGGCCCAGGATAGAGACAGTTGGCGGATGCTTGTGAGTGCGGTAATGAACCTTTGGGTTCCGTGAAATGCGGGGAATTACTTGACTAGCTGCAAACCAGTTAGCTTCTCAAGAAGGACTCTGCACCATAGAGTAAGTAAGTAGGTAAGTAAGACAGAGCAGCTCAAAGGACAATAACATGGGCTAAACATACCGCGCATGAAGAGTAAGTGGTACATGATTACCAAGTTTATGTGGAAACTTCGAAGGAACGAACAGCGTGGAGTGCCTAACAGAAGTGCAGATGTGAGAATAGCATTGAAGACGTTTTGTAGAACAAAGGATGAGACATATCTGACGTCTGGAACAGCAGAAATGAAGTAACGTAGACTATAAGTGAGATTTGCAAGACTGGACAACTGAGAATTAGTGAGATCAGAGAATAAACGTGACCGTCTGGAAAAACGGGGACATAAATTTAGGAAGATTGCATAGACGCTTATTTTCAAAGTTAGCATTGCTTCATAAACCCACTAGCAATATAGATAAGAATTCTGTGTTGGATTAATTTGACAGAATTCCAGGACAGCTCTTTAAAGAGGAGGAGGAAAAGAATAAGAGGAAGAAGAAGAAAGAAAGAAAGAAAGAAAAGTGTGGGAATAATATGGAGTGGAGTGAACTTGCTCAGGATGGAGTCCAGAGATGGGGGAATAAATTCTGTACTCGAAAACAAATGGAATTTTTTACCCATCTCCACTTCTACCATGAAGTTGGCTACGTTTCTGGTTACATTGTTAGCGTGTGGTTAGTACCTCTTCGCTTGCACGAAGCGCACACACTGCTTTCTTTGACATTGCACGTTTTAGTATAACACTTTTGAAGCTATTTCACGGGTCGTGCATACACACGTTTCTTTAGTAGTGCCAGATTTATGGTTGGCGCTGAAAAAATTTCGGAGTAATATAATGTAACAACAGTACATGTGAGTCACACACATCTTATACATTAATGTCGTACAGTTTATGGGTCTGGTAAGTTGGGTTACCACCCTCAATACACATATACGATCTACCGACATTTGGACCGGTTCCACGAAACGCACGCTGGATTCATCCATCATATGGTCACATTCTTTAGCCGGCGAAGGAAAACAGCTACGCGCCTAGTGTTCGCTGACTGGAGTAGTCACTTCGCTAGATGCTTTTATTATCATCAGAGGGTGTTACTAATCCAGCCGTGTGTTTGTTGCATGGTTTGTTGAAGTGAAACAAGGATATTAATTACTTTCGAGGTTGCTCATAGGAAAATAATAAACGTTTGTTCTTTACAGCCACATTCTCGTAAGTCCTGCAATTACATATGAGTACGGGTAAACTGAAAAAATTAAGGGTGGACTTATTTTTACATACGTAGATCTTCATATGGGGCGCTCAGCGCCAGTTTTAGGAAGAGTTTCATTAAAAGAACAAAGCATTGTTCAAAGCCGAACTGTAAATGTGACAACAGATACCAGGGACTCACGACGTTCTGTTATTATAAATACGGAAGTATAGACATGACGGTTGTGTTCGAAACCTAGGTTGGAGCCAGCAGGACGTTTCGACACGTGGTCACATTTCTTCCACACCACTTTGCCTTTCATCACAAAAGTCGCTGCCAGTAATAATGTCAGATGTCGTAGTATCACCGTAACTGAATCCAGATCTTAATGATTTATTGGTTGCGTTTTATATGGAAAGAAATAACGCCAAAATGACAGACACATAAATTCCACACGTCTGTACCATGCACACATTGTATGCTACGGTCCATCTTTCTTAAAATTTTCCAGTTCGTTGCAAGTAACTACTAATGCCATATCACATGATCGCTAGTGCATTTTTCTCAAGGGAGCTAAATGATCTGTATTCCTCACTCAATATTGTGCGGGTGATAAAATCGAGAAGAACGAGATGGGATGGGCATGTGGCGCGTATGGGTGAGGAGAGGGCTGTATAGGATCTTGGTGAGGAAACCGGAAGGACAGAAACCACTGGGGAGACCTAGGTGAAGATGGGTGGATAATATTAAGATGGATCTCCAGGAGGTGAGATGTGGGTATATGGACTGGATTAGGCTGGTCCAGGATAGAGACAGGTGACTGACGCTTGTGAGTACGGTAATGAACCTTCGGGTTCCGTGAAATGCGGGGAATTTCTTGACTAGCTGCAAACCAGTTAGCTTCTCAAGAAGGACTCTGCCCATGGAGTAAGTAAGTAAGTAAGTATTTATCTTAATCCAAGTCGCAGGGAAGAAAGAAAAAAAAAAGAAGCAAAGAAAGAAATGAGTGTACAAAATAAAGAACTAATCCGAGATTTTGAAGTAAAGGAAATGATATTATTTCGAATTCAAATCTGGCTGGTTATAAGACCTGAGCTTCTCACAGCAATAGATACGGGACCTCCACGTGTCGAGTAGCCTCCTATATGGTTCCAAACGTTGGGGCAATCTGCTTCCCCCGTTTTCCGACTACAATGTGGAACACGACTTTTATTCTGAACATTGAAGTAGAAGATTTAATTGAAATTTCGGTAAACATGTGCCACACTGGACACATTCTAACAGACCAGAGATGTGTATCTGATCAGCTGGTGCATTTTCAAATATTTCTCTAAGCCCTTTTATCTCTCTTTAATGTTAACGCAATCATTATGGATTGGAAATCTAATATGACATATATGTTGTTGTCACAATTTATTTATTTATTTCGGTTTTGGAGTATCTGATTGATGCGCTGCCAAAATTTCCATTCATGTTGTCAATTGTTTTTCATCATGAAAGAGAGTTTAATATAAAATTTACTGACCTTAACAAAATCTGAGACTGTAGGTTATGCTGCTTTCTTATTCACTGCACGATTAGAATTTTTCTTCGTAGGTCTGCGGCCGCTCGCTTTCTGGAGTTGCGGGTTCGAATCCCTCCGGGGCATGAATGTTTTTCCCTTTGTGTTGTCAGGTCCCTGCAACGAACCGATCCCTCGTCAAGAATAGTCCTACCGAGTGTATGTTTGGTTGAGTGAAATCAATTGCAACTATAGTCTTTCACACCTACAGTGAGTAGGTAGAATACATCAGACTAAGGAAGAAAGAAAACGTTTTCCTTGCCGGAAATGTAATTAAATTCTACTTGAGTTTCACTAAGTTTAGGGACTGGCGCGGACTGGCACAGAGCAAAACTAATTTTACTATAATGTTCCTAATACAGTCCTCCAAAAATGTAGGCCCTATCTTTAATCATCGCGCCATAAATTTTTCGTCATTAATGGAGGCAGATTTCCACTATTTCTTAAACCCCTGTGCTAGATGTAATAAATAATCTACTGCAAAATTCAGCCACCTTACTCACTAGTACACACTGTATCAGGGGTACGAAAATACTGGGTGCCAGGTCGCCGTGGCGACTACAATTTGTGGGTCCACAGTATGGAACTTGCTTGATTTCTTCCATCTATCGCCTCGAATTTTGAGGTGGCTTCTAGAGTTCTGTAAAATTTGTACACACCTGTAGTAGATATGAGCCTGGGTGGTTTCCAGAGTTGACCTGGAATCAGTGGTGAGTTAAATAGGAATGTATCAAGAAGTTTGTGTGTATTGCTGTTTTTACTGTGGGCATTGCTTTTTTTTACTTTAGATGCTGGACTGCTGGCTAGAATTCAGTATTCGCAAGGTCCAGCGACCGGCAACCTCAACACAGGTTTCCCCCCCTGTGTCTATAAGCAAATGCTGAGATGGTTCCCAAGATTTCAAGTTGCCACTATGTGCTCCTCATGTAGCCCTCCCGACTTAAATTTATTAGTAACCAATTTCTTATTTTGTATAAACGTAAAATAACCACTGCCACCAGGTGACAATCCAATTGCAGTTTATTATTATTATTATTATTATTATTAAGTTCTGTGGCCGAAGTGTGTGAACAGGCTGCGGTCACGATCTCCCTCTGATTGCTAATTTTACACACTATGTGTGAAGATCTGGTGACAGTGAGGGAGTCACTAGAATGTCCCATTTATAGCCTACCTACGTAGAGAGTACATTAGCTGGCGGAAGAAATGACGACTGTGAAATGTGAAAAGTACTAAATGCTATGAAACTTATGATGGGTTACTTTTGCGCAGCGGTATTTTAATCCTACCGATATTTAATAACTTGCGAAAAGGTTTTTTTTTTATTGGCGGGAAGGCTCAAGTAGTGCCTCGACCGCATCACTGTTTAGGTTCCTAGATCACACCCAATTAGACATACAAACTCGGTAGGACTCCTCTGAACGAGTCATCGGCCCGTCGCACAGTTCGGTACCTACACAGTACACAACACACACTAGACACGAACAACCTTGCCCTTAGCGGGATTCGAAACAGCAATCCCAGCAACCGATCGGCTTCAGACCTATACCTTAGGCCGCACGGCAACTGGAATTAGCCTGTGAACATTTACTTACTTAATTACTTACTTACTAGCTTACTCCATGGAGAAGAGTCCTTCTTGAAAAGCTAACCGGTTCTCAGCTAGTCAAGAAATTCTCAGCTAGTCAAGAAATTCTCCGCATTTTATGGAAGCCGAAAGTTCAAGACCGCATTCACAAGTGCCCGCCACCTGTCGCTATCCTGAGCGAGCTCGATCCAGACCGTGCACCTACATCTCACTTCGTGAAGATCCATCTTAATATTATCCTCCAATCTGCTCCTCTCGTTTATGCTTTCGCTTGTACAGTTTGTGCATACCAGGTATAAAAAATACAGTGCTGCTTTCGTGTTTCAAACAATAGCCTTACGCTGTTGTTAAAATGCACAGGCAGGAAGACCAAATGCGCATGTTAGTGGGAAGAGTAACTGCAGCACCAATCGGGTGGTTCTTAGTGGCAAGGTACGGAGCCTCCAAAATCCCCATTATCAGAGCTAATGAAATAAAAGAATATACAGCCAAGACAATTTATTGGGTAGAAAGAAAACACAAGGGGAATCAAGACCTAAATTATGCTAGGTGTAGGTCCAGAAACTTGTTCAGCACACGGTATTCTGATGCTGACATCTGAAAATCGTAAATTCAACATAACCTCCTTCCCATCTTTTCGCCTAATAGACAACGGATTTAACCTTGTAAGTAATTTAAGTACCCTTTGTTCCACTCTGAAGTGTGTCCTGGGATTATGTCTTTATTATTCCACATACGATTATAATAAATACCGAAATTGTGGCATGTCGAGGGCCAGAAATAGTCATTTAACTCAGTAACGAAAAAAAATGGGATAGATACCACATACAGGGTGTTCAACTTAAAAGTGGACCGTATTTAGTATTTACTAAGAAATACCCGTTTGTGCACTTAATTTCCGCAAAGATTTGTGGGGATTAATAGCCGTTTGAATATCTTTTAGTATCCTTGGTCTTAACACTGACTTTTGCCGATTAAGATTCTTGTCCAAAAGTGAACCTGTTTTACGGAATTTTTTACTCATTTTCGCAATAGCGCTTTTTTACTGGCGCTTGTCTTCCAAATTTTTCAAAAAAAAAACTTTGTTTACAGTGGACGTAAGACATCGTTTTTAAATAACTTTCCAAAATAAATACACGTTCTTCCACTGTTAACCGCATTATTAAAGCGTAAAAAATGGCGTTGTTCAAACACCAGAACTCACTGTCGACTGATTCAATTGATACAGAAGACCAAGACCGGTTCTCCCCTCTCCTGCAACAGTCTTACCAACTCCTGCACATGTAGTAGTAAAATGTCATACCAGCAGAACC
>Ga0123355_10019529_pt1 | contig 10786 bp, 6 predicted proteins | sample TergutEmb28metaG_3_FD_89872 | JGI IMG/M metagenome (GOLD analysis project Ga0123355, IMG submission 89872) | Embiratermes neotenicus P1 segment gut microbial communities from Petit-Saut dam, French Guiana - Emb289 P1 | ecosystem: Host-associated > Arthropoda: Insects > Digestive system > Gut ...
GTGCGGTAATGAATCTTCGGGTTCCGTGAAATGCGGGGAGTTTCTTGACTAGCTGCAGACCAGTTAGCTTCTCAAGAAGGACTCTGCACCATGGAGTAAGTAAGTAAGTAAGTAAGTAAGTAATTAAGTATTATTATTTACTGCAATTGGGTTGTTACCCGGTGGCAGTGGTTATTTTACACGTATATAAAATACGAAATTGGTTACTACTACATTTAAGTCGGGAGGGCTACATGAGAAGCATGTAGTGGCAACTCGGAATCTTGGGAACCATCCCAGAATTTGCTTTTAGGCACAGGGAAACCAAGAAAAACCTGTGTCGAGGTAATGTGCTGCCAATACGTCACAAAAAGATCAGAACCTGATGTATTTCCACTATATTTTGCGTTAGTGAGCAGACTGTACCATGTTGCACTATACGTACTTCAGGAAGGCAGCAGGTTTTACCTGGCTGACCTGCCGGCGGGCTATTCCATCATCATAAGTGAACCAACTAGCAGCTCCATGAACACAGGAATGCAGGAGCAAGACAAAGAAACCAAAGAAACCACGACACGGCGATCGTAGAGCGCACATTATTCCTACACATCCTCGTAAATGAGATCTTCCAATGCACCTTCTACTCTTTACCCACAGGAATATACAACTTACATGGGCGTCGGCAGCGGGGTGCAAGTGCACCTTTATTTTACACTTACTAATTTATTAAACCAAACAATAAGCACGCGACGAAAACATAACAATGTTAATTAAATTACAACTATGTTACTTTCTTGGAGCCGGGATAGCGACTCGCTAAGGGCTGGACGGTCCGGGGATCGAATCCCGGTGGGGGGCAAGATTTTCCGCATCCGTCCAGACCGGCCCTGGGGCCCACCCAGCCTCCTATACAATGCGTACCGGGTCCTTTCCGGGGGTAAAGCGGCCGGGGTGTGGCGTTGGCCACCCACCCCATCTAGCGCCGAGGTTAAAGAAAGAGTAGAGCTATACCTCTACTCCCCTCTGGGCTTTCGTGGCTTGTTCTAGGGTGAACTTTACCTTTTACCTTTACGTTAATTTCTTGCCCAGTATTCATCACTAAAAAATTTGGTCACTTTACATACAGGTAATGTGCCAACACCTTGCAAAAAATCCTGCCGACGCTGCTAATAACTTACATTATTAACACGAATCATTATTTTCTATGTATAACTAACTATACATGGGGCATAGTTCTTCTTGAGACGCTGACAGTCATTCGGCTAGTCAAGAAATTCCTTGCCCTGTACGGACCACGAAGGTTCATCAGTGTGCTTTCTTTCATAATGGAGACACTACGGAATGCACAGCTCGTCCACGTTGGCTGTCACGCGTTTCTCTGCTTTCTTCGTCCACGCACCGCAACATTCCTGGAAGTCATCTTCGGGACATGCGCTCCAAGTCGTCAATGTGGGTTATTTTCATAAAACGCTTTAGTTTTCGGAACAGAAACAAAGTCACAACAAGCGAAATATGGGGAATAGAGTAGGTGTTAAAACCGCTTCGCGAATAACACTAAACGAGGATCTTTGTCGTGATGACGAATCCATTTCTGGGGCCACACCTCTTGTCTGTACGATGCCAGGTATTGAAGTATTATCCCCTTATTATAAAGTCTGTAACGTCATGGGGCAGGATCTTCCTTGAACAACTGATCAACAACTTGCCTGCTTCTAGAGAACACACAGGTTTTACATTGTGTTCATAAAACCTTACGTGCCCCACCATTTCGTCTGTATTGCTAGTCTCAATTTAACAATATTATGTGAAGAATACAATAATTTTATGGTATCCCATTAAATAACCTTATTTCTTCTTCTATTACTGTCCCTGTCTTAGGAACAAGGTGTCTCGTCAGTATGTTGTTTTCAGACATTTTTGTCCATGATTTCCATTAAAAAAAAAAAAAAAAAAAATCCCTGGCCATGCTGAGCAGTCACTGTATGAAAAAAATGTTTTCATACGCAAACAGCATGCGTAATTTAAACACATTAAATTAACTTAATTTTATTATGGCACTCACAGGATCATTCAACAATCAACTGTCCTATTAAATGGTACCGCAAAAAGAACGAAAATTCAGAATATCGCGAATAAAATCCTTATTCTCACCGTGTGGTAGCATGGAAGTCAGATTCTGTTAAATTTGGAAACTTAAAGAATTTATTTCCAAGCAATAACACATTCATGCCCTGAAGCGTATCAATTACTGAAAAAAAAAGATCATTGAAAGGTTCCCAGAATTCAGATGTAACAAAAGAGCGAGGGTATCACCACAGGAGTTTCTTTGAACGCAGAATTTAAAGTATCTACAAAGGGTAAGTTAAAACTTCACCTCTTACAACTGTAAGACTATTACAAACAGATTTTTATTTTTGTGGTTGGACGCAGAAGTACAAGTACATCCACCACGGACTGTTGCCAGAAGAAAGTCCCACTATAATTAGTTATTTTAGTCTACCGTAGAATTAAAAATTCTACGGTACATTCACCTAAGATGCTCTGAATGTTATTCACCGAAACCCGCTTAAGAAGTTAAAATAATCGAGTACCAAATTCTCCCCATAATATTAACATATACGCTGCTCTTGTAACACGTTCCTCCTTAAAATGATTCCAATCTGGGCAGGCCGAACTGTTCACGACGCAATAAATTTCCACCCTCTTTAATACATTTTCGGCACCAAAACTTTGAACAGTTTCCCCAAATTGTCAATCATTCAATCTGTTCCCAAAGCAGAGTGAAGAAATAACGCTTTTCATTTAATTTCCACCACGGGTCACATACGAACATGTAACGCGACGCTAAAGCGCGGAAAATGTGGCGGGAAATTACTCCGCATTCCGACCGCGTTGTCAACTACTTTCACACGCGCCATGAAATGCGCGTGCGAAATGAATAATGCAAAGAAGCGTGAGTCTAATGGAGCGCGTTGTCACTGTACCTAATTGTTTTGTTCCAAATTCTATAATCTGAAGTATCCCGTGTGCAAAATTTAAATACCAAAATTGTGTGTTCATTTGAACGGCATAGTTGTGTATAGTCTTCGTCCTGCAGTCATTACTGAACAGGTGATGAGAATGATTGCTACATCAAAATACGGCACTTCAAGAAAAGCTGTATATTACAACAAACGGTAGTTGGCACTGCTCCCCCAAAAGTCGCGGAAGTACTTCGAATCTCTGTATCAACCTGCACATAAGACACACTACTCAGTCTGTAAGTAAGCAGCTCTGCTCGAAACAGCCCCCCCCCCTTCCCACTTCCACCGCCAAAAAAATGTAGAATCGTTGTTTACAGAATATTTCCGGCAAAAAAGAACTTTTAAGCTGTGCCTGTAAAAATATACATTGACTTGTGTTAAATAATACGTCAAAATCACTAAAGACGATGCAACTTAAAATGTGCTTGGATGGTGAAAATGGACCATTTAATATAAGTTTATATTGAGAAGTAATCTGGAAAATTTACTGTATATTTCGATACAGAATTACAAAATAATAACAGACTTTTCCCACTTAATGCGCCTAATTGGTTGTAATTTTCCACAAGCATCTCAAGAATGTCACAGTAATTAACTGGACTGCTAAACTACAAATAACGGTATGATAGGAATGCCTGTTACATTTATATTTCAGTGGATGACGAAATATTCTGTGAAAGGAAGAATATTACAAATACTACAGAACAACCAATAGTACTCCTAAGGTCTCTGATGTCCCACCAGACAGTACAGTGTGATGCAGAAAAATCTTCCTAATGTTTTAATGTCTCTTACTAATGGTAAAGATTGTACGATAACAAATTACCAAATTTCCTACAACAATTACTGTCACTTTCTTCATGTTTGTACCGTGCATCAATGACGATGAAAACACTTTATTATCCAACAGATGCACAAATATATAATTTGTAGATACAATTAGAATTATTATAAAGTATTTTAAAATATTTAAAATTGCTCCAACATGTTTCAGATCACAAGGGATCCATCATCAGGGAGCTTTTTACAGTGCTTGGCTAAAATTACGGTAATGGTTCTATCTTGTCCGTTGATATGAACAACGGACATTATAGAACCATTACTGTAATTTTAGCCAAGCACTGTAAAACTCACTTGTGATCCAAAACATGTTGGAGCAATTTTAAATATTTTTAAATATTTTATAATAATTCTAATTGTATTTATGAATTATACATTTGTGCATCTGTTGGATAATAAAGTGTTTTAATAATCACTATCACATGAACCCTTATACTGCTAACGTGGAGAATATGGTGAGCTCCTAATAATGCCAGCAAATGGTGGATGGGATTTAACTCCACGTTTAAAGGGTTAAGAGAACAGGCAAGGCTAACTGCAGCTGTTAGTATGAGCACACTAACATGCTGTTGTTCAGTTCACAACACTCAACACACAGGACTCTTCATAATGTTCACATGATACATATGTCTGTTTTGAAGTAATAACTAAAAACATTAATAAGTTCTATTCTAGAAGCTGAATTACTTTTTCCAATGCTTCAGTTATTTAGACATCACAAATCAGCTACATGAACACAAGGAGTAGGTGTGCTTCGTAAGTTACGCAAGCGATCACATGCTGAAATTCAGGATCATTAAATAAACAGCATGACAACTTTGAAAATCGAATTAGCATAAGTGGTTGGAGAGGAAGCAGTTGTGGTATTAACAGTAGCTTGGAGAGACAAGACCAAGAAAACCTTTTAAACCCCAGTGGTAACTATATGTACCAACTGCTGTGAGCATTAGAAAACTCTGGATCCTGTCATACATCACATTTCTTAATGGCTTTCATATGATACTGACAGTAAATACAGACTATTTTCATAAACAGTGTAAAGCAGTTAATAACTGAGCAAGCCAAAACTCATAAAGAGTTGTAGAGCTGAAGAAGAAGAAGAAGTGTAAAGCAGTTGGACTTCTTATGTTTATTGGACCGTGCATCATCTTGATAGTTGAGTAAAGAGAGACCAACTTGATGTCACTTGACATCAAGTTGGTCTCTCTTTACTCAACAGTTGGACTTCCTAATGGACAAAGACATAATTTTGGGGAAGCCAGTCTATTAAGCATTCAAAAAAGTTTGTACACCTTGAGGCACCTTAAACCCCAGCATTTGATGGAGACGACCACTGAATCAGAAGCTGGATAGGCCCCAGAGCTGATGTGGAAAGAGTGGTAAGGGACAACTCAGGGAAGTGAACCCCAGTCATCCAGTTCAAAGCTGTTTACTGGACAGAGTCAAGTAATTCCAGGCACAAAATCCATTTGTAACAGGCAGTGTAAAACCTGTGACATCTGGTACTGGATAATCCAGAAAGGTTGATTAATGCGAAACTCACTAACAGAACCATTACATTTCACTGTGCCGTAAAATGGTAAAATGCTCTGACTCACGAACTTGGCAAGTAACTGTTAGTGTCTTGTTGAGTTCTTTCAGACTATATACATCACATACCATGTTATGTATGTGGTGATGATGTGAGAATAAAAAGTGCACCATGGAAAATGGGAGAGAATATCAAGTGACAATTTAAATGGTTAGGCCTTTCCATGAGGTACACCAAGGTACACATAGCTGTAACATTCTAATATCCTGAAAATTACAATATCCAGCAATTCTTTGATCCTGGAGGTGCTAAATATCACCACTTTTACTGCACAGTTCCATTCAGTGTGCATACCAATGCCAACCCACGGAGAAGAGTCCTTCTTCCAATAGTGGGTAGTCAGCTAACTAGCTAGTTGGTTGGTCAGCTGGTGGGTTGGGGAGTTGGTTGGTTGTTTAGCTAGTCAGTCAGTTAATTCATATGCTAGTAAGAGTGGTAAAGTAACTGGCATTCCTTCAGACAGATTTACATGAAATTAATGCCCATATTTGTACAGCACACTTCTGTAGGGCTATGCTATATAATAAAACCTCCTATATCTTGTTCAGTTTGTTCAAAATAAATGTTACAAGTAAAATGTATTTACAGTGTATACAATTCAGTACACTACTGTGAAAAACCCATTATTACAGAAAAATTAATGTACCTTACTGTAATACATTACAGGGTACGTATATATTGATGCCACACATCCCCATCTCTATCCTAAATAACAGCTCTGGAGTCATTCCAAGAATTTTCAAACGCACATTCATACACAAAGGATGATATGTCATGGTTTCTCACAAAAGCTATCAAAAATATGTGTTCATAAGAATGGCATAACAAAGTTCTAAATATTGAAAAGCATGCTGAATATAATCTTCTATTTGCAGACTACGTATCAGATAATCTCTGGCACACAGGGTATGCAACAATCACAAAACAGCCAATAGCCAACCAACCAGATTTACCTAGCTGCACCAGGAATTTGGGACTCCATCCAGAAGCACAGCCTCTTACTACTCTCACAGTCACAACAAACTGCATACCGATAAAACCAATGCTAAGATCCAAAGAAAACAGCATGTTGGTCAAAAAAACCTCTTGTATTGTACTTATTATGTATTAGAATTACCAGAGATGATCCTGTTATCAAACACTAGCATGGCTACCATAACACAGACTTGTTCTGAATCATTAATATGTAAAAGTTATTGTTAATGACCCACAGAAATAGGCTAAAATTATCACAACCCATATCTTCTAAACATATATAATTAAGGTATATGATTATTAGCATAATACACTTCATTCTGGCTGGAAAACAATGTGTTACGGACACTGACTGCCAGCATTCTAAGATGCACTACATACAGCAGTGTACAATTTCTATAGAAATGGAAACATTTCTATAATATTGAAACCTAGCTATATTTAACACAGATAATTATAAATCCTCATTCACTCACTCCATGTAGCAGAGTCCTTGAAAAGCTAACAGGTTTTCAGCTAGTCAAGAAATTCCCTGCATTTTATGGAACCCGAAGGTTCGGTACTGCAGTCACAAGTGCCGCCACCTGTCCCTATCCTGAGCCAGCTCAATCCAGTCCATACCCACACGTCCCACTTCCTGAAGATCTATCTTAATATTATCCTCCCATCTATGTCTGGGTCTCCCAAGTGGTCTCTTTCCTTCCATTAAGCATAAAACCTCATCATGCCCAAATATTATGTCTTCACAATTACCACAAACATACATCCTTTTGGCCTAAATTTCTAATTCTGTAACAAAAGACACAATTACACCATCAAGTGCTTAGGCGGTTGTTTGTATATGGTAACTACTAAACATATGAAATATTTTTGTGGAACCTGATTATTACCCCACTTTATACACTTCAATTTCTTTACCTTGTAGTTTCCTACCAAAAATATCACCACATATACCACTCAAACTTGTGTGAGCAGGGTGTGACACTCAGGTTAGTACCAACATACAGGTAACCTAGTTTTATGCCCCTTGTTTTATGTGGTTTTGCATTAACACCCCTTGCCAATTTACACAACTTCTTAATTCATGCCCACTCATTCTTCGTTTAACGCCCTTCGGCTGACTGTGCACTACAATGCTGCTGAAGGGTACCAACCTCACAGTACAGAACAAGGCTGGGAGACAGTACACTCACTGGAAACTGCGTCAGTCACTGTGCAATGATATTAAGTTCAGAATGATACCCACAAACACCCTGAATGACTGTTCCTCCCTCAATAACAGGAAATAATAAATTTTACAACACACATCAATATTGCAGCTACAAATGATCACATATCTATTACAGATGTACAAAGTTCAACATTACTCTTCCTACCAACCAGATTTCTTATCACAGTGGAACCTGTCCATGCAAATAACATCCCTGCATGGAGGGTAAAAGCACACTAAATGTCTATCCATCCACCATAGTTGTGATCATATGGCTTCAGTGTCACTTCATTATTTAAAGCAGAGCTGAATGCATCTTGGACCACTGCCGACTCTGCACCAACTAATGATGCTTGTTGTGTTGATAACTATTATTAAAGATTAAATGCTTAATGGAATAAACTGTGCTAAAAACAGAAGGGACCCAAATATGTACATCAGCATGGCTCTATGTATAAAAACCTATGATTGTAAATTATGTTGTTTTTCTGTCCCCATGCAGCCAGTCATTCTTACAGTTACAGATATGTACACCTGGTGGTAGTGACCACCGAAAAAATGTCATCATGAAGCAGTTGAGATAAAACCAAGCTTAGGTTAATGTTGCAGCCTAGGCCTTTGCCATTAAGAAGTTATTTCTAGATAGTAACGTTATTTAGTCCATCAAAGCATCTTTCAAGAACTTCCCCCAAATTCATGACATACATACTCAGTGAAAACACATCATCACCGTACCATTCAAATGCTTACATTACAGTGGATGAACGGAAGGATTATTTGTGGAAATCATGCAGAGACATATAAAACCGTCAAACTTTCCTACTGAAATGTTAATAGTTATTGTACTAGTCTATCATAAAAGCCACATGAGTGATCGTAATGTGAAGCTGTTCATTGTTAATCTTTTGAAACTCATCAACAAAGCTCTTCTCATTTCATGGATTAGGCAAATATAAGCATATATATATTGGAACTTTAAGACTCCTTAGTCTTAAAACTGTGCCACTTCAATTCTATTTTACCTTAAGTGATTCCATCCAATGGCTTCCCATCTCTTGCTGCATGCAGCAATTTCTTAAACCACAGGAATGACCATCAGGGTCTCACTTATATACCAGATATTTAAATTCAAAGTACCATCATAGCAAGAAATCAGTGGAGCAGGAGAGTTACATCCATCCCTATGCCAAATATTTTATACAACAATCTTGCCTCTGGATGTGATATCAATGACAAAAGCATACATGATATATGTTATTTTAAAGATGGATTCTGCACTCCAATCTGAAGCTGTTAAACTAAATTAACTCACCCAGTGACTTAAAATGTGTAAAAAACAACACTGAAATTATTAGCCTTCAAACAACAACAACAACAACAAACAATCTCAGTGAAATAAATGAAACATAACTCACCATAGTCAGGTGGGGAGCTGTCTTGAACCATTGTTGCTGCTCGTGACAGAACATCAAGAGGAGATTCTGTGGCTTCCATTGCTACAGTATCTGTTATAGACCAAAATATAATTTGTAGCTCTTTTTTTAAATATAATCAAGCAAATGGTAAAGGTTGTATTTTGGTACCAAAATGCATGTCAACGTTGTGAACTGGAACAGTTACTTCAACGTGGCTCTAAAACCATGAGAAATAATAAAATCAACCACCATGTCCCTTAAAAAATTCCAGCACTTTACAAATTATAACATTACTTCCTATACCAGATGACATTTACAAAACCATAAAATAAAAATAATTTTCACATGTCATTAACACGTTAAAACTCAAACTTACGTAACATGCAAGTCGGTGAATCGTTTCTTTAAATTATACGGTTGTAACAAACACAATTTCATACGTAAAACTATGAAATTCCACAGCGCTATTGAGCTAACAAACAGACTTCTGACATTCTGCCCAACCTCGGCATTTTGGAATGTATGGAATGAAAAGAATGGAACCACTGACAATGCTGCCATCTGTGTTAAAATGCGGCAACTGCTTGCATACGAGGGCCTTGTCTTGTGATTGGTCGTTACGGAACATCGTCTGATTACTGGATTTGGTTAATGAAGAAATGCGGGTCCACTGCACACGGAAATAAAGCTTTGTGTAATATCGTAAGAAATAACGCACCTATTATATGTCATGTAATTAAAATTACTGGTTTCGCTGTATTTCCGAAAACTTTTTTTTATGTTTGACGTCATCAATGCGGAATGTTTCCCACACCCCCGAACCTGGTAGCCAATGTTGTAGGTGGATGTACTCGGGTATGTAAACAGTAATTTCAAAGAACGTATTTTAATTCACAACGGGCTAAAATACATACGCGATATTTTAAGGTATCTTGTAACCTGCACGCCGTTTCCATTCACAATGAGGTTATGTTTTCGAATGTGAGTGAATTCATCGGTATTTGTTTCTAACTTCAACATGTGGAAAAGTCAATATGTTGGTATTTGTAATTTTAGCATGTGCAAGAAGCTTTCTTAACATGACGATGTAGCACAGGGCTTTGGGATATGGGAACTTGCATAGCCATTGGTGATATATTGAACGACCGGGGAATCGGGGTTCTAGTCCTTGCAAGGGTACTGACCAGTCTCCACGACGTTCAGAACGGTTCTGGGTCCCATTCTACGTCCTGTCCTTGTGGTGCACAAGCGACCCGTCTGAAATTTGTAGCAAACAAGTTACGTAATTTAGCACGATGGGCGGAACACAGTCTAATTACGGATCTCAGCTTAATCGCGTTCACAGGTCGATCACTTTCGCTTCTACCGTTAGGTAAGCACGGATGGGTGACAGGGAGTTACACTTTGTATTAGGCCTGCTGCTGAAAAATAATCTTTAATAGGCAGTAGGGCATACTTGAAAGCTGTATCGGTAAAAATTCACACCACCCGCAAACGTACGTATCTACCGTAGAGTAAGACGGCAGAAACCTTCGAAACGTCGGGAACCACCTACCCAGCGAGGCGGTGTCACATTCCAAGCTACAATGGATTACACTGCTGCGAAAGACTCGAAACTTGCAGCTGTGTTAGGATCACATGGCCAATGGGAGGTAGGGGGGGGGGGGGGGGGTTGGGGGGAACTCGGCCCTTTTTGGAGGGGGGGGGGGGTGGTTTTTCCGGGAGGAAAACCCAATAAAAACACAAGTTAAAA
>Ga0123355_10019530_pt1 | contig 10786 bp, 11 predicted proteins | sample TergutEmb28metaG_3_FD_89872 | JGI IMG/M metagenome (GOLD analysis project Ga0123355, IMG submission 89872) | Embiratermes neotenicus P1 segment gut microbial communities from Petit-Saut dam, French Guiana - Emb289 P1 | ecosystem: Host-associated > Arthropoda: Insects > Digestive system > Gut ...
AAATAGCGACGACGCATACTGGACGTACGTTAGGAGGTATTGACGAAGGATAGCGGCTTTCTAGGCGGAAGATAGCTTGAGGAGTTTATAGAGATACCCTTAATTTTAAACGGGATTGGATTTGAGCAGATACAGTATCTAAAACCATATACTTAAAATGTCAAGAATGATATAATAGCTAATAGCAAGGGAGAATATTGAGATTATAGTCAACCCACTTTCGGAGGAATAGCTGATGAATAGTAAAATTTTAGTGATAGAAGATGATTTAGATTTGAATTTTATCCTCTGCAAAATACTGCAGAAGGCAGATTACCAAGTTGAAAGTGCTTATTCGGGGCAAGTTGCGAAGCAGTTAATCATGCAAAATGATTATGATCTGATTCTCTTAGATTTAATGCTTCCAGAAGTAACAGGAGAAATGTTGATTCCCATAATACGCGCGCAATCTGCCACGCCTATTATGATTATTTCAGCTAAAACTCAAATTGAGGATCGAGTAAATGCCCTTGAGGCTGGGGCAGATGATTATTTAACCAAACCTTTTGAGCAGTCTGAAGTTTTAGCGAGAGTGAGGGCATTACTTAGAAGATACAAACAATTTTCGGTACCGTCAGCTGTTCAAAATCAATTGACCTTTAAAAATGTTGTCATTAATATGGAAGAACGAAACTGTAAGGTGAATGGACATTTGTTGGTATTAACAGGAACGGAGTATGACATCCTTCAATTACTCTTTGGGCAACGGTCGAAAGTCTTTACTAAAGCACAACTTTATGAGCAAATTTGGGGCGATGACTACATGGTAGAAGATAATGCCCTTAACGTTCATGTTAGTAATTTACGAAAGAAACTCAAAATGTATGATGCGGAAAATGAGTATATTGAAACCGTGTGGGGCGTCGGTTTTAAGCTAAAAGCATAAGCAGAGGCGACTATTGTCAGAACGCCACTGCCTAGTAATCTTTATGATTTCTTTAAACTTTCTTTATGATTTCCAAAAGATTTATTTTGCCTAGCAAGCTATAATATGGGTGTAAGGAAGTGAAGAAATATGCAAAATGTAATTGAAACAAGACAACTGAGTAAAAAATACAAGGTGAATTCGACCAGAGGGAGAAGAGAGGGTGCCCTGGGGTACAAAGATTTTGCGGCTTTAGCACCCACTAATTTAAACTTAGAAAAAGGTTGTATCTATGGATTGGTCGGGAGAAATGGTGCTGGCAAGACAACATTGATTAAGTTGTTATTAGGACAAGTGGCACCAACCACAGGAGAAATAACGCTCTTTGGTAAAACAGGAAGAGAGTTGGCAGGAGCTAGACGAAGAATAGGTGCTATTGTGGAACACCCTGCTTTTTATCCCAATTTAACAGGGAGACAAAATCTAGAGTATTATCGGATTCAAAAAGGTATTACCGAGAAAGAAAATGTGGATAAGGTCTTAAATGAGATGGGGCTTAGTGAATTAGCAGATCGAAAGTTTAAAGCCTATTCCCTGGGAAATAAACAACGATTAGGACTAGCTCTTGCCTTGCTTGGAAATCCTGATTTATTAATTTTGGATGAACCGATTAATGGCTTCGACCCGCAAGGCATTATTGAAATTAGAAAGTTGTTATTGGAGCTTAACCAGAGACGTCATATTACTATTTTGATTTCAAGTCATATTTTGGCAGAACTAGAAAATATGATTACGAAGGTTGGGTTTATTGATCAAGGTCGTCTGGTAGAGGAAATGCCGATGGATGAGTTGTATCAAAAATGTTGTAGTTATATTGTATTGAAAGTGGATCAAGTAGAAAAAGCCATCGCCGTGATGGAGCGGGATTTAGGGTTAACAGAGTACGATGTTAAGAGTGAAGGGGTTATACACGTCCATGCGGTTGATACCTACATTCCAAAAATTTCCAAAGTTCTTAATCAGGCTGATGTCAATGTATTAGCCATTCAGGAAATCGGACAGTCATTAGAAGATTATTTTGTAGGATTGGTAGGAGGTGTTAGCAATGATTAATTATTTAAAAAGTGAATTATACCGACTAAGCCAAGTGAAGTCAACTTATATTCTTCCACTTGGTATGTCATTAATCCTGTTTTTGATGGTGGTTCTAGTAGTTGCGGAGCCTGTTGTTAATCGTAGTGATTCGGAACTCTTATTTTTTACAGTGAGCAATATGTTGTTTGTGGTGCCGTTACAAATTCCGTTGTTAACACAAACCATCTTTGCCGATGAATATGGGAACGGAACCTTTAAAAATAGCGTTTCTTATGGGGTGAGTCGGACTACTTTGTACTTTGGGAAACTAATTTTAACGCTTGTGGTTCCGATGATTTATTTCAGCATTGCAATTGGCGTATTTTTGTTAAGTGCCAATGTGCTACTAGAAATTGACCCAACTGAACAAACCGCGTTTTTAGATGGATTACTTAGAGGAGTTCCTGCCATTCTTGCCCTGTTGTTCTTCTCCAATTTGTTGAGCTTTGTAGTAAAAAAGATTAGTGTTCAATGGAGCGCCTTTTTCGCTCTTGCCTTAGCATTCCCAGGGATGTTGGTTTGGGTCGGAAGTGTGACAGGTTGGTCGTTCTTAGGTGTTTTATTTAACTATACGCCTTTTGGAATTATTTTAACCCTCAACATGACGACCTTGCTTGGTGAAACCGTCTCATGGGGAACATTATTATACGTGATGGTAGGTTATGGTCTTGCGAGTACAGCCATTGGGTTATTTAGTTTTAATAAACAAGCTATTTAGGAAGGTTATGAAATTATGCATGTGTTAGTGATCGCACTAGTCATCGCACTAGTCATTATATTGTTACGCTATTACTTGCTCTTAACTGGCATTAAACAAATCGGGGAGCAGATTAAAGACATTCATGAAGCAGTGGAAACCAATCAGCAAGTTACCAATCCTCATAACTTTTCTGAATTGTCAAAGCTTGTACAAGAAATGAACCTCGTCCTTGGATTAAGTCGGGAAAATTTCCTCTATTTCAGGGATGCCCAACAAGAGATAAAAGAGCAGATTACTAACATTTCCCATGATTTGCGAACTCCACTAGCCTCTATTCTTGGTTATTTTGAATTAATTGAAGACGCGTGTACGACAGCTAAAGAGAAAGAGCAGTATTTAGCTATCATTAAAGGACGGGCAGAATTGTTGCGGAATCTATTGGATAATTATTATGGTTTGGCGCAAATTGAATCAGAGAAACAGGAGCTTCAGATGAAGCTTGTGGGCGTTGGCGAGTTGTTAATTGATGTGTTGGCACTCTTTTACTATGATTTTTCTGAAAAAGAAATGACCGTTGAGATTATGGGAGAATTAGAGCAGTTCAAAGTGTTAGCAGATAAAGAATTATTGCAACGGGTTTTTGTTAATTTGGTGCAAAATGTGTTGAAACATGGGCATGAGCGTTGCATGATCATTCATGAAAGCTATGAGAATCAAGTGTGTACCATTATCAAGAATAAAGTGGTTGATGGAAATCAGGTTGAAGTTAAGAAAGTGTTTAATCGCTTGTATTCAGCAGATAAAACGAGAAACTTAGGTAATACAGGGATTGGCTTGACTATCGCAAAGTTGTTGGTTGAAAAAATGGGGCATGAGGTGCAAGCTGAATTGACAGATGATAACTGGTTTTCAATTAAGATCATTTGGCAAACTTTCTGCCCTTGAAGGTGTTTTAATCCGCATAAATTAATTGACAATGTATATAATATAATATATAATGATATACAAGGAGTTGGTTCAGCTATGACACAGATGAATATTAGAATTGATGAAACTGTTAAGGCAAGAGCAGAAGCACTGTTTGATGACTTGGGATTAAACATGACGACTGCTGTTAATATGTTTATAAAAGCAGCGCTAAGAGATAATGGGATACCTTTTGCATTAAAAAATGATCCTTTCTATAGTGTGAGTAATATGGAGGAATTGGAGCGGCGTGCTAATGATTTCGATTCAGGAAGTGCTAAGTTAGTAGTAAAAACTATGTCTGATTTGGAGAAAATGGCTAATGAATAAAACATTTCATGAAAGGGCTTGGGAGGAATATGTTTATTGGCAGACACAAGATAGAAAAACGTTAAAGAGAATCAATTTATTGTTAAATGACCTTGCACGAAATGGCTACGATGGAATTGGTAAACCTGAACCATTGAAGAATAAACTATCTGGTTGGTGGTCACGTCGAATTAATGAAGAAGATCGCCTTGTTTACCGTATTAAAAACAATGTAATTGAAATATTAATGTGTAAAGGACACTATACTCAATGAGGTCTTTTAAGTCTTTGAGTCGTGGAAGTTTATGTATAATAAATCCGAAATACTCAAATGTTAGTGTTTGATTATTTCGGATTTTCGTATGGTTGATGATCTTGAGTGTTAATGATTTGGTGAATAGTCACCAAATAGACGTACTCCTATGACATCAAATTCCTTTCTAAGTGGTTTAAACTAATTTTCAAGTATAAATTCTTCTAAAATCTGGTCGCTTCCATGCATTTGTATTGCTGCCTCAATACCAATATAGCGCAAATGCCATGGCTCATAAGTAAAACCTGTATCAGCCTCTCTATCAGCAGGATACCTTATAATAAATCCAAAACGATGTGCATTATCTCTAATCCACATGCCTTCAGGTGTGGATGAAAATTCAGTCGATAGTTGCCCCCCGAGAGCAAACGTTGAAAGATCCATTGCTAAGCCTAATTGATGTTCACTATGCCCAGGTCGTGCACTAATCCGACGAGCTTCTTCTTCCCCGCGATTTGCTATATGATAATTATGTGTAGCTGTTTGCATTTCATATGAGCGATAGCCACTTATGATAATCAGCACATGACCACCCTCCTCATACGCTGCATCAAGCATCGCTTCCAGTGCTCGAGCAGCAGTTGTCCTCATTTGAATCTGCTGATTTAGACTGCCATAAATGTTTAAAGCATTCACCACAGATAAGTCATTCGGGGAAAAATTGCTTGAAACTCTAAAGTGCCTATTGACAAGCGCCAAATATGACATCGCTTCCGCATTTGAAATCTCAGATGCGGAATTTTCAGGAACTCCAGATTCAGCTGCATGAGCTGGCGGAATTGCTTCAGCGCGCTCACCATTACTACCACAGGCAACGAGTACAAACATTCCTAACAAAAAAACAAGCTTAACTAAATTCACAAATAATTTCTCCATTAAACTAACCTCCAAAGTATAATATAATTATCATACCCTTAAAAAGCAAACTTTTAGTAAATTTTTAAATTATTTTTAAGATAGCTTAATCTTTGTGGTATCCGTTGTTGCTAAAAAGATTCATTTGTTTATCCTCCCACTGTCAATTTTTTAATTTTTACAACTGCTATCTGTGATTTGGGATGGTTATTGTAAACGTTGTGCCAACAGCTAATGTACTTGTTACAGTAATTGCCCCTTTATGTGCTACCACAATCCATTTCGCAATAGCTAACCCTAGACCAGAGCCATCACATGCTGATGTTTTGGTCTTTTTCACGCGGTAAAAGCGGTCAAATATGTTGTCTAAATGTTTAGATTCTATGCCACACCCCGTATCTGCTACAATTAATGTCATTTCTTTTTCATTCTGCCTTAAAGTAATAGTAACGAGTCCAGAGCGATTCATGTGTTTTAAAGAGTTATCAAGTAGAATAACTACGAGTTGCTCCATTCGTTTTTTATCACCAACAAAATCAATAGCACCCGTGGTATGCACCTTCAACTCTACTTCTTGTTTGTTTGCAACCGCTTCAAATGACCTCACAGTTTCTAAAACCTGTTCATCAAATAGAAAGGATTCGATTTCCAGTTCCTGTTCGTTTGTATCAGAACGAGATAATGTCAATAAATCAGTTACAAGCTTTGTCATCCGTTCCTGTTCTGCTGCAATATTTTTTAACCATTTCATTTGGCTTTCGATCGTCTCTTCTGGGCTATCCATGACCAATTCTAGGTTTGTTTTGATAACGGTTAGAGGCGTGCGTAATTCATGGGAGGCATCAGCAGTGAAATCAAGTTGTTTTTGCCATGCTTCCTCAATAGGGCGAACAGCTTTTTTTGATAATAGCCAACTACCAATAAAGACTAAAATAATACCGGCTAATCCTGTTGTCCAAAATCGATGTGGGAAGCCATCATTTAATCCATGACGTAGACCATCTCCATGAAACTGCCCAATAAAGGTGAACAAAATTATAATGATAAGAATACTACTAAGAACGATAATGCTGAAAATAATAAATCGCTTTCTAATTTTATCCATCACCTTCGCACCTCTTTCAAGCAATAACCAATGCCTCTAATCGTTTCAAGGGTTGTGCCACTTCTTTCAAAATTTATTTTTTTACGAAGATAAAAAACATAAAGTTCAACATTTTTAATGTCAACATCTTTATCAAATCCCCAAATCTTATCTAGTAGTTGCTCTTTTGTTAAAGTTCTCCCCTTATTTAACATCAAGAATTCTAGGAGCTGTGATTCTGTTACCGTTAATTTAATTTTTTCCTCATTTACTTTTGCTTCACAAGAACGGGAATTCAGCGAAAGAGAGGCGATATTAATGTCGTCATTTAATTGTAAATTTTCTGAGCGCCGAGAAAGAGCACGCACCCTTGCTAATAATTCGTCTTTGGAAAAGGGCTTAATAAGATAATCGTCTGCACCTGCATCTAAACCTTCAATCCGATTTGCAACACTGTCTTTAGCGGTTAGAAAGATAACAGGTGTAGTGATTTGTTGCTCTCGTAAATGCTTTAAAACATCTACTCCCTCCATGTTTGGTAAGTTTCTGTCTAAAATTATCACATCGTAAATATTTGTTTCAGCCATATCTCGCCCTACGGCACCATCACCAGTCACATCAACAATATAACCTGCTTTTTTAAGGATATATTCTAGTGCTTCAGCAAGCCTTATTTCATCTTCTACAAGTAAAATTCTCATAGCTGTCATCTCCATTTCTACATCACTAGCTAAGTATAGCATGATTTTCTTTGATTTTCCTTTGAAATGCGTGTCGTAGACACTGTCTAATATTATACGATATTTTTGTGGATTTTTTCAATCATTTCAATCATTTCATCGGTAAGTCTATTTTCAAAGCAAATTCAAAGAATGCTGTGCTAGACTATTTTTATAAAAAGTTACTGGAGGTCGCTATGATGATTGAATTTAAAAATGTTAGCAAAAATTATCTAACAAAGGAAAATGAGTATCCTGTGCTTAACAACATATCGCTTAGGATTGAAAAGGGAGAATATGTTTTGATTACAGGTAAGTCTGGAAGTGGAAAGTCAACCTTGTTGAATATTTTGACAGGTGTTGATACGTTAACAACTGGTGAAGTGACGGTAGATAGTGCTCGTATCACATCTTTTAATGAAGCCGAGATGACCAGATGGCGTGGAGAGCATATTGGAATTGTCTTCCAGTTTTTCCAACTGATTCCAACGCTATCAGTTCTTGAGAACCTGCTGTTACCTATGGATTTAATGAATAAAATCCCAAAAGAGGAACGGATAACACGAGCAAAAGCGTTGTTAGAAATTGTGGGTTTATCTCTCCACGCAAAAAAATTGCCAACAGCACTTTCTGGTGGACAGCAACAACGGGTTGCCATTGCACGTTCCCTTGCCAATGATGTTGACATGATAATCGCAGATGAACCGACGGGGAATTTGGATAGTAAAAATGCCGAGCTGGTTTTTGACCTGCTGGAGAAACTAAACAAAAGTGGAAAAACAATCATTATGGTCACCCATGAGCGTGAACCAGTGAAAGGTGCAAGTCGTAAGATTGTGATCAAAGATGGCATGATTAATGAGAATTACCTTTTGGAAGGAGGGGCTAACCATGGGTAGATTATATAAAAAAGTTTGGCGTGATTTGTTGATAGATAAGCGTCGAGCGATTCTATCCCTACTTGCAATTTTAATTGGTACGATGGTGTTTGGTATCGCCATGTTTGCCCATCATATTGTCCCACGGGAGATTACAGGGACTTATAGTTCAATGACTCCAGCTTCTGCTTCAATCATTGTTGATCGTGTTGATGATGAGTTAATCCAGTTAACAGAAGACTTTGACAGCATTAACTTTTTTGAACAGCGCGCCTCCCACCAGCTTCGTGCTCAAGTGGGAGAAAATGAATGGGCACCGTTTCATTTGTTTTCAGCGGAGGATTTTGATGAATTGCAAATTAATAGGTTGGAGTATGAACAAGGCTTAACTAATCCTGAGCTAGGTGATATGTTGATAGAACGAAGTGCTATAGGCATCGCAAATGCAACACTTGGAGACAGTTTAACAGTTGTTTTTCCAGATGGAGGTACAAGGGATTTACCTATTACAGGTGTTGTTGGAGATATTACAGTACGCCAACAGGCAAATCTTCATCGTATAGTGCAAGCTTATGTTTCTCATGAGACACTTTTAGATATGGGGCTAGCACTCAATCGAATAGATTTTATCATTACGGAAAATCCGTATGATAGGGAACGGATTTTAAGTGTTAGTGATGAATATATTGCCATGCTAGAAGAAAGCGGTTATAATGTTTTGGGGCTTAGTATTGCCAATACGCCTGGCATTAATAGACACCTAGAGGAATTTGAAACAGGTGCATTTTTGCTACTTTCCTTTTCTACCGTATCGTTTCTATTTGGTTGTATGATTATGGGTAATCTTATTTCCACGATTATCTCTAGCCAAACGAAACAAATCGGAATTCTTAAAAGCATGGGAACAAGCACAAAAAAAATAACAGTTGCCTATTTATTAGTATATTTTAGTCTGATTTTAGTCATCGGGATTATTTCAGTTAGTTTGTCAACCATGCTTGCAGGCGTAGTATCTTCTGCTTTGTTAAATATTGGAAATTTAAGACCAGCAGATACCAGTGTGCCATTATATTTATATGTGATATATGGCAGTTTATCCTTAGTTATCCCTATGATTATTGCCTATTTTCCTATTCGCCGTGGTATAAACATCTCTGTCAAAGACGCTATCAATGATTATGGCATAAGTGCTGCTGTTTCCAATTTTAAATTACTTGAGCCAAAATATCTATCTAGACCCGTTGTACTTTCCGCACGGAATGCTTTTCGTCGAAAAAAAAGATTTTTGCTTAATGTCTTGATTTTAACAATTGCAGGGATATTTTTTGTTTCGACAGCTACGTCAATGATTTCTGTCCAGAATGCACTATCAGACAATTTGGAGATGTGGTCTTTTGACTATCAAGTTTCTACAGTTGATATTCATGGTGAAGACGAAATATCCGCAATTGTAGCAAATATCCCAGCTGTAACAGGTTATGAAGTTTGGAGATTTAGTAGTGGTATGATTGTAAATGAGCAAGGGGAATTAACAACTTCATATCGTATCTCCTCACCACCGCCGGATAGTGGAATGATTGAGCCACAGTTGTTAACAGGAAGATGGCTTTCTGAATACGATACCAATCAAATTGTTGTAGGACATCGTCTTTACAATGATGAGTCAGATTATAATGTTGGCGATATGATTATGCTAGAAATTGGCAACGAGTCTCATGAGTTTGAAATTGTTGGTGTGATAGAAGACTTCGGCATCAGGTCATTTTTCATAAGTGATGGTGTGTTTAGTCGCGTTGTTCCAGAGGAGAGAGCAAGTGGCAGTATTATGCTACGGCTTGATATGACAGACGGAACAAGAGCGGTTCATAATGCCATCAATGCAGAGCTTGATGACCATGGTATTTTAATCTCGCAAACACAAACGAGAGAGAATTTGCAAGCAACTGTTAGAGTGGATTATGATATTACTTTACAGACATTAGCATTAGTTATTTTTATGTTTGTAATTGTTTCGGGCTTTGGATTAACGGCAACCATGAATGCACAAGTTGCAGAGCGAGTTAAAGAGCTTGGGATTATGAAAGCAATGGGTGCATCTAAAAAACAGATGATACGGGTTATTACGTCCGAAAGTATTTTCGTTAGCTTAATTGGCTGGGGGTTTGCTGTTTTGGTAGGAGTCCCCGTTGTGCTTTTTAGTTTACATTTGTTTGGAAATATGATTCTTGAAGAACCACTTCAATTTAACTTTACATTGCTTTTGGTTGTTTATGCTGTGTGGTTTTTATTCATTCTCGCCATTGGATACTTCGCAAATCGCTCATGTGCAAAACGGGTGGCAAAGAGGAGTATTAAGGATAGTTTATTGTTTGAATAGCGTGTTATAGTATTAGGTCTCTCCCATAAGGGGCTGTAGTTAAATCAAAGCTGGGAAAACGAAAACCATCGATTTCCCGTGCCTTTCGGCAATTACGGCTCAATCTTTCGAAGTGTCACTTTTTTGTTAATATCACGAAATTAGTGACACTTTTATGTCACTTTTTTCGCTGAAATCGGCATTTCATGACACTAAGTCAAGCGAAGTGTCACTTTTTTGCTAACATCACAAAATTAGTGACATTTTTATGTCACTTTTTTCGCTGAAATCAATAATTCGTGACACTAAGCCCACTCCCTCAGGTGTAGTCTAAAAATTTATCATCTTGTCGTTGACGGTTTGCTTGTATGGTACTATCAATTTTGAGTTTAATCCTTATTATGGGAGACTCAACTTTCGCAGTAAGAAAATCGCTCAAAACGCTTGATGCCACGGTCGTTACTGGCGATCAAGTATATATCTTGACAAATCAAGCTACTTGAAGTACGTCAATAGGTACATCCTCAAGCAAAATACGCCTCAAGTATGGCGGCAATTTCAACATCCA
>Ga0123355_10019531_pt1 | contig 10786 bp, 9 predicted proteins | sample TergutEmb28metaG_3_FD_89872 | JGI IMG/M metagenome (GOLD analysis project Ga0123355, IMG submission 89872) | Embiratermes neotenicus P1 segment gut microbial communities from Petit-Saut dam, French Guiana - Emb289 P1 | ecosystem: Host-associated > Arthropoda: Insects > Digestive system > Gut ...
ACAGGTACCCCGGCGGGCGGCACCACCACGGACCCCGCCGCGGGCGGCACCTCGACCGACCCGGCCGCGGCGAGCGCGACCGGTACCACCGTCCCGGCCGGCTCCACTCCGCCGGCAACGACGACGGCGACCCCGCCGCCCTCCCTCGGCACGCCGCCGGACCAGACGCCCGCGAGCGGCACCGCGCCGTCGAGCGCCGGGACCTCGAGCGCGGCTTCGAACCAGGCTTCGAACCCGGCACCGAGCGACAGCGGTTCCGTGACCACGCCCACCGGCTCGACTCCCACTCAGCCGACCGGCAGCGATGGTGGCGCGGCCATGGGCTCGCCGGCCAGTTCGGCCACCAATCAGGTTCCCTAGCGCCCCCATCGAGCGCGGTCGTTCAGGAAGACGCCGGCTCGGCGGGACGCTCGACCCCCTCGGGCAGCCGCCCCTCGTCGCGCAACTTGTCGAGGTGTGCGGCGAGCGTGACCGCCGCGGCCGGACGGAGCCCCTGCGGAACATCAGCCCAGGCGTCGTCGAGCAGCTCCGCGGCCGTCCGCCTCCCGGACGCGAGCGCCGCGAGCAGCCGCTGCTCCCGGTCGAGGCGGTGGGCGATGTACGCCGCCAGCCTGGCGTCCGGATCCAGGATCGCCGGGCCGTGCCCGGGTCCGATTGCCGTCGGACGCCGTTCCCGCAGTCGCCGCAGGCCGTCGAGGTAGTCGCTGAGCGCCCCGGGGTCGGGCGAGATCATGACGCTCCCCTCCCCCAGTACCGCGTCGCCGCTGAGCACGATCGAGCCGAAGCCGTACGCGAGGTGGTCGGGACTGTGCCCGGGCGTGGCGATCGCCTCGAGCGGCCCGAACGCGTGCCCGTCGGCGAGCCGCACCGTCACCTGGCCGCGGGCGCCGGCCGTCGGCGCTGCACCGAGCCGCGCGAGGATCGCCCCGACCGCCTCGGCGTGGTCGCGATGGTCGTGCGTCAGCGCGATGCCGCCGAGGCCGCCTCGCCGTCCGATCTCCGCGGCGAGTGCGTCGACGTGTCCGGGCAGCGACGGCCCGGGATCGACAAGCCAGGCGGGGCCGCGGCCGGCGACCCAGCTGTTGGTGCCGCCGAGCGTCAGCGGACCCGGGTTGTCCGCTCTGATCCCGACGATGTCGTGGCCGGGGAGCTCGAGTCGGACCACTCCGACAGGATGACAGTCGAGGCGGTGCTCGGTCCTCGAGGGCGAACTCGGCCAATTGATTGAATCGTCAACAATGTCCACGACCGAGCCGACACCCGAACAGGTCAACGAGGAACTCGAGCTCGACGAGGCGAAAGCCACCCGCAAGCTCCGCAACGGCCTGATCTCGCTGGCGATCCTGGTGGCGCTGGTCGTCGGACTGCTGCTGGCCGTGCCCGGACTCCACGGAGTCACGCACCAGGTGGTGGAGATGCCGGCCAGCCTGATCGCGTTCGCGATCGCGCTGGAGATCCTGTCGTGCCTCGCGTACGTGGTCGCGTTCCTGCAGGTGTTCGACCGCACCCCGATCCGGTTCGGCGCGCGCGTCGCCCTCAGCGAGCTCGCGTTCGGCGCGGCCGTGTCGCTCGGCGGTGCCGGCAGCGTCGCAGTCGGCGCCTGGCTGCTCGTCGAACGCGGCGGCAAGCCGGGCGCGGTCGCCAAGCGCTCGGCGGTGCTGTTCCTGCTGACCAGCGGGGTCAACCTGGTCACGCTGGCGGCAGCCGGCCTGGCGCTGTGGGCGGGGATCCTGCCCGGCCCGCACGATCCGCTCCTGAGCCTGGTGCCGGGTCTCGTCGGGGTCGTCACGTTCGTAGCGTTCCTGGCGCTGCCGTGGGCGACGGACTTGCTTGTTCCCGCGGATCGACGTGGGCCGATCGCGACCGCGCTGCGAACCACCGCCAACACCGTTCGCTCCACCGCCCATGTCATGTTCACGCCGGACTGGCGGCTGCTCGGGGCGTTCGGCTACCTGTGGTTTGACATCGGCGTGCTGGCGGTGTGCTTCTGGGCGACCGGGCATACGCCGCCGCTGTCGACGATCGTGCTCGCATACCAGATCGGGTACCTGTCCAACCTGATTCCGATCCCCGGCGGGATCGGCGTGCTCGACGGCAGCTTCGTCGGCATGTTCGTGCTGTACGGTGTCTCCGCCGCGCACGCGACCTCGGCGACGATCGTCTACCACGCGATCTCGCTGTGGGTGCCGGCGACCTGGGGCACGATCGCCTTCCTGCTGCTGCGGCGAAGCCGTCACCAGCCGATCACGCTGCGCCCGCCTCGCGAAGAGCGCCGTGCGGCGCGGCGCGCCGGTCGCGCCCAGGGGTAGCGCCGCGGGATCGCCTCGGCGTCACTCGAGGGCCAGCCGCGCCGCCGTCCGTCGCGCGGTACCGAGCGCCCACCGGCTGCTCGTCACCGCTCCCAGCACCAGGATCACCACCCCAAGCCCGGAGATGAAAGCCCAACCCGGGTGCGTCGCGGTGGCAAAGGACGGGCCGAAGTGCCGAACCGCACCGGCGCCGGTCAGCGCCCCAACGACGGCAACCCCGAGCGCGAACCCGACCTGCCTCGAGGTCGAGGCGATCGCGGCCGCGACGCCCGCCTGGTCGGCCGGCATCCCGGAAATCGCCGTGGTCGTGATCGGCGGGTTGACGAGTCCCAAGCCGGCGCCGGTCAAAAGGTAGGCGGCGATCAGCACCGTCGTCGAGGTCCGGACGTCGAGCCTCACCAGCAGCAGCGGTGCGGCGGTCAGGAACGCCCCCGCCAGGACCAGCGGCCAGCGCGATCCCCGGGTGCCGACGATCCGGCCCGACAGCGGCGCGAGGATCAGCATCATCAAGGCCATCGGCAGCGAGTAGAGGCCGGCGTGCAGCGCCGAGAAGCCGCGCACCGACTGCAGGTACAGCGTGCCGAGGAAGAGGGCGCCGCCCATCGCCGCGAACGCGCAGACCGCAATTGCGCTCGCGCCGGAGAACGGCACGCTGCGGAAGAAGCGGATCTCTACCAGCGGCTCGCGTCGCCGGAGCTCGTAGGCGATCAGCCGGCGAACGAGACCAGCGCGACCGCGAAGCAGGCGACGATCTCCGGCGAGGTCCACCCGCGCTTCCCGCCCTCGATGATCGCGTACACCAGTGACGCCAGCCAGACGATCACCAGCACCTGGCCGACCGGGTCGAGCCGGCGTGCTCGCGGTGCCCGCGACTCGGGCACGTACAGCCGGGTCAGGACGACCGCGATCAGCCCGATCGGCACGTTGACGAGGAACACGTAGCGCCATCCGGGTCCGTCGACGAGCACCCCGCCGAGCACCGGCCCCAGCGCGGTCGCGATCCCGACGACCGCCCCCCACAGTCCGACCGCCTGCGCTCGCTCCCGCGGGTCTTCGAAGACGTTGCGGATGATCGACATCGCGACCGGGTTCAGCATCGACGCGCCCACTGCCTGCAACACCCGCGCCCCCACCAGGAACCCTAGTGAAGGCGCGACAGCACACAGCGCAGACCCGGCTGTGAACACCACCAGGCCGACCTGGAACACGCGCCGGCGCCCGACCCGGTCGGCGGTCGACCCGGCCAGCATCAGCAGGGCGGCGATCACGAGCGTGTAGGCGTCAAGCGTCCATTGCAGCTCGCTGAGCGAGGCGTGCAGATCCCGGTGGATCGACGGCAGCGCCACGTTGACGATCGTCGTGTCGAGCGACACCAGCAGCAGGCTGCTGCAGCAGATCGCGAGCACGAGCAGCCGCCGTCGGCGGCTGAGGGCGGGGGGTGTGGCGGTGGCCGTCGCCATCCCCACAAGGAAAGCGGAAAGTCTCGATGTGCGACCCGGGCTCGCGCCAAGCGGAGGCGCGATACGATTTGTGAGGATCAAGCGGGTGAACATCGAGGCGCAATGCGCGCACCTGTCCTGTATGTGAGGTCGCTTGCCGGGAGGGCCTGGCCGTGCACTTGACCGGCTTGAGCGCCCCGGACGTAGCGATCGACCTCGGTTCCACGAACGCGGTCGTCTACGTGCGTGGGCGGGGAATCGTGCTGTCCGAACCGAGCCTGGTTGCAGTCGACGCGCGTTCGCAGACAGTGTCGGCGGTGGGAGCGGAGGCCAAGCGCGTGCGCAACGGGGCCGGATCGGCGCTCGTCGTCCGCCCGGTGAGGGGCGGAGTGATCACCGACTTCGAGCGAACCGAGGCGCTGCTCAAGCGGCTGATCCAAGCGGCGTGCAGGAGCCACCGGGCGCATCCGCGACTGGTGGTGATGAGCATGCCCGGCGGGGCGACGCGGGTGGAAAAACGCGCCGTCGAGGAGGCCTGCCAGTCCGCGGGCGCACGGCAGGCGTTTCTGATCGGTGCTCCGATGGCAGCCGCGATCGGCGCCGGCCTTCCGGTTGACCAGGCGGCCGGTTCGATGGTCGTCGACATCGGCGGCGGCACCTGCGAGGCTGCCGTGATCTCGCTCGGCGAGATCGTCGTCTCACACTCGGTTCGCGCCGGGGGCGAGCTGTTCGACGAGGCGATCATCAAACAACTCAGGCGCGATCACAACCTGCTGATCGAACCGCAGACGGCCGAGGAGACCCGGCTCGCGATTGGCTCGACGCATCCGGTCGACGATGCGCTGCAGATCGAGGTTGGCGGGCGCGAGACCCGCTCCGGGTTGCCGGGGACAGCGGTGTTGAGCAGCGGCGCGATTCGAACGTCACTCGAGCGACCGGTTGCGCGGATCGTCCAGACGATCACCGAGACGCTTCGAGAGACGCCGCCCGAGCTTGCCGCCGACATCATCGACCGTGGACTCGTGCTGACCGGGGGCGGATCCTTGCTGCGAGGGTTGGCCGAGCGCCTGCGTCAGGAGCTGCAGCTGCCTGTGCATCTGGCGGAGCTGCCGCTGACGTGCGTCGCGGCGGGCTCGGGAGCGTGGCTGGAGGAGCTGGCAACCGACAAGCGGATCGAGCAGGACATCGTCGAGTGGGCGGCGTAGACCAGCAATTGATGAGGTAATGCGGGAAAATCGGTGCACACGCCCTGCCCAGGCTGGTGTCGATTTACCGGACCGAGCGACTTGAAGGGAGATGGCCTGCGATGGCGAGCTTCGAGATGCGCAAGGATGGGTCGGAGAAGGAGCCAGGCGGGAGCATGGCCCCTGACAGCAACGGAGAGCCACTCGAGCCTCATCGAGAGACGGGCGAGCGGCCGCCGCGTCGCAGAGTGCTCGATGCCGCCGAGCGCGAGCGGATGCTCAAGCGGGCGCGCGAGATCAGCTTCCCGGTCGGGATGCGGGGATACGACCGGGGCGCGGTCGACCGCTACGTGGAGACCATGAACCGCACGATCGCCGAACTCGAGATGTCCTCGTCCCCGGAGTCGGCGGTCAGGCACGCGCTCGACGAGCTCAGCGATGAGACCCGAGAGATTCTGCAGCAGGCCCACCACGCGGCCGACGAGATCACCACACGCTCGCGCGCCAAGGCTGACGACCGCCTCCAAGAGGCGGAGCGCCAGGCCCAGCGGGCCGTCGATGCCGCCCAGCAGGGGGCGGAGGAGACACACGAGGCTGCGCTGCACGAAGCCCAGGAGATCCGCGACGCGGCAAAGCACGATGTCGCCGAGCTGCGGGAAACCGCGATCCGCGAGATCACGGAGCTGCGGACAGCGGCCGCGAGCGAGAGCCAGCGACTGCAGATACAGGCCCAGCGCGACGCCGACAAGCTGCTCGGCGACGCCCGGCGAGAGGCCAGCGAGGTTCTGGAGCGTGCCGAGACTCGCGCACAGGAGCTGTCCCGCAGTGCCGACACGATCTGGCACGAGCGGCGGCGACTGGTCGACGACATCCGGGCGGTCGGGGAGCAGCTCGGCGCGATCGCCGAGTCGGAGGGAAAGCGCTTCGCGCACCCCGGGGACGGCGCCGCGATCGGCAGCGAAGACGGACACGCCGACGGCGCGATGGCGGCGGCAGCGCCCCAAGGTGGCGCTGGAGCAAAGGGTCCGTAGGGAAATAAGCTGCGATTATTTGTCTACGGGCCCTACGCCGGCCGGGTGACCGTGAGGGACGGCCGCCAGGTCAGGCGGCACGTGCCAACATGAACGGATGAGGGTGCTTGCGGAGCAGGTCGCCGTCGGTGGGCGCTGGCTCGCCGAGGGGCGCCGCGTCGTCTGCGCGCTGCTGGTCGACGCCGAGGGGTCCTCCCCGTTCGAGCCGGGCGCGTTCATGCTGATCGACAGCGAGGGCGCGATCGAGGGCTCGATTACCGGTGGGTGCGTGGAGGCCGACGTCGTCACCAACGCACTGGAGATCCTGAGTGGCGCGAAGGGGCCGCGGCTGCTCCGCTACGGCGTCTCCGACGAGCGCGCCCATACCGTCGGCCTGATGTGCGGGGGGACCGTCGAGGTGCTGGCCCACGAGCTGCGCGGGGCCGCTCGGGCGGTCTGCGCCGAGGCGTTCGACGCGGTCGCCCGCGAGGACGCCGTGGCGCTCGCGACGCTGGTCGACGGCCCCTCCGCCGGCGCCAAGCTGGCGGTCGTCGACGGGCAGGTGCTGGGCGGCTTCGGCGGCCCCGAGCTGCTCGACCGCACGGTCGCCCACGACCTGGCGGCGCTCGGCGAGCGGCGGACCAGTGCGCTGCGCCACTACGGCGGCGGCGGCGAGGCGCTCGGCCGCGGCCGCAGCGTGCACCTGCACGCCTTCGGCGTGCCGCCGACACTCGTGCTCGTCGGCGCGATCGACTACTCGGCCGCGGTCGCGGCGCTTGCCAACCAGGCCGGCTACCGCGTCGTGATCGTCGACGCGCGTGAGGCGTTCGCACGCTCGAACCGTTTCTCGCGCGTCGCCGAGGTCCACATCGGCTGGCCGGAAGAGGCGATCGACCAGCGGCGCCTGCAATCCCGAGACGCCGTGATCGTGTTCAGCCACGACCCCAAGTTCGACGAGCCCGCCCTGCTGGCGGCGCTGCGCAGCGACGCCGGCTACATCGGGGCGCTCGGGAGCCGGCGGACCGCGGCGGAGCGCAACGCTCGGATGCAGCTCCTGGGCGCGGACGCGGAGGCGCTGCGGCGGGTGCGTTCGCCGTGCGGCCTCGATATCGGCGCGGCGACGCCGGAGGAGGTCGCGATCTCGATCATGGCCGAGGTGATCGCCGCGCGCTCCGGCCGCGCCGGCCGGCCGCTGGTCAGCGCGGAGGGCCCGATCCGCCCGCGCGAGGTCGAGCTACGCGGGCAGGTCGACGTCTCGGTCGACGCCGCGACCGTCGCCCCGTAGCGGCCAACCGGCTCTCACCAGCTCAAGGTCTTCGGGCGTATCCACATCCAGCCCCGAGCACAGGTCCGAGCACTCGATCGCCGGCCCGTCGAGCAGCCCGCGCGCGCCGACATCGCCCTCGAGCGACTGCAGGCCGGCGATCTGGGAGGCGCCGAGCACGACCGGATGCCCCGGTCGGCCGCGGTAGACGGCCCGCGATCCCGGCGGCGCCAAAACGAACCGGTCGACGACACCCGCGGTCACGGTCGGGGAGTCGCCGAGCATCACGACGACGCGGTCGGCCGAACCCAACGCACGCAGGCCGAACCGCAGTGTCTCGGAGATGCCGCGCGACCAGTGCCCACACACGACCGGTTCGGCGCGACCGAAGCGAACCCGAGCCTGAACCTCCTCAGCGTGGGCGCCAAGCACGACGACGATCCGGTCGATCGCGGTCACGGCGGAGATCGCGCAGATCGGATGCTCCAACAGCGGGCGGCCGGCGAGCGGCTGGACCAGCTTCGACTCTGGACCGAACCTCGATCCGCCCCCTCCCGCGAGGATCAAGCCGCCGAGCATCTGCGAGACGCTACCGGCTACCTCAGTGACCGGAACGCCGCGCGCATCTCCTTGGCGAACAGCTCGGGCTGCTCCCAGGCGGCGAAGTGGCCGCCTCGGTCGAGCCTGTTGTAGTGGATTAGGTTGTGCGGGTAGGCGCGCTCCGCCCAGCTTCGCGGCGCCTGGTACAGCTCGTCGGGAAACACACTGATCGCGAACGGGATCGTGATGTTCTTCGCGTTGAAGAAGTCGGCCTTGTTCTCCCAATACAGCCGCGCCGCCGAGACCCCGGTGTTCGTCAGCCAGTAGAGCGTGATGTTGTCGAGGACGTCGTCTCGGGTGAGGTCGCCCTGGGGGTGGCCTGCAAGGACCTGTCCGACCAGCCCGGGCTGGCCGGTGCCGTCGCCGTGGTCGATCGCGAACGCGGCCAGGTCGATCGGCGAGTCCGCCAGTCCGTACAGCGTCTGCGGCCGGGTCGCCATGATCAGCGCGTAGGCGACGTGGTTGGCGTAGAAGTTCCGCAACTGCTCGTACGCACGCTCCTCCTCGCCCGAAAGGCCATCGGGCGGGGGGTCGCCGCGCTCGAATCCCGCTACGAGGTCGGCTGGGGCGGTCCCAGGCATGTTTGAGTGAATGCCAAGGAGCTCCGGGGCGGCCTGCTCGCCCATCGCCTGTGTGACGGCCGCGCCCCAATCGCCGCCCTGAGCGACGAACTGGGCATATCCGAGGCGCTTCATCAGCGCCACCCAGGCGTGTGCGATGCGAACCGGGTCCCACCCGGGGGTGATGGGTTTTGCCGAGAACCCGTGGCCCGGCAGCGACGGGATCACCAGATGGAACGCGTCCTCCGCGCTGCCGCCGTGTGCAGTGGGATCGGTGAGTGGCTCGATGATCTTCAGCTGCTCGACGATCGACCCGGGCCACCCGTGCGTGACGATCAGCGGGAGCGCGTCCTCATGCGCGGAGCGAACGTGGAGGAAGTGGATGTCGAGCCCGTCGATCTCGGTGATGAAGTTCGGCAGAGCGTTCAGCTTCGCCTCGCAATTGCGCCAGTCGTAGTCCGTCGCCCAGTAGCGCGCGAGATCCTGAATCAACTGAAGCCGGACGCCCTGCGAGTCGTCATTGACCGTCTCGCGTTCGGGCCACCGGGTCGCGTCTATGCGCCTGCGCATGTCAGCGAGCTCCGCCTCCGGAAAACCGACCTGGAACGGTCGAATCGCGTCGCCCGACGGCTCGGTACCACCTGGGTTCTCGGTCGCAGTAGACATGCTTCTCCTTGGTTCGGCGACGATCTAGTAGGTCTGCACTTCGATTACCGCGTCGGCGAACGCCTGGGGTGCCTCCTGAGGCAAGTTGTGGCCGATTCCGCCGCCGATCGTTCGGTGCGAGTACGGGCCGGAGAACTTGTCGGCGTAGGAGCGCGGGGCCCCGTGCGGCGCGCCGTTCGCGTCGCCCTCGAGGGTGATCGCCGGCACCGAGATTTCGGGCCCGGACGCCAGGCGTTTCTCAAGCTCGTCGTATTCGGCCTCGCCGTCGGCCAGTCCCAGCCGCCAGCGGTAGTTGTGGATCACGATCTCGACGTGATCGGGATTGTCGAACGCAGCGGCCGTGCGGTCGAAGGTGGCGTCGTCGAACTGCCATTTCGGCGACGCGATCTGCCAGATCAGCTTTGCGAACTCGCGCCGGTACTTGTCGTAGCCGGCGCGCCCCCGCTCAGTCGCGAAGTAGTACTGATACCACCACTGCAGCTCAGCAGCCGGCGGCAGCGGAAGCTTTCCCGCCTGCTGGCTGCCGATCAGGTATCCGCTGACCGCGACGATGCCGATGCAGCGGTCCGGCCAGAGCACGCCGATGATGTCCGCGGTTCGCGCGCCCCAGTCGAACCCGGCGATGATCGCCTTCTCGACGTTCAGCGCGTCCATCAGCGCGACCGTGTCGCGAGCGATCGCGGCCTGCTCCCCGTTGCGGGGTGTGTCGTCGGATAAGAACCGGGTGGTCCCGTAACCGCGTAGATACGGCACGACAACGCGAAAGCCGGCAGCGGCGAGGATCGGCGTGGCTGCGGCGAAGCTGTGAACGTCGTACGGCCAGCCGTGCAGCAGAACGACCGCAGGCCCGTCCCGCGGACCAGCCTCTACATAGCCGACGCTCAAGACCCCTGCCTCGATCTGCTTGACCGGGCCGAACGAGCTACTCGGGGACTCGCTGACTGGCTGTGACATGGCATCGCTCCTTCGTCAGTTGCATCAAGGCGGACGCGTAAGCGTTGACGGTTCTGACTAAGCGACAGCGGCTGGAGCATGCACGGCGGCCAGAGCTTCCAGGATCACCTCAGCGACAACCTGGGGCTGGGAGACCATGATCACGTGCGAACCCTCGACCTCGGTGGTCTTCGCGCCGGCTCGCTGCGCCTGCGCACGGATGACGTCAGCGCCGGCCGCCTTGTCGCCGGTCGCGACGACGGCCCACGAGGGCAGGCGCTTCCAAGCCGGCGGGCCTGACGGCTCCGAGAACGCCAGCTCGGCGGCCGGCCGTTGGGTCGCGGCCAGCAGCGCGGTCTGCTCGGGGGGAACGTCGGCGGCGAACGCGTCGCGGATCTTCGTGGGATCGATCGCGAACTCCACGCCCGGATCGCCCCCATCGCCTGTCGGGTAGTGCAGCGGAACGAGCGCGCTGCTCAGCACACTGTCGTTCGAGTCGTTCTCGACGTCGCCGAGAGCCTCGCCTTCCTCGGTGGCAAAGGCGGCCACGTAGACCAGACCGACGACGTTCTTCGCGTCCGTCGCGGCGTTGGTGATCACCGCGCCGCCGTAAGAGTGGCCGACGGCGAGAACCGGTCCCGGCGTCTGCTCCAGCACGCTGGCGAGATAGGCCGAGTCGATCGAGATCCCCCGCAGTGGATTCGCGGGGGCGGTCACCTTGACGCCCTTGGCCAGGAGTCGCTCGATGACACCGTTCCAGCTCGAAGCATCGGCAAACGCGCCGTGCACCAGCACGACGGTGGGAGAGCCAGCGGGAGCCA